>ENA-OQRC01001279-OQRC01001279.1-human-gut-metagenome-genome-assembly--contig:-NODE-1279-length-16676-cov-6.062752_pt1 | contig 16676 bp, 9 predicted proteins | sample MGYA00243236_ERZ505102 | MGnify/ENA primary metagenome ERZ505102 (study PRJEB26097, sample SAMN02712089) | human gut metagenome | biome: Gut microbiome | host: Homo sapiens | place: Denmark: Copenhagen... | reverse complement strand
ATCGAATTTATCTATATAAGACATATATAGTAATACAATATTATATAAAATTATTACTAAGAAAATGTAAACTAGTTTTCTTATTCTTGCATGAAGTTCTTTTCTTTTTTGTATGTCTTCAATATCGTATTTCATCTCTACTCCTCCCCTCTATTTTATTATTATATAATCAAAAGCTTCGCCAATATATTCATCTTCATCATACAGCTTGATAACTATTTTGTACGTTCCTGATGTTAATGCATTTTTCATACTCAAAGAGTATTTCATCACACCTGATGGAATCTGATTTATTATATACTCATTTGGGCTCTTTGTTTGTGATGGTACAGTATTTACATAGTCGGCTAAATCCACTAGCTCATAAACTTGTGAATATACGGACGAATAGTCTCTTCTGTACAAAGACATTGTTAAGTTTGGATTATCTAATCCAGATGAGTATTCTATATTAACATCTAAATTTGTATTGTTATTTTCATTTCTTCCTGTATCTTTTTTTATTATCTTTTCTTGGTCTATTGTTGTTACTTTCAAACCAAATGTTGATTCTACTATGGTAATTTTTACTTCAGCAGTATCAGATGATTCAATACCATAATAAATTCCGTCTGGAGAACCGAAACTCTCTACCCTTATTGTGTAGTCCCCTGTTGCTAAAACCGTATTGTTTGCTGTATCAACTTTAATCTTAGATAAAACATTTGAAACTTTTTCAGCAGTACAAATTCTTACTGTTCCATCTATTCTTGGATAATATTTTATGCCATTTAATGTGAAGTTCACACCAAGTAATGAGTCACTGTTTAATCTATTACCATTATTGTCATATATTGATATTTTAATACCCGTTTTATTATCAAAGAATCTTGTATCATATACTGTTTTTGACTGCACTATATCCTGTGTAAAGGCTGTTTCTACAGTTAATGTAAAGTCTTTCCCCCTGTAAACTAAGTCTTTATTTACGCTTGCTGTAACATTTATTTTGGCATCTTTATTTTTGTAAACGCTGTACACCATTGCATCTCTTTGGATTCCTAGTACTCCTAAAAGTGTTTGTCCTTCACTATCTCTTAATTCCATTAATAATGAATTTTGGTATAAATCTGACACGATATTGTTCTCGCCAAAATCTATGTGAAATATAAAGTTTTCATAGATTAAATCTTGATCAGTATTATAGTATTTGTCGCAAGCGGCAGCTTCATCATAGTATGTACTATCACTTCCCATTACAACAAAGTCTGATAAATTGTATACATATTTTTGTTGATTTTCGTCATCTTGTGTAACAACATAATAATAATATTGATTTGTTACCATGTCAATCATTGTTATTTTTGTTTTCTCTGGGAATGCATATTTTTCGCCAGTTCTAAGTCTTGATACTATTACGTGTTTGTCTTCTTTATATTTATCATAATAATCAGATGTTGAAAATTCTGGAATGTATAATGAATAATACGTTGAGAAAGCACTTGAATCTGTTATGTTTGTTTCTGTTGTTGTAAATAGCCCAAATTCTTCTCCTGGCGTAATTGCAGCTTCGTAGAAATCGTTTTGATAAAGTGCTGTTGACATCGTTATAACTATGTCTATGTATGCAATTCTTACATTTAAGTCATCTTCCGGAATTTGCGCTTGCAGTCTTATTTTTACACTTCCAAGTTTTCTTGCAATCGTAATGTTTTCAGAGTGATAGAAGCATAAGTTTAATGCTGGAGTAGATGTAGAGTTATCGCTGTCATATGCAGTAGAGCCTGTGTATGTTCCACCATTTGCAGTTAAGAATGTTGTTTGGCTATTACTTGTCCAGCCATTATTACCCGTTCTCATAGTTAATCCAAATACATTATTAGCAGTATCTGGATTTAGTGCAACACTCTCTATTGTGTTTGGATTTACCAACGATACACCATCGGTAAGTCCCGCAGAAAATCCTGTTAATGAGAACTTAATGTTTGATTCTGAAAATCCTGTTAATCCTAGCTCGTATGTTCCTAATGTAGCATATTTTGAAGCTGTTAGTGCAACTTCAAATGTTGTTACATCCATATCTAAACCTATTAACCAAATATAGTAAACGTCATCTTTTGGGCTTGGGTCTATATATCTAGTTCTAATATATCCTTGGTTTTCTTTTTCGTCATAATTTGAATAAAATCCATCTATTGTTATGTCATGATCTGTTTTGTGTAATCCTCTTACATATGAGTTAGAAGAGAATGTTCCTGCATTCGTGATTTTGTCTCCATTGTTATATTCTTTGTTATACAAACCTGTGCTTGTGCTTGGGCTCATCGAATTTGTATATATTCCAAAGAATGTCATTCCGCTTACTTCTCCATAAGCTGTTACTTGCTCGTTTGTAGCAATGTTTAGGTTCTTTCCTTCTAGCATATATATTCTATTATCTACATTTCGTGTCGTGTCTCCGGTTTCTTCATTTATTGTAGCAGAAGCTTTTACCTCTTTCCCATTTTCATCTACACAACTTGTAAATTTCTTTAATAGGTTTGCTCCACAATCTAAGTATAATATAGAATTATTCTTTATTTTTAGTTCATCAATTCTACTTAATGTGAAATCCACATCTGAGTATTCATTGGTTCTATCTTTAGTACCAGAAAGTGCTATCGTAGAATTATCTAATGTTACTATATTTGTTCTTTGAATTGATATATTTTTTTGTGGTGCATATACTGAACCATAATTCTTAATATTTATATAGCTATAACCACTTGTACTTGAAGCATTTCCTGAACCAAATATGCTTCCTTTTATTTGACATTTATCATGTCCCGTTCCATTAATGTTTATGTCTATTCCAACTGTAACACTTATAAACGAGAAGTCATATATTTCAGAACCAGAGGCGTTAGCTTCTCCTCCTCCAAAAACAGTTCCTTCTATTATTATATCTCCCTGTTCAAGAGTAGTGTCTCCTACTGCTTCATAACCTATGTTTGTAAGAGTATTTCCATATACTACTGATGTATTTGCTCCACCATATACATTTTTGCCTATGCTTGCTCCTACAATGTTTACTTTACTTAGCGAATTGTTATTATCTGTTGTTCCAGTTGCAGCTTGATTTCCTCCACCAAATACACTTCCCGTAATTTTAGTTGAAGTTCCTTCTATTGTTGCATTAGCATTTTGATAAACAATAGCTGTAATTCCATTTCCACCTGCATATACGCTTGATTGTACATTAGCATTTTTTACATGTACATAAGTGTTTCCAATGACTGTTCCTTCATTTCCACCACCATATACATTTCCTACAACAGTTCCGCCTAAGATATCGACATTTGTGTCTGTTCTTATGCTTGCTTGGTTTCCGCCACCATATACAGACTCTAGTATATTTGCATCATTCTGTATTGTAACATTTGGCTTAGTGGTTACCGCTTTATTACCACCGCCATATACATTTGTTACTTTTCCACCATTTATTATGACATTGCTTGTAGAGTTTGTTCCGCCTAAGTTATTTCCACCATATACTTCATTTGCTTCTCCACCGTCAACTGTGACATTACTTGTAGGGTTTGTACCACCTGCATTGTTGCCTCCATATACAGCAAAGCAATAACCATCTTTTATAATCACATTACTAGTTGTTGTTTCTCCTCCTTGGTTGTTTCCGCCAAAGATTGTAAATCCTGTATTTGTATCTTGATATTGATTGCCATCATTTCCTTGTCCTTCAAAGTTATATACTAGTGAAAATTCGCTAGAAACAACTTTTGAGGCTAGATGTACATCCCTAATTTCATATGTACCATTTGCTGGCAAAGAATGAATATTTCCAGAAGTCCATCTGCTATCTTGATTTATAGTGTATTTTCCGTTTTCTTCTATAATGTTACTATCTGAATTATGATTATCTAATAATTTCGAGTCTGGTGCGTTTATATATGACGACCATTTATTTATTGTTGTATCTGTATTGTTTGTATATTTTATATTAACTGTTACGTAGGTTTCATATCCTGGATTTTGTTGTTTTCTCCAATCTTCCATAACAACTGCTTTGTAGTCAACATCCATTTTTATTCCGCCTAGTGTAGGCTGGCCACTGCTTCCTTCTAAGCTAACATTACTTTGTGTAACTGTTCCACTCTGGTTTGATCCACCAAATGCTTTTTCTATATTTCCACCTGTGATGATGACATTAGTAGTTGTAACATCAGCCTGGTTTGCTCCGCCATATACGTCCGTAACTTTACCATTGGTCACTGTTACATTAGATGTTGTTGTATTTGCTTTGTTTCCTCCACCAAATACATTGCCTGATACGCCACCACTTACTGTTATATTTGAGGTTTCTGTGTTTCCACCTTCGTTATTTCCTCCGTAAATGTTCATTGCGTTTCCGCCCTGCATTTGTATATTTGAAGAAGTAACTACTCCACTTGCATTAGAACCTCCATATACATTGTTTGAATCTCCATCTAAAATTATTATTTGTGTTGATTCTGCTCCTGCTTGATTTCCTCCGCCAAATATATTTTGGTTATTTCCACCTTTAACTGTAACTGTTGAATTTGTAATTTCTGCTTGGTTTCCTCCGCCGTATACGTTTTCGTTATTTCCGGCATTGATTGTAACTGTTGGGGTTGTAACTTCTGCCTGATTTCCTCCACCATATACTTGTACCGAGGTTCCTCCATTTATCTGTACATTCGAAGTTCCTTCTAGTATTCCTACATTTCCTCCTCCAAATATTGCTTGCATGTGAGTTCCATTATTAATATTGACATTTGCAGTTCCTATTGTTTTTGCTATGTTACCGCCACCATATGCATTGATTGACAAGTCTGTATTGATATTTATATTTGTCGTTCCTGTAAACTTAGCCATATTCTCGTAATTTGTAAGTCCCATTCCCGCACCATATATGCTTCCATTTATGGTTGGTGAGCCTGATATTGTTAGAGTTGATTCTCCTTCCATTTGTGCCAAGTCTGGTTTATCACTTGCTAAATCGTAACCTCTACCTCCGCCATAAATACTTCCATTTATGGTTGGAGAACCTGATATATTTATATTACTGCTTCCATACAGTGTGCCACCATCAGTTTGTGTAGAGTCTGCAGTTAAGTAGTTAGTATATCCATAGCCACCACCATATATATCAGCATCTATTAATCCTCCTGTTATATTTATATTAATAACAGTATCAATGTTTTGTCCATAACTCTTATATGCGTCAGTAGAATTTGTGCTATATCCTGAAACTCCTCCAGCTCCTGCACCATAAATAGTTTGGCTGACTGTTCCACCAGATATATTTATATTAACAATTCCATAGAAATATGAGTCACACTTTATAGGATTATATGAGCTGCCACCTATTGCGCTCATGTTTCTTCCAAGACAACCACCATACATTTCTGTTACAGAACCGCCATACATATTTATTGTCGCTGTTCCAATAAAAGTATTTATTGGGTATTGCCAGTTGTTTGGCCTATAACTCGAGTCTCCGATACTTGCTCCTAATAGACGCCCTATTTTTCCATTTTTTATATTTATCTCTATATCTCCATAGATATTACCACAAGTACTTCCACCACCAAGGAGATTTATGTTATAAGCATAAGTAGAATCTGTCGTACTATTTTTTATATCAATAATTGCTTTGCATTTGTATAAATCATCCGTTAGAGATGTTCCCATAAAATTATGAGAATTGTATTTTGTTATACTTGATGCACTACTAGTTCCTGAACTTCCACCTAAAAGTATTCTTCCATAAGTGCCACTCTTTATTACGATTTCAGCACCTGTTCTTGGAAGGCTTGTTTCATCATATTGCATCCATCCAGCAAACATGTGGAACGCTGGGGCATTTCCCTCTATTAACCCTTGGTTTACATTTGATGTAGCATACTCTTCCATTTTTATGCCTTCGCCCATTGTAAGGCTATAACCTTGTAAATAGAAGTATGTTTGTCCAGGTGTTCTTCCTCCCCAATAACTAGATTCACTTCCTATGAAAGACATATACATAAATGTAGTATTTCCATTTAAGTACTTATAGTTGTCATATGATTCAAAATTTAATTTTCCTGTATAATCTGTTCCGTTATATTTACCTGTGATTGTAACGTTTTTTCTATATGTTGTTGAGGTGGCAGAATTTAAGTAACTAGTGTCTGTATATGTTCCTATTAGCACTATTACGTTTTCATTTCTTGTTGTTTGGCTAGTAAATTTCCCATATGCAGTTGAGAGTGATCTTACTGCTGTTTCTGGAGTAAATCCATCATTATAATCTGAGCCATTGCTATAATCGCAATATATTACTGTTCTTTCTCCGAACATGTATGTACCTTCAGCAGACATGTATGAATATTTTGCATTTGTAGCAATCAGTTTGTATTCCAAGCCATTTTCTAGATCAGAAACTTGATTGATTGTTGAATCCAGTTCCTCTTCTGTACCAGAGATATCTATTTTATACCATTTGTATGTATAATCATTTAGGTTAAAATTAGGATCTACTAATCCTGTTCCATCTATATTTCCTGTTAGAATTCCTGTTTGTTGGTTGTGTTCAAATGACACATATAACTCTAGTAATGGGATTTCAAAGTTTATCATTGTATAAGATTGTCCATTGCTTACTAATACAGATACATCATGTCCCTCTGTCCAAGTTGAGTTTATTACTGCAATATTTCCTGTAATACTTGAATCTAACGTGCCATCTATAAACCAAGTATATGTATAATTTCCAGTCGAAGCTGAGTCATGTACATGCAATATGTACCTTGGACTATCTTTTTCGACTGTAACACTTAGTTCTGGAACAAAATAATAAGATTTAGTGTTTGAATTATAATGCCATGTTAATAATTTGCTTGTCGAATCATTTGTAACATAATTATTAAAATTTGATAACATGTTTTGTACATTATTTGTATATAATCCCTTGTTTACACCCTGTACATATCCTATACGAAAATATCTTGTTGATGTAGCTATTCTGCTTGAAGAAGTTCCTGATGCAACAGTAGTTGTAAAAGATCTATTGTTTGTACTGTATGATGTGTAATAACTGTTCATTGTAAGATTTCCTGCATCATTTCCTTGCCATAGAGTGTTAAATTGAGAAGTGTAATTATTTCGCGTTCCAAGCGTAGTGTTGTTTCGTAGAGCTCCAAATATAGGTCCAGTGAATCCATTGGTTGCATTCAAATCACCTGTATATAAGCAATTTTCTGGCCAAACAGCTTGTCCTCTTATTAATCCTATTATTCCTCCTACATTATATTGTGCGGCTACATAGTAACTTGTGCTCCATCCATTAGAGGTAAGAGTCATATCTAATTCAATATTTGTATTTGAATAACAGTTTTCTATTTTGTATCTCTTGTCCGTCCCTGGATCAGAAGTTGAGTTTCTAGAATTTACTGCATAGCCAGCGATTCCGCCTACATTTACTTTATCAGAATTTGAACTGATTGTTATTGTATAGTTATCTACTATGCTACTGTTGTTTACTATTACATTTTTTATTTCAGCATTATTAAACATTGTTCCTGTTACGATTCCTATTGTATAGCCTTTTTCTGTTGAAGAATTCGACATTGTTCCATCTGCATTAATTTCAATTTTTGCATTGTCGATTTGCAAGTTCTTAATTATCGTTTTGTTATTACTATCCCCAATGCTTCCAAAAAATCCATATGCAGTAATTGATGTTGGAAGTGATGAAGATGTTGGTATTGTTAAGTTTGCAATAGTGTGTCCCGCACCATTAAATGCTCCTTTAAATGGATTTGTGTAGTTTCCTATTGGAGTCCATTCTTTATCATTAAAATCAATATCAGATATAAGTTCAAAATACGATCCATCATATGCATTTCCACTATTTACTTGATTTGCTAAGTATCTTAACTCAGCTCCATTTGTTATTAAATATGGATCCTCCTGTGTTCCACTACCAAACTTAAACTCTGTTGCAGATGTTCCATCCCAAACGCTTGCCTGACTTAAATCAGAAGAAAATGTTTCAACATTTCCTAATCCATCTTCTAACAATAAAGCATATGTTGAGAAGCTTTCCGCCGGGAAACTTATCTCGTCCTCTATGGTTTGAACTCCATCTATTTCAGTTACTGCTGCTTTATCTGTATCTTGTGCAGTATCTTCGATATGAACCACTTTATATTTTTGGTTATTCTCATCGATTTTTTCCAATCCCGAGATTGTAACCTTGACATTTGTATCAAATTCAGTTGGTTCGTATTCAGTCTCCCCCGCTATAATCTTTATATCATATGCTTTTTTAAAAGAGACTTTTTTTGAAAGCATTTCCTCTATTGAGTCTTGTATTTGTTCTATTTCAACTTTTGTTGCAGAAATAGTCGAATCTAATGGCATAAAACCTTCTATTATGATTTTTGTATCTAGTTGACCATCACTATCGTCATCCAGTTGTGCTTCGATTTTTTGCTCATATAAAACTTTTTCATTTTTTGCAAGGGTATTGTACCCTACTCTTAATGTTATTTTTTTATCTGAAATCTCGTCATCTGTTAAAAATAACTTTTCTCCCGGGTACATAACAGCTATATTTTGTTCTGTTTCTTCTTGTGGAGCTTCTACTTCTATATTTTCTATTATCTCTTCTTGATTTGTACTAGTTAGAATTTCTTCGTTTGTAGCTAAAGTTTCTTCGTTGACACTTTCTTGCAAAGTGTCATTTTTTATCACTTCTTTATTAGACTTTTTGTTGTGTATATCTCTTTCGACAATGTAATATTGTCCAATTCTTTTACCATTTACAAACTCAGGAAGAGCAAGATAATATCCACTTGCTCCTGAGTTTGTAGCTTCTAACATTATTTCACTATTTTCTATGTTTTTTTCATTGTCTTCTACATTGGCTATTACTTCAATCACTTTTGCAGCCTTTGACCTCTGCAAAGCAACAACTTCAAATATTACTAGTAATGTTAAGCATATTAAAATAACTATTCTCTTTTTATTTATTAAATATGTTTTCTTTTTTTTCATTGCTTAGTTCCTTTTGTTTTATTTTATCTATCATTCTAAAATCTTTTTAGCTTCACAGATAAATCTCATTTTTTCTAAATCAATTCCTGCTTTTTGAAAATTATAATAGTTCTTAATCTTTTGAAGTCCAGAAATCAATGTATCAATATTTGAGTCAGTTATATCTTCTTTTTCTATTTTGAAGTTAAGCAGTTTATATCTATCAGATATTATCATCGGTATATTCTTATCTTCTAAAATAGTTATATTTTTGATAATTATTATATATGGATTACTTAGGAATTCTCTAAGTCCGTCTATAAGTTCATCTATTTCTGGTTGTGTTATTGTCTTATTGTTGTTTATAATGCACTCAGTTAAATAGTTAGTGAACTTGCTTGCAAAATAAAGTGCATCAAAAATGGTTGAATCATCGTTTAGATTAGCAATAATTTTTTGGTATATTTCTTCTTCATCCAATTTTTTATACAATTCTTGTATTTGATTTATTGTTTCATTATATTGAGCTATTTGTTTCTCTTGCTTTTCCTTTTTAGAGAAAATACCTTTACTGTTTATTTTTTTATTCAATGATTTTAATTGTTTTTCTTTAGATGTAATTTCTTTCTTTGTTGTAGCATAATTATTTTTATGGTCTTCTCTTTGTTTGTATTTTGATTTTATATCGTCATATATAAATTGATATTTCAAGAAGTTTTTATATTCTTCCAAGCTGTTTATGAATTTTATGACATTTTCACTTATTTCTTTAATTGCTTTCTTAGAAGTACTTTGAGTTATTCCCTTTGCTAAAACTTTATTATATTCTTGTTTAATTTTATCTTCTTCATAATCTTTTTCTACTAGTTGTCCATCTAAAAAATGATTGATTATAGTAAATTTATCTGTTTCTATTATATCGTATAATTTAATCTTTGTAGCTTTGTATTTTTCGTAAACTTTTGCAGTGTCTGCATTTAATTTGTTTAATACATTTTGCTTTTGATTCTCATAATATTTATCTATATTCTTTTTGTTGTTCATATAGATATGTCTTAGATTTAACTCTATATGTATTATTAAATCTGGGCATTTCCAATACATATTTTCAAATTTTTCTTTTAATGTATCTGAGTTTATATCATTTATTTCTTTGAAAAAAGTTTCCATATATTCGTGAGCATATATGCTGTAATTAAAATCATCTTTAGTAAGAGTGACTCCTGCTTCTGCAAATTTATTTATGCATGATAATATTTCCGAATTAACACTTTCCAAATTTTCTTTGTAGAATCGATTAAGCTTATATATTTTTTTGTCCAATCCCATTTTTTCATAAGAAGTCTGTATTTCGTCCAATAGTTGAAGAAAAGTTGAAATTTCTTCAAGTTCAGATTTTAGTTTTGCTATTTCTGTATTTTCTGCAATTTCAACAATTTTTTTATAATTTTTACTTATTTCTTTATATGTTTTTTCTTTTTCTGTTTCATATTCTTTTTTTAGCTCTTGTACTTTTTGAATATATTTTGCTATATTTTTTTTATTATTTTTTGGCATTGTAGATAATATCTCTTTATCAGCTTCAATTTTCTCTAACAATTTACTCATTTTCTTCTCCTAACTTCAGGCTTTCTTTTTCCTCTTTATCTAAGTATTTTAAAAACGTGTCTATGCTTGTATATTGTTCTATTAAGTCATTTATTCTCTTTTTGCTTTCGTCCATAACAAATAAACCTCCCATTGTGTTAATCTTAGCACAACGGGAAGAAAATGTCTATCATTTTTTAACATATTTTTTAAATTCTTGCACTCATCAAATTGCTTGATGAATATCTTTTTAGCCCTTTGTTAAACACCAAAAATGCAAGTGTTGTTAAAGTTACTGTTGTCAACATTACCAGTAAAAACAATCTTGCGTCAAACTCTATTAATAGTTTTACTGGAATGTAATTTATAATTCCAACAGGAATTATAGTATATAGTAATATCTTAGTAATGCCTTTGAATATTCCATCAGGATATGTTGCGAAATGTGTCATCATACTAATTCCTGTTTCAGCTATAATATCCGATTTGTTTAGCCAAAAGCTCAAACTTGATAATATTACTGTTATTGCTGTCATCATAATTCCTCCAACTATTATAAATAGAGTAAATAATGCAAACCTTGATATTGAAAATCCATATATAAATAGCATTATGTATCCATATAATATATCTCCTATCGCTGAAGTCTCAACATCTGTTGTTATTGCCGATAAAAGTACATTTTTGGGTTGTACCAAAAAAGCATCCAGTTTTCCATTATTTATTGTGTCATATAAACTATATGCTTTTTTAAAAAAGAAATGTGATATTCCATATGTTCCAGAGGCAATTCCCCATAGCAGTAAAACTTGCTTGATTCCATAGCCTGCTATGTTGTCTTTTATTGCAAAAAGTATGATCCATTGAACAATGAAACTCGCATTGTTTAGTATCATAAACAATACATTAGATATAAAAGTTACTTTGTTAAGCATTTCTCTCATTAAAGCATATTTAATTGATAAGACTGATATTTTTATTTGATTTTTAGCCTCCGTTAACATTAATCCTCTTCACTCCCTTTCTATATATTAGACTACATAATAAGTATATTGCAATTACATAAATTATTTGTGCTATTAGTACTGAAGCACATGTTTCCCAAGTAAAGTTTACAAATAATCTTGCTGGACCATAACATGTTACAAATATTGGACTAGCTATAATTAGCGGTTGTAAAAATGCTGGGAAATATTCAACTGGAAATAATGTTCCCAAAATTAGAATAATTTTGCTGTGTATCCAAAAAATTGGATTTGCATCTTCTATTACGAACGAAAATAGTCCTATTAATATTATTAGTAGCGAACTAATTACTACTGCAAGCATACCAGAAATCAATATTATGATTACTTGTAGTAGGTTTAATACGGGAATACTCTTTAAAAATAATCCTCCTAAAATTAGTCCAAGTGGTATGTACAAAACTGCTGTTATTGCAGAACTTCCAAGGTGACTTGAAAGCACATATCCTACATAACTATATGGTTTATTTAAATTATACGCAATATTACCGCTTTTTACATCGTCAATTATTTTCTTACAAAAACTTCTGCCACTTGTGCATTTCCAGATTATTTCTGTTATGATAACATACCATATCATTTGCGTCTTAGTGTATCCGTTTATTAATTCACTTGTATCACTGTAAATATAATTCCATAGATTAAGAAATATGAATATCATAATAGAATATCCAATAAATCCTACTAAAGTATTACCAATGTATTGTAAATTGCTCATCAGTTCAGATTTAAAAATGTATAAGTACTTTTTCATGGCTGAACCTCCTTGTAGATACTACTTATAATATCTTCCAAAGGAATATTTGATATGTTTATATCTACGATATTATCTGGATTTAATAGTTTTATCGCCTCAGCAACGCTTGTTTTTGTTGTATCAACTTCAAGCTTTAAATTATATTCTTTATCTTTTATAACTGTAATTCCAACCGTATCTTTTAGACTTATTTTTTCCTTTGTCTTTGCTTCAACTATTTTCTTGTTTAAATAATGATATTTTAAATTTGCCATAGAATCATCTAATACAATAGTTCCGTTGTTTACAATGATTACTCTTTTGCATAATTTCTCTATATCCGAAACATCATGACTTGTTAAAAATATTGTTGTGTTTAGTTCTTTGTTCATTTTCTTAATCAGCTTGCGAATATTCTCTTTTACAACAGGGTCTAAACCTATTGTCGGCTCATCTAAGAACAAAACTTTTGGTTCATGTATTAAAGAAGCCACTATTTCACATCTGATTCTTTGACCTAAACTTAAATTTCTAACTGGTGTATTTATAAACTTTTCTAGTTCAAATAGTTTTATTAATTCATCAATTTTCTTGTCTAACACTTCATCTGGAATATCATATACCGCACCAAAAAATTTAAAATTGTCATATGCTGTCAAATGTGTCCATAATTGTTCTTTCTGTCCAAACACAGTTCCTATTTCATACGCAAGCTTTTTTCTTTGCTTAGTAGGATCAATTCCAAGAACTCTGATTTTTCCTTCTCCCGGATACAATATTCCTGTCATCATTTTTATCGTCGTACTTTTTCCTGCTCCGTTTGGGCCAATAAATGCAATCATTTCTCCTTCTTCTACTTCAAAGCTAATGTTTTTAACAGCTTTTATTATCTTATATTTTGGCTTAATAAAAGCTTTAAGACTCCCTTTTAATCCTTTTTCTTTAATTTTTACTTTAAAATCTTTTGATAGATTTTTTACCTCGATTATTGCCATAATCTCATCCCCTTTCTTTTTTATTGTGGCTTTCCCTTTTATTTTATAATATTGACAGCATATAATTTTATTATATAAAAAAACACAAAGTCACTTATTCGTGACTCCGTGTTTCAATTACGTGTAAGTATTCTACCCGAGATAGCTCACTTTTCAGCTTATATCTCCTCACTTGTGTTCTATTATACTACAAAACTTTTACTTTTGTCAAACATTTTATTCTTCGATTACATCTTGTTGCTTTGTTATATATTTATTTCTACAATATTTCTTTGCAAGTCCACCTTTGCTTGTTTCTCTGTAATGAGAGTTTAAATCTTTTCCCGTTTCGTACATTGTATCAACCACTAAGTCAAATGATATAAATCTTTTTCCTGTCGTAATTTTTGCCATATTAGCAGCATCCACAGCTCTTAACGCTGCAACAGCATTTCTTTCTATACATGGAATCTGTACATATCCGTATATCGGATCACAGGTAAGTCCCAAATGATGTTCCATTGCAATTTCTGCCGCATTATCTATTTTTTCCAAATCCAAATCCATTAAGTAAGCTACTGCTCCTGCCGCCATGGAGCAAGCTGTTCCTATCTCAGCTTGACACCCGCATTCCGCTCCACTTATAGATGCGTTTGTTTTTACTAGGTTTCCTATGACACCTGCTATGGCTAACGCCTTTATAATTTTTTCTTCTTCAATATTATATTGTTCATACATATACGTTAAGACTGCTGGTAAAACTCCGGAAGCTCCGCAAGTAGGAGCTGTCACAATTATATCTCCAGACGCATTATTTTCACTTACTGCATGAGCATAGCTTGTAAGTAGTCTAGTTCTTTTTAATATTGGATTTTGATCTTCTGCCGTATTCTCATAAATCATCTTTGCTTCTCTTGGCAACTGTAATTTTCCAGGAATTATACCTTCTTTTTCAATTCCGGTCTTTACCGAATTATACATTGTATGCCATATTTCTCTTAGAAATTCGATTATATCTTCGCCCTCTGTTTCCACAACATAGTCAACCAAATCTTTATCTTTTTCTTTACAATATTCTTTAATATCTTGCATATGGTTTAATTTATATATGTCTGGAACAATAGCTCTCTTCTGGCCTTCTACTTCTATCGCTCCTCCTCCCACCGAGTACACTCTTGCTTGGGATATTTTTTGATCGTCTTTATATGCTATCAAATCCATTGTATTAGGATGTTTATCGCACACAAATTTTGTATCAAAGATTATATTTGTTTTAATTGGATTTAACGTCTCTTTAATTATTTTATCTGTCAAATGCCCTTTTCCTGTAAAAGCTAGCGAGCCATACAAATAAATATCAAACCTGTTTGCTTCTGGGTTTTTATCTTTAAACCACTCAGCCGCTCTTTTAGGGCCCATTGTATGTGAACTTGATGGACCGTTTCCAATTTTATATAGTTCTCTTAGAGTTTTCATTTTATTTCTCCTATATTAGCTTATATGTTCTTATTCCTTATGACACTTTCATTGAATTCTTCGTTTAGAATATCCATCTCGATCGAATCATAATATTTTCCATCTACAAATTTACTCTGTCTTCTTCTTCCGTATTCTTTAAATCCGCATTTTTTATAGCATTTCAAAGCTCTTTCATTAAATTCCATTACATCCAATTTAATATTTTTTAGATTCAAATATTTAAAGCCATATTCCAATATTAATTTTATCGCTTCTGTTCCATATCCTTTGCTTCTGAAATATTTATCGCCTATAAATATTCCAAGTGTAGCAGTTCTATTAATATGATCTATCTTTTCTAATGAAACTGTTCCTATCATTTTGTCTTCTTCTAGTGTAACAATTACAAATCCTGCTTCCGCAAAGCTGTGTTCTTCTAAGTACTTCTTTTCTCCTTCCAGAGAAACAATCGCACTACTTCTTCCTATATAATCAGTTGTTTCAAAATCATTTAGCCATTCTGTAAAAATTTCTACATCTTCACTATTTCTAGGTGATAAGTATATTCTATCTCCTACAAGTTTTTTAAAATATCTCATAATTTTTTCTCCTTTTTTATTAATTATGCTATTTCCATAGCAGTTATTATTTTTCTTGCCACTTTTTTCTTTTTTGAATTATATCATATATTTTTCATATTTTAAATATATTGACAAAATATAATTCTTATTATATTTTTTATACAAGGAGGCGATATTTTGAATAATATAAGAGTAGGTTGCTCTGTTCTGATAAAATCAAATAACAAATTATTATTAGGAATTAGAAATAAAGAGCCAAATAAAGGAATGATAATTACACCTGGAGGTGGTGTTGAATTATTTGAAAGAATGGAAGATACTGTAAAAAGAGAAATAATGGAAGAAACAGGTTTAGAAATCACAAATATCAAACAATTGAAAACATATGAGATTATTAATAAGCCAGATGAACATAGAATTATTATTTACTGGTCAGCAGATTATGATAAAAATTCAGTACAATCAGCAACCGATTTAGCAGATGCTAAATTTTATAGTAAAGAAGAAATCAAAGAACTAGACAAATTAGGAAAATTAAGTAGTATTACAAAACAAGTTTTATCTGACAACAATTGGCTATAAAACATAGAACTAGGTATTTTTATCTATCTAGTTCTATGCTTTTACTAATGGATCTTTCAATTAATCTATTTGTTCTAAATTAATCAACTCATTTTTTCTAAAAGTCAACTTTAACAAACATGGCGATTTTATGTTTAATATTGTATTTTTGTTATAGACAAGTTTAACATTTTCATTTACTGTACACCAGTTTAATAAAAAGAACTTTATTGAGCCTCCATGACTAATTACTGCAATTCTTTTTCCTTCATATTCTTTAAGTATTTTATCAAAAAATTTATTCATCCTTTCTCTAGTTTGCTCTGCACTTTCTCCATTAGATGTTCTAAATGTTCTATCTAATAGTTGCTCTTGTGAAGGATCTCTTGTACTTTTATCCTTCATAAATTCTCCTAATTCCTTTAAATTTCCTAATTTTCTTTCACTTAAGTTATTGTCTAAATTAAAAGGTAAATCATTTTCATACGCAATATATTTTGCTGTAGCTTTAGCTCTAGTATAGCTACTTGACCATATAATATCTAAATTTTTCAATTCGTCATTTTCACTTAATTTTTTTGCTTGTTCTTCTCCTTCTACTGATAATATTTCTTTTTCATTAATCATTTGAGAATCCTCATTTGTATTTCTAATACCATTTTCGTCAACAGTTTCAGCATGTCTAACTAAATATATTACTGTATCATTCACTTTATTCAAGCCTCCTTTTTCTTTT
>ENA-OQRC01001172-OQRC01001172.1-human-gut-metagenome-genome-assembly--contig:-NODE-1172-length-17736-cov-7.805837_pt1 | contig 17736 bp, 15 predicted proteins | sample MGYA00243236_ERZ505102 | MGnify/ENA primary metagenome ERZ505102 (study PRJEB26097, sample SAMN02712089) | human gut metagenome | biome: Gut microbiome | host: Homo sapiens | place: Denmark... | reverse complement strand
AGCATAATAATATACTTCTTTTGGTGAGTCTGTTATTCCTGTAATACTTTCTGTTGAAGTAAATAATGTTCCTGTTGTAGTTGCAGTTAAAGGTGTTGCAAAGTCATTTGTTCCATTATTATTGTTACTTCTTGTACTTCTTGTTATATTATCACCCATTATTTGATAACCTAAAGTACCTTTTTCATATCCCGCGTATATCGCAGTATCTATTGTACCCTCAGTAATAAATAACTTTCCACTTAAAGTTTTACCCATATCGTCACTTTGGTCTACACTCTCATCATTTTTATATATGAATTCAACTGTATAACTTTGTGTTACTCCTACATCTATACTTGCACTATAAGCTAGTATTGTATCTGTTGCTGTTTCACTCTTTGGTACATCTTTAAACTCAGTCATATTGTATCCACCATTGGTACTAGTTATTTTGTATTGTAAGTATCCATTAGTTACAAATGTGTTAACTAAGTCTTGTATAACTATATTATATTTGTAAGTTTCATTACTTTTATTTTCTATAGTAAATGTTTTAGTTACATTCCACTTACCTGGTTCTATATTAGTACCATTTATACTTCCATCACTATCAGTAAATATTATTTTTAAGTCAGCACTATTGATGGTAACATTTTTCCCCTTTCCTATTATTTGCGCTGTAAAGTACGCTAGTGTTACACTTAATACTACTACTAGTAAACTAGCAACTACTAATATTGTTTGTTTTTTCTGCATAAACATTTACTCCTTTCATTACATAACAAAAAATGGGTAGAATGATTCTATCCAATTATTTCATGCAAAAAATTTTCTACTTTCAAGTTAGTTAGAAGATAATGCCTCATGTTTAGTACTTTATTTTGTACTATTGGTGAAGACATATAAGCTAATTTATTTACATAATTATTAGTCATATTACATATCCTCCTTCTATCTTAACTAGTTTAATTTTATCAAAAAAGAGTACTCTTTTCAAGTACCCTATTTAAATAATTTTTTTAATCTAGTCCAAAATGTTGTTTTAGTTTCTACTTTTGTGTCATTATTACTCTTACTTATATCTTTTACACTATCTAATAAATATATAAATTTAGTTTCTCCTTCACCATTATTACCAGCAAATGAAACATAATTTCTTCCTAGATCTAATGTAGAAGATAATCTACTTTCAAAATCTTTACCATCATTAATAAATACTTGATATAACTTAGTTATTCCTTCACTATTATACTCACTAATTCCATCACTTAAAGAAACTAATCCATTACTAAGTTTATCAATATTTACATATAATTCATTTAAACTAGTTTTTGTTTCATTAATTAAGTTTTCAGTAATACTATTAGCTAACTTTTCACTCAAGTTACTTGCAACACTAATTGCAGTTTCTTTACTAACACTTACACTAACTTCTTTACTAACTTTTTCTGCTACATAACTACTTACCATATTAGTTAAACTATCAAAGTATTTAAGTGCCTTATCATTTTTAATTACATTACAACTATTAATTTGTTCAGGAGTCATACTACCACCTTGACCTAGCACAGTTTTACCAATTTCACAAGAAATATAATCATCATACTCATTAACTTCTTTTAAATAACTAACTAATTCTTGAGTAACCTTTTCTTCTAAAGTCTCATCCCCATTTTCTAAAGAAACTTTAACTTCATTCCAAACTTTTTCACTCAACATTTTATTATATTCACTTGTATAAATAGAACTTACTTCTTTAATACTATTACTTTTAATATAATTAATTTTATCTTCATCTAAAACATTATCTACACTTAAATTATCTATATTACTCTTTAAAACACTTTTTAATGTAACACTACCGTCACTTAATAATTTAGAATTTTCTTCTATTAAATCCATATTCTCCTTCAAATTATTTAACTTACTATATAAACTACTTAAATTAAATTTATTAATTTTACTCTTAGATATACTTATTGGACTACTTACAACATATAAACTATTTAATTCAAACTTTTCTGTACTAAAAGATATAATAGTTTCATTAAAGCTTTCATCACTTACATTTAAAGATTTATTAATATATGGAAGAGCTACGCCTGTTACAAAAGTTTTATTACCATTTATTATAGTTTTACCATTACTTATAGTAATATTTTTATTTACAGTATTATCTAAATATGTAGCAGTTACTACTATAAATGGTGTATAAATATACTCATTCTTACCATTAATATTTTTTAAATACTTTGAATTATTAGTATAATTAATAATAATATCTACTTTACCACTTTTACCAATTATACTATTTAAATCTTTAACTTCTCCATTTAACTTATAAGTTATTTTAAAACTAATAGGTTGTTCACTATCTAAAGTACCCTTATATAAAACATTATTCTTTTTAGTACTCCAAGTTAAATAATTATTTTCTTTTACATAACTAGTTTGACTATTTAAATTAGTTATATTACTAAGTAATGTATAATCTTCTATACTTTCTAATTCATTATTATTTATTATACTTTCATTAACTATTACTTCTTTAGTACTTCCATCACTATTAAGTTTAGTAAATACTGTCTCATCTTTAGTTAATGCAAATAAACTTGTTGGTAAACATATTAAACTTAATAATACTACACTTGCTAATTTAACTTTTTTATTCATTTTAACACCACTCTCTTTCTTAGTTATCAATTTATCAAATATTAATAATATTGAAGGCAATACAGTTAATACTACTATCATACTAATAATAGCACCTCTACTAATTAAAGTACATAAACTACCTACCATCTCTAAATCACTATATAATCCTACTCCAAATGTTGCTGCAAAGAAACACATTCCACTAACAATTATTGAAGTACTTGCATATTTTAAAGTCTCCTTAATAGCAGGTATCTTATCCATATTCTTTCTATTTCTTATATATGTTGTTGTTAAAAGTATTGCATAATCTATTGTAGCACCAAGTTGTATTGTACCTAATGTAATAGGCGCTACGAAAGGTAAAACATTTCCACCAAAGTATGAAATACTTAAATTTGCAAATATTGCAAACTCTATTGCTAGAACTAATAATATTGGAAGAATTAATCCCTTTAAAATTATTACTAATATAAGTAAGATACTTATTACACTCCAAGTATTAACATTTTTAAAGTCATTATCACTTATTTTAATTAAATCTTTCATAAGTGCCCCTTCTCCAGCAACTATACTATCTTTATCATACTTTTTAACTATATCATTAACAATAGGAATTTGATTATTTAATTCATCACTTGCTACTTCATATATAGAATTAAGAAGTATTAATTTATATTTATCACTTTCCATAATATTTAATAAATCTTCTGGAATTACTTCTACTGGAACACCTAAACTATTTACATCATTTATACTAAGTACTAAATTAATCCCTTTAACACGTTTTATGGAATTAGTTAAATCATTTAATTCATTATTAGAAATATTCTTATTAACTAATATCATTTCAGGACTAACTATATTAAATTTATCTTTTATTATTTCATTAGTCTTAATACTCTCTAAAGTTTTAGGAAGAGACTCATCCATCTTATAATATACTTCTACTTTAGAGTTTGCTTTATATAAAGGAAATAATAATACTAAGAATATTATAAATATTACTTTATAATGTTTTACTACAAAGTCATTTACTTTTGTTAATGGCTTAATAACTATTTTATGAGAAGTTTTTTCTAATAACTTATCAAATGTTAGTAAAAGTGCTGGAAATAATGTTAACACTGTAATAAGTCCTAACAATACACCCTTAGCCATTACTATACCTAAATCTTTTCCTAAAGTAAGTTCCATTAAACAAAGTACTAAAAATCCTGCAATTGTTGTTAAAGAACTTCCTATTACTGAAGAAAATGTTTCACTTATAGCACTCTCCATTGCAAGAGTTTTATCCATAGTTCGTTTTTTATTTTCATATGAATGATATAAGAAAATAGAAAAATCTGTTGTAACACCTAGTTGTAAAACTGCAACTAAAGCCTTAGTTATATAACTTATTTCTCCTAAAAATATATTAGTTCCTAAATTATATAATATAGCAACACCAATATTTAATAGAAGTAATATAGGTACAATATAAGAATCCAAACTAATTGATAAAACTATAATACATAATATTACTGCTATTACTATATAGATAGCAATTTCACTATTAGATAAATTCATTGTATCTAATACCATACTACTCATTCCACCAATATTAATATCATCAGATAAATTTCTTATTTCACTTACTGCATCAATTGTTTCTTCACTACTAGTACTACCACTAAATGTAACAAGAAGTAAATTTGATTTATCACTATTTAAATGACTTGTTATATCACTTGGTAACATTTCAATTGGAAATGTACTACCCACTACATCATATAAACTTACTACTTTATTAACACCACTTACATTTCTTATTTTATCTTCAAGTTTTAAAATACTCTCTCCACTCATGTTGTCTGCTACTACCATTGCATAAGCACCCATTTTAAAATCTTCTGTAAGTATATCTTGTCCTTTCATAGTTTCAATATCACTTGGTAAATAAACTAAAATATCATAGTTAACTTTAGTTAATTTAATACCAATAAGTGATAATAAAAGTAATATACTTGAAATAATTAATACTACACTTTTATTTTTACAAATAAATTCACTAAATTTTTTCATTTTCACCACCCAGTATTGAATTTTATTATATTATTAATAAAAAATGAATATCATAAGAAATATTATGTATGTTATCAAACACTTTTACAATTTTTGTATTAGTAAATAATGTACAAATGTCTTTTATCTTTACAAGTGTATTAATAAATTGTATAATAAACTTGGTGATTTTATGAAAGAAGATCTAAGAGTTACTAAAACTAAAAAATTACTTTATGAAACATTAATTAGTTTAATGGAACAAAAAAGTTTTGAAGAAATTAAAGTAAGTGATATATGTAAAAAAGCACTTATTAACAGAAGTACTTTTTATTGTCATTATAGTGATAAATACGAATTATTTATGGAATTAATTAATACTTTAAAACTAAGTTTATTTAATAGTTTAAATACTAATGTAAATAATGTTAATACTAGAGAATATTTTATAGAACTTATTAGTATTTTACTTAATCATATAGATGACAAAAAGAATATTTATTATTCTATATTAATTAATAATAGAAATAGCATAATTACTGATATTATATTAGATGTTGTTAGTAAAGATATTAACAGTAGAATTACTAATGATAAAATAAGTACTAATAATATTCCTACTGAAATAGTTTCTAAATTTTATTTGGGTGCAGTTATGTCTATTGGTATAGAATATTTAGAAAGTAAAAATAAATACTCTAAAGAAGATATGATAAAATATATAGATAAATTAATTCCTAGTAATATAAATCTATAAATAGTTTGTCTTATATTACTTACTATGTTATAATTTATATATGCGATATTATAATGTAAATTAATAACAAAATATATAAGTTAAATTAACAAAAAAGCAAATATTTTTCGCATACAAAAACACTTAATTTTAAGTTAAGTGTTTTTAATTTAAACATATTTTTCTATATCTTTTGGTACCTTATCACTTATTACCATATTAACTATTTTATCTTCTTTTTCTTTACTTACTTCTTTTCCAGTAAGTTCACTTATCTCACCTATAATATTTCTTAAAGTATTCTCATTTTTAATATCTCCCTCTTGAAGTTCTTTAGCAAGTCTAATAATAGTATCTTTACTAACATTAGTCTTTTTTTCTATCCTTTCAAATAAATCTTCCTTACCCATTTAAATCACCTAATCTATTATATGTAAAAAGGTGAACTTTGTTATTCACCTTTATTTTTAAAATTAAGTATAATTGGAGTACCACTAAAATCTATATTACTTCTTATCTTATTTTCTAAATATCTTTCATAACTAAAATGTATTAATCCTTTAGAATTTACTTCAATATCAAACTTTGGTGGTTTAGTTCCACTTTGATGTGCAAAATATATTTTAAGTCTTCTACCCTTATAAGATGGTGGTGGTGTTTCAATAAATGCATCTAATACTATTTCATTAATAACACTAGTTTTTACTTCTTTTGTAGCATTAGCATAACTTTCAAGTACTAAAGGCATAAGTGTACTTATTCTTTTTCTAGTTTTAGCACTTAAAAAACATACTTTAACATATGGCATAAATTGAAAATTATCTTTTATTTTCTTTTTCCATAATTTCATTTCTTCATCTTTATTATCTACTGTATCCCATTTATTAACTACAAGTACTAAAGCCTTACCTGCTTCAATAGCATAACCAGCAATATGTTTATCATGTTCAATTATTCCTTCTTCAGCATTAATTACAAGAATACACACGTCACTTCTATCAATTGCTTTCATACTTCTTAATAAACTATACTTTTCTACACTTTCATATATCTTACCTTTTTTTCTAAGTCCAGCAGTATCAATTAAAACATACTCATTTTTATCATAAGTTAAAATTGTATCAATTGCGTCTCTTGTAGTACCAGCAACATCACTTACTATTACTCTCTCTTCATTTAACAAGGCATTAACTAAACTAGATTTACCAACATTAGGTCTACCTATTACACTAAATTTAAGTCTATCATCAACTTTATCTTCCTCTAAATTAAAATCTTTAGTAGAAGTATCTAATAAATTACTTATTCCAATATTATGTTCAGCAGAAATAGTTATATATTCATCAAATCCAAGAGTATAAAAGTCATACTGATTTTCCAAAGTTAACTTATTATCTGATTTATTAATAGCCACAATTACTCTTTTATTAGATTTTCTTAGCATATCCCTAATTAATAAATCATTAGAAGTAACTCCTTCTTTACCATCTACTACAAATATAATAACATCACTTTCATCTATTCCAAGCATTACTTGTGCTTTTATTTCTTCATTAAAGTCACCATCACTATAGTCAAGTCCTCCAGTATCTATTAAATAGAATGATGTATCTTTATAACTTGCTTTACTATATATTCTATCTCTTGTAACTCCAGGAGTATCTTCAATTATAGAAACTTTTTTACCAACTATTCTATTAAATAAAGTACTCTTTCCTACATTAGGTTTACCTACTAAACATATTGTTTTCATAAATTTTCCCCTTTCCAAAATTAATTGTTCTTTATTTTACCACAAAACTAATAAAATTAAAAGTGCAAATTTTGCACTTTAACATCCTACTTCCCAGGTAACTCCATCATCTGATATCATTTTCGCTACTTCTTTTCCATCTATTTTATATACACCAAGTACTCTCCACATGATACCACTATAATATAAATAGTTATTAGGATCATCTTCTTTTTGTCCATCTTCTTCTAAACTATACACACATTTTCCATTTTCTACTTTTTTGTTCTCATCAGTACAGTCTAACATCTTTTTAATAATAGGTACTAATTCTTTAGGATCAACATTAGTAACACTATCATCACTCTTCCATATAGCAATAACACCATTTCCTGTTACTCTTATTAGTATTTCTTCATTATTTAGTCCACTATCTCTAGTACTATCAGTTGGATCAGACACACACCCTTTACTAGTATTTTCTCCAGTACAACCATTACTTCCAGAATCTGTATCTTTCTTTATATATTTTTCATCTAATAATTCATACACTTTTATAATAGTATCCTGTTCAAACTTCTTATCACTACCATATAACTGAGCAGCCACTAATATTTCATCTTTCTTCTCGTTTAAAAGTCTTATATTAATTCTTTTTCTTACAAGTGTTATACTAGGTATTGCTATGGCAATTACTACTCCAATAAGCGCTATTACAACTAACATTTCTACTAAAGTAAAACCTTTCTTATTCTTCATAATAACACACTCCTTACTCTAAAATAAGTATATAATAAATAAATTATTTTGTCAAACAAAAGATATAAAAAAAATAGTTGAAAAATCAACTATTTAACATGCACTCCATTTAAACTAAAACTTTTAGCCTCAGTTATCTTAACATTAACTATTTCTCCAATTATATCTGTATCACTTTCTATATTAACTAATTTCATATTTTCAGTATAACCCATATATTTAGAATTATCCTTTTCACTAACTGAAGTTACTAAACATTTAACTACTTTATTTAAGATAGCCTGATTACTTAAATTACTATATTTATTTACTAATTCATTTAACTTATGAAGTCTACATTCTTTTTCTTCTTTTGTTGTATTATCTGGTAACTTTGAAGCAGGAGTACCTACTCTCGGACTAAATATAAATGTAAATGCTCCATCAAACTTACAAGTATTAACTATATCAAGTGTTTCTTCAAAATCACTTTCAGTTTCTCCAGGAAAACCTACAATTATATCTGTAGTAATACTAACATCTTTAACTTTATTTCTAATTTTATTATATAAAGTAATATATTCTTCTTTAGTATATCTTCTTCCCATAAGCTTTAATATTCTATCACTTCCACTTTGAATAGGTAAATGCACATAAGGCATTACATTATCACACTTACTTATTACATCTATCATTTCATCTGTAAAATCCCAAGGATGACTTGTAACAAATCTAATTCTCTCTATATTAGTTTTACTAACATCTTCTAATAAATTAGCAAGAGTATAATTTTCATATAAATCTTTTCCATAAGCATTAACATTTTGTCCTAAAAGTGTTACTTCTTTATAACCTTCATTTTTAAGATTCTCTACTTCCTTAATAATACTCTCTTTCTTTCTACTTCTTTGAGTACCCCTAGTATATGGAACTATACAATAAGTACAGAATTTATCACAACCTAATTGTATATCAACCCATGCAGAATACTTACTTTCTCTTTTTTCAGGAATACCTTCACAAATATTACCAAGTATGCTATAAACTTCCACATTTTGTTTACCACTATTAATTCTTTCATTTATAACATTTATCATATTATCTAAGTTATGTGTTCCAAAGACAAAATCAACATATTTATACTTACTCATAAGTTCATTTACAACACTTTCTTCTTGAGCCATACATCCACATATCCCTAAAAGAATATTATGAGTTTCTTTTAACTTTTTAACTAACCCTAAAAATCCAAATACTTTATCATGAGCATTTTCTCTAATAGCGCATGTATTTAAAATAGCCACACTTGCTTCATTTAAATCATCAGTTTCTATCATACCTTGACTACTTAAAACACCCTTAACTCTCTCTCCATCATGCACGTTCATTTGACATCCATAAGTTCTAACATAATACTTTTTACCAACTAAACTTTCATCTAGTTTAACTTCTTTATAATTATAATTTTCTATCAAAGCATTCTTATCTCTTTTTTTAGCCTCTAACATATTAGGTACTTGCATATACACACTTCCTCTCACAAAAAGATTATATACTAACCCACAAAAAAAAGCAAGCATATCTGCTTGCTTAGCACCCACTTGAAGTTTCCAAAATTGTATATGGGTTAGTTGCAGATCCATCTCCTGTACTATATTTGATACAAGATTTTAGTGATAGGACTGGACGCACAGCTTCCGATTTAGCCACATCGAGTTGGTTCAAGCCACCAGGGAGACCATTACCAAGGACGAACCAAACGCGCGAGCCGGAGTCATCCCAGAAGCTAGGGGAAAGAGCCCACCAAGATGTACTCCCTGTAATATTTTTTCCATTTGCATTTGTATAATACCATGCATATGGTGCAGTTAATCTTGTATAATATTTTCCTCCAGCATATACTATTTCATCTGCTGTCATTAATCCCATTGGGTATGTTAATTTTGCTTCACTATTACTTCCTGAAAATGCATCTTTGATGTTTGTACAATTATATGTTGGTGTCTTATTAGTGCTCAGTCTTCCATATGGTGCATAGTAGAAAGTTGTGTTACCTGTATTATAAGTTGCACCCGATGCTAATTCTCTATCATTACAATATACGGCTTCTGTACTTATATATTTTGAGTAACTTGATAAGTTATTATTATACCAGTTATCTATATATTTTTTTATTGTACTATTATTTGTATTAGTTCTATTTGAAGCAAGTGCGCCACTTGTTCCAAACATATATCCTACATACATTGGATCATTAGATGTACTATTGAATGCACTTGTTCCTATATAACCAGCAGTTGTATCTGGGCTAGTTCCTGAATACAAGAGTCTTATACTTCCATCATAATTAGTTCTTATTATTCTCCAGTAGAACCCTGCAAACTTAACCCAGTTGTTTTTTGCATCTCCTGCAAAATAGTATACATCTTTAGGAGTATTACCTGCTATACTCTCGGTTGCTTTATATAAAATTCCAGTATTTGTTTTAGTAAATGTTGTATTAAAGTCTGTTCTTGTGTTTCTTGTAGGATTATCTTTTAATATTTGACTAAGTATTGTTGGTGTTGAATAAACTTGACAAAACTCATTCTTTTGCACATTACTTATAGTAAGAGTATTACCACTTACTGTAGGTACTGTTCCACTTAAACAAGTAATATTTAACTTATCAAGTGTAACTGATGTATCACTTGGTGTTAAAGTAAACTCTACACTATTTCCTTTTTGTACTTGTTTAATATTCTTATCTATTGTTCCTTCTTTAAAATCTATCTCTATTGTTTTTAAATTCTCATCTATTTGTGTATTCTCTCCATCAGGTAAGTATTCTCCTCTTGCACTTATCTGTGTAACAAAATACTTTCCAAGACTAGCATTTTGTGCATCACTCTTAAGCCATGCATATAAATTAAATATCTTTGTTTCTCCTACTCCTATTTGTATATTACTTGCTATCTTATGATTATTATCAGTAGTATTTAAGTAATCACTATATAAACCTATTGCAGGTGTTTCTCCTTGAACTCCAAACCCTATTTTAACTTGATCATCGTTTACAAATTCAGAATACTCACTTGTTCCATCACTTATTACTCCTGCAGTCATATCTCTTTCTAAAAATATACTTACATATAAAGGTAAACTACCAGTATTTGTTAATGTAAATATATATGGTTTTAAATTATTCCAGTCATCATTAGTAACTGGATCAGCTACTGGATATATCTTACTATAAACAGTATTACCATTACTATCAGTTTCTGTTCCGATAATATTACCTATATTATTAACATTACTTGCACATGTTGCATCTTTACAAAATGATAAACTAATATCTCCAAACTTTATTACATCACTTGCACCACTTTTATCTACTTTAAATATTGCATAACTTAAAGCAATAAAAAGTATACTAACAAATAATACTACTCCTATAGTTATTTTAATCTCTCTATTTATTAACTTTTCTAGTCCCATATTATCACCTATTCTATTACAATATTAATTATAAAATATTTTTTTAATTTTATCAAGTATAGTTAACTAATTTTTTACAAAACTAAGGTAGAATTTATTCTACCTTAGTAAATAACTAAAACTTAACATCAACATTTTCTTTTTCTTCTTCACTAGTTTTAAAATAATACTCTTCTTTAAAACCAAATAAACTACTAACTATATTAGCTGGAAATACTTCTATACTATTCATATATTTAAGTACACTATCATTATATTCTTTTCTACTAATAGATATCTTATCTTCTATTTCACTCAAATTATCTATTAACTTATTAAAACTCTTATCACCCTTTAAATCAGGATACTTTTCATTAAGTAAGAATATACTACTTAACTCATTATCTAATTCTTTATTAGATTCAATTTCTTCCTTCCTATTACTAGCATTAACTACTTTTTCTCTAGCCTTAGTAACATTAGTTAAAGTAGCATTCTCATGTTTTGTATACCCTTTAACACTATTAACTATATTAGGTATCAAGTCACTTCTTTGTTTTAATAATACATCAATATCACTCCAATTAGAATCAACCCTATTATTTAATTTAGTTAATTTATTATAAACTTTAACAACATAGATAATAGGAATAACTACTAATATAATACTAAGCATACTAAGTAGTGCTCCAATAATTTTATTAACTGTATTAGTATAATTCTGATTATCTATCTTACTAATTTCTTTATTCTTACTAATACTTAAAGAATCAAGTTCATTACTCTTATTAATATCATTATTCTTTATTAAAGAATTCTTCTTTATAACATAAGGACTAACTTCACTATTCTTACTAGTCTCTAATTTTCTAATTTCTTCATTTTTTTCTTTTAATATATTATCTTTTTCTTTTTCAAAACTCTTTAATTCTTCCCCTATACTATAATATTTATCACTAAATCCACTTTTAAAAAACTCTTTATTTTGTCTAACCTTAGCATCATTTATTTTACTAACTATATCACTCTCTTTAGTTTTATAGTTATTTTCTACTTCACTAACTAAATTACTATATTTAACATTAACTTCTTCTATAAGTGGATCATAAGTATTATTAACTTCTTCATCTAACTTAATATACTTATCATTTATTTCACTTTCTAATTTAGTATATTTATTATTTATCCCATCAATAAGTTTACTCTTTTCTTCAAAAGTTAACTCTTTATAACTACTAGCCTTACTTATCTTACTAATACCAGGTATTAATAAAAAATAAATAGAAACAAATATAACAACCAAATAAAATATAATACCCCCAGTTATTAATTTAACTTTATTTTTCATAAATCATCATACCTCGATTTAATTATATCAAATTATAATAAAGAAAAAAAGCCTTTCAGCTTATTTTGTTCTTTTTAATGATTTATTCTTATTAATAACAGACATAACTAGATCTAAATTTTCTGTTGGAATAGTAACTATATCATATTCCCAAGCATATAAATTTTCTAAATCACTATTTTTAGAAACCTTTAAAGTAGTTTCTCTCAAATTAGCAATAATTTGATTTTTACCAAATACCATAGATAATTTAGAATATAAATTAGTTCTAGTACCAACATTAACTATATGTTCAATTCTAACTAAGTCATCAATCTTAATTAATTGATATTTATCTAATTCAACTATACTCATTATATGTTCCCCCTTCCAAGTAATTAAAATTATACCATATTTTGTACAATAAGTCAAATTTTTCTCTTTAAAGTTAAAGTATTTCCTTCTAACTCATCACTTATCATACTAGATATTTCATTTCTTAAATCACATATTTCTTTAACTTCACTCTTTGTATCTAACAATGTTATAACATTACTAATAATCATATCTAAATCAGTACTATATTTAATCAAACTATAATCTTTATTTACAAGAGTTAAATTATTATCATCTTTCATACTACTAATATATAGATCCATCTTACTTAAAAGTAATCTTCTATAATACATTTGGCTTTCATTATCTAACTTACTTATCAAATAATTAACTTTCTTAGTTTTATCAACTATTTCCTTTTTAACATTATTTATCTCTTTTTCAATATTATTTTCATTATTAATTTCTATTAATTTTTTTATATTTCTTTCCTTTTGAGCATCTTCTAAATATTTTTTATTACTATAACGATACATTGTATTAGTTACAAATGAATGAATAAAAGGACAAGCCTGACCAACTTTATAACCAACTAATATTGGTATAAAAGCCTTTAAAAAAGTATAAAAAGTGCTAATTAATGGATTAAATGGTAAAGTAATACAAGTACTCAAGATTAAAAGTAATAAACTTGCTCTAAAAATTCCTCTAACCAACCATCCTTTAGTAGGATCAACCAACTTATAAAAATCATCAACATGAGTAGAATTCTTATATCTTTCTTTAATCTTTTTATTCTCTATATTAAGTTTTCTAAACTCATCAAAAGCATATTTATTATATTTATCATTATCATCAAAATAAACCTCTATACGACTTTGATTCGGAATAGAATCACTAGCAATAATACAAACACAATTGTCTCTTATAGTAATTTCTTTTACCAAATTATATTTTATTCTTTTTCTTATTAGTTTTAAAAATTTATTAAATCTAATTGGCCTTTTAAATCTAAATACTGAATCTCGATCATCAAAAATACATTTAATTATACTTTCACCATAATCCCAACTTTTTGAATAAAAAGTTTTATAATCAATTAATCCCTTAGAGAATTTCAAACAACAATACATATTTTTTTACCCCCAACTAATAAATTAGCATAATTTAATTTAAAAAATCTTGTTTATAAATTTACATACTAATTCACTTTCTAAATTCAAGACAATATATTACCATATAAATAATACTAAGTCAAATAAAAAGTACTATTTAAAGTACTATTTTAATCTTTTAATTTTTATATCATTAATTATACTATTTACATAATCAATTTCACTTTCCATCACTGTTACTACATCATATTCATACTTATATAAATCATCTAAACAAGAATCTATATCTGTTGAACAACTTTTATAAAAAATACTTCTATCTAAGTTAGTAATAAATTGATTACTTTTAAGCTTTCTATTTGATAATCTAAAATATAAACTACTTTCTATTACAATATCTTTAACATGCTCTACTAAAGAGACTTCTTTTATTTTAAAAAATTTATCAAAACTTAATTCAACATATTTCATAAATACCCCCTATTATAAAAATAATGGCGTTCCCGAGAGGATTTGAACCTCCGACCTACCCCTTAGGAGGGGGTTGCTCTTCCAGCTGAGCTACGAGAACACCTAAATTAATTATACCACAAATAAAATAAAAATACACTATAAAATAAAAAACCTAAGTTTAAATCCACCTAGGTATATAAATATTTCTAGTTATAGTATCTTTATAATCCTCAAAATAAAGTATTAACTTATTCATAATATATTCTACTACATTACTAACTCCTCTAGATATAGTTAACTTACTTAATCTAGAACACATCTCATTTTTAAAACTACTATCAGTAACAAACTTATACATTATGTTATCAACAATAACCATCTTTTCTCTTTCTCTTGAAGTAATATTCTCCATATTAAAAATATAATCTTTATATAAATTTATCATATTATGTGTTACTTTATCATCATTATAAACTTCATTATTTACAATAGTATAATAATTCTTACAAATACTTACTACACTTTTATTCTTATTAAAACTATTCATTCTTTTTACTCCTCTACTATATAATTAGATTATATGAAAAAATTAAACACATTTCAAGAATAAATTTTGTTCGCTTGTGCAATATATTACACTTTTTATAAAGAAAAGTACGATTTCTCGTACTAAAATATTTTTATTAAAATAATCTAAATATATCATTAAATGTTACATAAATCATAAGTATTATTAAAAGTATTGTACCTATATTATTAAGAGTGGTCTCTATTTTAGGATTTAACCTTTTACCTTTAATTTTCTCAATAACTAATAATAATAGTCTTCCACCATCAAAAACAGGAATAGGTATAAAATTAATTACTGCAACATTAATACTCAAATAAGCAGTTAAATATATTAAACTAACTAGACCACTTTCTTTAACATTATCAATAACACTAAATACTCCAATTGGACCGCTTAAGTTTTCAGCACCAACCTTACCAGTAACAAGTTTACCTAATATATTAAATACACTAACAGTATTTTTATAAGTTCCTACAAAACCATATTTTAAGGCATTAACAAACCCTTTTTCTTTTCTTGTACTAGAACTAAAACCAAACTCTTTTGTCTTTTCTCCATCTACTTCTTTATATGTAGGACTAACATTAATAGTTAACTCTTCACCATTTCTATTTACTAAAAATGTATAAGTTTTTAAATCTTTCCCAAACTTAGTTTCAAGAAGTACATCATCCCAAGAATTAACCTTCTTATTATTTATCTTCAAAATAAGATCATTTTCCTTAAGTCCACCAAGTTCAGCAGCACTTCCTTCTAAAACATTACCTAAATAAGGACTAGTTACAGGACTACCATAAATAAGACCATTTATAAAAAGTAATATAATTGATAAAATAAAATTAAATACTATACCCATTACAAGAACAGCAAATCTTTTAAATCCACTTTTATTTTCCAATATTTCACTTTCTTTAACACCTTCACAACTTTCCATAGTACTAGCAATTGCATTAAAACCACCAAGTGGTAAAAGTCTTAAACTATATATTGTAGGATCATTTTTTCTTTTAAAACTAAATATTTTAGGCCCCATACCTATTGCAAACTCATAAACATGAACCCCACTTTTTTTAGCAGCAATAAAGTGCCCTAATTCATGAACAAATACTATTAAACCTAATATAATAATTAAAATAACTAATGTTAACAAAAAATTCATATTCTCTCCTTTATAAAAATTTACTCAAATAACTAAATGCTAAAATAACAAATAATATACTATCAAGTCTATCTAATACTCCACCATGTCCAGGCATAATATTACCATAGTCTTTAATACCAAAGTGTCTTTTAATACTACTAAACACAAGGTCTCCTAAAGCTCCTATTATGCTTAATAATATAGTTATAAGTATTAATAACAAAATACTTTCTTCACCTACTAAAAAGTGATAAAATAATGTACTAACTATTGTAGAAATAATAAGTCCTCCAACAAATCCTTCCCACGTCTTATTAGGACTAACACTAGGACACATCTTATGTTTACCAAACTTTCTACCAACAAAATAAGCAAAAGTATCACTCATTATTGTAATTAATAATAAATAGATAAATATATATAAATCCATCATTCTTATAGTAACAAAATTATTGAATGCTACACCTAAAAATACAATACTTCCAAACAAAAATGTAGCATCACTTATATCATATTCCTTTTTCTTATTATAAAATACAATAGGCATAATAGTTAATAAAATTATAAATATAAGTAAATCACTTAAAGTATACGATAACCTTTTATGACCCCATTCATACATCATAACAAGTACAAAAAGTACTACTCCTATCATCTTCATAACAACAGGTATCTTTTTCTCCTTCTCTTTAGCATTCATTAGTTCCATAAAACCAATTAATCCAAGTATAGAAGCACCTATAAAGAAAGGTAACTTTCCTATTATAACAATAGGTGTACAAATAATTATTGCTACTATTGCACTAATTATTCTTTGTTTCATATTATCACATCCTTACTCACAAATTAATTATATCATAACGAATATAAACTTAAAAGATAAAACTAGTTTTTAATTATATTAATTTGATATAGATTTTCTGCTTCATATATTCACCTACAATTCAATAATTTCTATATTATCATTCTCTTCTTGCTTCTTAATTTCATCTAAGTTATCACTAATAAACCTACTAGGTTTCTTAATATCTTCAGTTACTATAACAGGCTCTACTTTTTCTATCTTTTTTTCTTTCTCATCATTTAATAATATTTCTTTATATTTAATTTTATTAGCCTTAAATACTGGTGCTTCAGGTACTTCTTTAATTTCACTTTTAAATACATTATCTACTTTAGGAGTACTCTCACTTTCACTATTTAATAAATCGATTTGACTTTCAGTAAGTAAATTAATAGTTTCTTTTTTTAAATCTTCTTGTTCTATTTCATCACTACTTCTATTATCTAAGTTACCACTAAAATTAAGTATAGGTAAAAACACAATTGGTAAAAATATAAGTCCAAATGCAAAACTTTTAGTTGTATGAAAAACTATACTTAACCTATATAACATAATATATATAACTAGTATATTAACTACAGGAAACAAAAGAAGTATAAAGTAAAAC
>ENA-OQRC01001107-OQRC01001107.1-human-gut-metagenome-genome-assembly--contig:-NODE-1107-length-18549-cov-10.601655_pt1 | contig 18549 bp, 13 predicted proteins | sample MGYA00243236_ERZ505102 | MGnify/ENA primary metagenome ERZ505102 (study PRJEB26097, sample SAMN02712089) | human gut metagenome | biome: Gut microbiome | host: Homo sapiens | place: Denmark... | reverse complement strand
AGGGCAAGAAGGTCATCATCGGCAGCGCCCACTTTGTCTTTGAGGACGAGGGCTGTCGCATCCTGGAGGGAGAGCAGCCGAAATTTGACGCGCTGCCCGCCGCGTATTCCCAGCTGTATCTCTGCATAGACGGGGAGCTGGCGGCGGTGATCTGCATCCACGATCCCCTGCGCCGGGAGGCACGGGAGGCGGTGAGGGCGCTGCACGAGAGCGGCTTTGCCAACGTGGTGATGATGACCGGCGACAACCGCCGCACGGCGGAGGCTGTGGCCGCCGAGGTGGGCGTGGACGCCGTGTACGCCGAGGTGCTGCCGGAGGACAAGGCCGCGTTTATCCGGCAGGAAAAGGAAAAGGGACACACCGTTATCATGGTGGGCGACGGCGTCAACGATTCTCCCGCCCTCTCCGAAGCGGACGCGGGCATCGCCATCTCCACCGGTGCGGCCATCGCCCGGGAGATCGCCGACATCACCGTTGCCTCGGAGGATCTGTTTGCGCTGGTAACACTGCGCAGGCTCGGTGAGGCACTGATGGAGCGTATCCACGGCAGCTACCGCTTCATCGTGGGCTTCAACCTGGCGCTGATCGCACTGGGCGTGGCGGGGGTACTGCCGCCCACCACCTCGGCATTGCTGCACAACGGGTCCACCCTGGGCATCAGCCTGCGGAATATGACCGACCTGCTGGACGATGAAGAAAATACCCAAAAAAAAACAAGCAAGTGAGGGAGCAGAGAGGCGGCAAGGTGCTTCTCTGCTCCTTGCAGATGCTGTGTTATTAGCGTTAGGGGGGCGGATAAACGCGGAGCATAACAAAGCCCGTATCAGTTTAACTGGTACGGGCTTTGTTGAATAATATGCAAAGTGAAATCAGACCTTCCACCCGGCGGCCTGCTGCCGCTCCACCACGAAGCGGCGGTAGAGCCCGTCAACAGCAACCAGCTTGTCATGGGTGCCCTGCTGGACAATCTCGCCGTGATCGACCACAAAAATTTGGTCGGCATGGCGCACGGTTTTCAGCCGGTGGGCGATCATGATGACCGTCTTATCGTGGGTCAATTCCGCAACGGCCTCCATCAGCTCCTTTTCATTTTCGGGGTCAACATTGGCAGTGGCCTCGTCCAGAATGACGATTGGCGCGTCCTTCAGCACGGCCCGGGCAATGGAGATGCGCTGCCGTTCGCCGCCGGAGAGGTGTCCGCCGGATGCGCCGCATACGGTCTGATAGCCGTTCTCCAGCCCCATTATGAACTCGTGGCAGCCGCATTTCTTCGCGGCGTCAATGACCTCCGCATCGGTCGCACCCTTTCTGCCCATGCGGATGTTGTCTATAACCGAAAGGTCAAAAAGGTAATTATCCTGCGACACATAGGCGATGCGCTTCGTGCACTCCGCCAGCGGAAGTGTACGGATGTCCACGCCGCCCAGCTTAATTGTGCCGTCCTTTACATCCCACAGGGAGGCAATAAGCCGGGCGATGGTGGACTTGCCGCTGCCGGAGGAGCCTACAAGGGCATTGACCGTCCCCAGGGCAATGTGCAGATTGATTTCGTGCAACACCTCCTTGTCGTGATAGGCAAAGCGGACATTTTTTAGCTCGATGGCGTTGTCGGCCGGCAGCCTTTCCACCGTCCTTGGACGCTGCATATCCTCGCCGGACAGCACCTCCGCTATCTCGTCCACGATGGTCTTGACCTGGGCGATGTCATCGGTGTAGGAAAAGGCGGTGATCAGCGGCTGCATAACGCCGAAGGACAGAACGATAACCGTCAGGAACGTCTCTGCCGACAGAGTGCCATGCATATGAAGAACGCAGCCCACCGGCAAGATGCCGAGAAGTGTCGAAGGGAGTATCGCCATTCCGGCCACCTGTCCGAAGAGGCTGCCCCGCATCCAGTCGATGAAGGCTGCTTGTCAATGCGAATTGCACACTCCTTTACAAAAACATACCTTGACAAATCTCGTCTCAAAAGAAAATGCTGACACAAAAGGCAAAGGAATTAGGTTTATCAAATACCAAGTATTATGTTGATGACGGTTATACAGGCACGAACTTCAATAGACCTGCTTTTCAGGAGCTTCTTGACGATATTGAAATGGGATATATCTCAGTTGTTATCGTCAGAGACCTTTCCCGATTAGGCAGAGATTATGTCTCGGTTGGTCATTACACAGACAACTATTTCCCTGAGCATAATGTAAGGTTTATCGCTGTTAATGATATGGTTGACAGTGATGAGGGTGAAAACGAAATCGCACCATTCAAGAATGTTATGAATGAAATGTATGCGAGAGATATCAGCCGTAAGGTAAGAAGTGCTCATCGTATTCGCGGAAATATGGGAGAACCGTTATCTCAACCCGCCTTACGGGTATATGAAAGACCCACAGAACAAAAAGAAGTGGATTATTGATACCGAATCTGCAGAAGTAGTCAAGAGTATCTTTGCAATGTGCATTGAGGGTAAAGGCAATGAAACTATTGCCCGTATCTTACAGGAAAACAAAGTAATGATACCGATGACATATTGGCAGAGCAAAGGTCTTAACAAGGGCGGTAAAAAAACTCAGCCTGACCCTTATAAATGGTGTAAGACGACGGTACAGAAGATTCTTGCACAACAGGAATACTGCGGTGATGTTATCAACTTCAAGACTTACTCAAAAAACTTCAAGAATAAGAAAAGACTTCAGAATCCCGAAGAGAACTGGAAGATTTTCAAGAATGTTCACGAGCCGATAATTGACAGAGATACTTTTGAAACTGTTCAGAAGATGAAAGCCAAAGGTAAACGCAGAGCACCGAATCCCGAACATGCTGAAAAGAATATGTTCTGCGGATTGTTATACTGTGTCGATTGCGGAAGTCCTTTATGGTTCAATGTCAATCACCCGAATACTGATATCAAGTATTTTATGTGCTTCAACTACAAAGGTCGCAGAGGCACCTGTGAGGGTGCACATTATGTCAGAGCTGATTCTTTGGAGCAGATTGTGATGCTTGAGCTCAGAAGTCTTGCAAGCTTTCTCATTGAAGATGAAGAAGCGTTCGCAGATATTCTTGAAGCAAAGACAAACAAAAGCATACTCAATCAGCAGAAGTTTCTTGAAAGCAGTATTGATAAAGCAACAGCAAGAACTAAGGAGGTTGCCGTGATGTATGAAAAACTCTTTGAAAAGCACATCAACGGTATTGTTAACGAAGAAAGCTTTATGCAATTATCTCAGAGGTATGAAACAGAACGAGACGAGCTGAAACTAAAAATCAGGCAATACCAAGAAGAGCTTTCAGAGATAGAAAATCTTCGTACAAGCAAAGAACAATTCACATTGGCAGTCCGTAAGTTTATGCAGATGGAAACTCTTACACCTGCACTCCTGAATGAACTTATTGAGAAAATCGAGGTTCACTCCATTGAGGGTAAAGGTAAGAACAGAACGCAGAAAATCATTATTCATTACCGCTTCATCGGGGTTATTGAAAATCCCATAAAAGAGAAAAACATAGTCCTCGAAGCAAGACAAGGAGTCGCCGTAGAATAACAGTGGTTTTAATAAGAGGGTATAGCGGCTCGCCTTTCAGAGCGTCTAACATAGTGATAATCTCGTCAGAGTTATACCACTCATACTCACGCCTTTCGAGCTTTGAAAGACGCACGAGCTCACAAGGATTTGTACTTATCAGCCTGTGTCGCATATCCGTTTTTTATTGCTTGCTTAACTATTTCTTGCTTTTTTCTTGCTTCTTGTTTTATCATATTCATGAGAAGTACTTCTTTCTTGGTTAATGTTGTTTTGCGATTTCATTATACCATATTTTGAAGCTACTTCTCTTTTTTGGGGGTCACATCATTTTAACAAATACATTCTGTATTTCGGTACTGGTATTACATGATATTGACACTTCCACCTTGTGTGTTATAAACTACTTTCGTCCATTTATTCGTCCTCCTTTGATTCTTTACGGTTGATGTTGCTTCTTCCATTATATCAAAGGAGGACTTATTTTTTTTGAATGAACGCTTTCGATTTTTACTCTCCACAAGTAAAACTTGTGGTTGGGTATATAATCGAAAGAAACACCAGTTTGTGTGTTTTTTTCTCTTGCAAATTTTTTATAAATAAGTTAATATATAAGTGGAAAATATCGGAACAGGTGTGAGGCTATTAAGAAAAAATCAAAAGTCGCTTTCGCTGTAATCTGTGTTGCTGTGTTTTTCACCGATAGTTTTCTTTACGCATATGCCTCAGGTCATGAAACCTAATATGCGGAAGGTCGTACTTCTTCAACAGTTTCCCAAACCTATGAGCAATGGATGGGTAATAAGTATCTCCGTTCGGTTTCTTAAAGATGTAGTCGTTTTCGGTATATGCATTACTAAAGAAGTCTCCGTTATTGTTTTCCTCATCTTTGGCCAAATCAGTAGATTTCTGATTTCCGTAAACAGCGGGAACGCACGATAACTTGAATTAGTCTTTTTCAAGAACTTTAGTTTCTACCGATACGGTGTGCGTATCAAAATAGAGTTTCCATTAAAATCAACACTTTGCCATTAAAGTCCGAGAACCTCACTGCGGTGCAAGCCATACATAACGGTTGTTTTAATAATAGTATTTTGCTGATTTATTTCAAATTTTTTATCTTATAGTCCATTTAAAAGCACTACAATAATTTTTTCTTTATTATTTTATATAAAATTTTTTGATATGATTTAGAAAAAAGAAATTTTACAAAAAAATAAGACCTACATAGCAGTAGGTCTTGCTCACACACTGTGAGGCCGCATAAACGGCGGGTTGAATAAATTTTTATTTGAACTTGTAGTGTAATCTCATAAGGTTTTTGAGATTAACTAAAGTATAAACTAAAAAAATATTTTTGTCAAGAGGTAATATTATGGAAAATTATTACTTAGGATTAGACTTAGGAACAGACTCAATTGGTTGGGCAGTAACAGATAAAAATTACAATATCCCTAAATTTAAAGGAAACTCTATGTGGGGTATTCGGCTCCTTGAGGGCGGAAATACTGCTGTTGAAAGAAGAGAATTTCGTAGCAGCAGACGAAGATTAGAAAGAAACAAATACAGATTAAACTGCTTAGAAATGCTCTTTAATGAGGAAATTTCCAAGAAAGACATTGCATTTTTCCAAAGACTTAAGGATAGTGCACTCTATGATGGAGATAAGAATGTTTCTGGCAAGTATTCTTTGTTTAATGATCCTGATTATACAGATAAAGATTATTATAAAAAATATCCAACTATTTATCATCTTAGAAAAGAGTTAATTGAAAGTGTTGAACCACATGATGTTCGTCTTGTGTTTTTAGCTTTGCATCATATCATCAAAAACAGAGGTCACTTTTTATTTGATAATGATGATTTAGGTAAAAACGGAAATTTTGATTTCACAGCAATATTTACTGAACTAAACGAATACATTAAATCAAATTCAAACTATGAATCAGAGGGTTTTAGCTGTAATGATTTAAAACCTGTTGAAGATATTATTAAAAATAGTTCTTTAACGTCAAACAAGAAGAAGGAAGCTCTTATTAAAGAATTTGCCTTAAATAAAAAAGTAGATGTTTTTGAAGTAGCAATAGTAACACTTTTATCAGGAGCCACAGCTAAAGCTAAAGACCTATTTAATACAGACAAATACGATGATACCGAAGGTAAAAGCATATGTTTTAAGAGTGGATATGATGATAAGGCTACAACCTATGAAAGCGTTTTTGGTGAGAACTTTGAACTCATTGAAAAGTTAAAAGCTATATATGATTGGGCAATTCTCGCTGATATTTTAAATGGAAAAGAATACATTTCTTACGCTAAAGTTGACACATATGAAAAGCATAAAAGAGATTTAAAGCTTTTGAAAGAATATGTTAAAGCTTATGTACCGGAAAAGTATAGTCATATCTTTAATGAAAACAGTGATAAGGTTTCAAACTATCTTTCATACTCTGGCTATTCATCAAAAAATCCTGTTATGAAAAAGTGTGATCAGGAAACATTTTGTGACTTTTTAAGAAAACAACTTCCAAAAGAGCTATTAGATGAAAAGTATGCACAGATGTATAAAGAGATAGAAACATCTTCATTTATGCCCAAAGCTGTAACAAAGGATAATTCTGTTATTCCTATGCAGCTTAATAGGGCAGAGCTTGAAGCAATTTTAAGTAATGCAAAGAATTATTTGCCATTTTTAGCTGACAGGGACTCAAGTGGAAAAACTGTCAGCGAAAAAATAATAGACATATTTAAATACAGAATTCCTTATTATGTTGGTCCGCTTAACAAGCATAGTGAAAAAAGCTGGCTTGTGAGAACAGGTGAGAAAATCTATCCATGGAATTTTGAAAATGTTGTTGATGCAGATAATAGTGCTGAGAAGTTTATTAATAATTTAACAAGCAAATGTACTTATTTACCTAAAGAAGATGTTATTCCAAAGAACTCGCTTCTTTATAGTGCATTTACCGTTCTTAACGAAATCAACAATATAAAAATTGACGGTGAAGAGATTTCTGTTGAGTTAAAGCAAGGGATCTATAAAGACCTGTTTGAAAAAAGCAATAAAATAAAAGTGTTTGATTTAAAAAAATATCTTGCATCAAATGGTTATATGAACATTGAAATAACAGGAATTGACACAACTATTAAAGGCAGTCTTAAACCATTTATAGATCTTCAGAATATTGACCTTTCGTATAGTGATAAAGAAGAAATAATCAAATCTGTCACGATTTTTGGTGATGACAAAAAACTTCTTAAAAACAGGCTTAAAAGATTATATGGAGATAGATTAACAGCGGATGATATTAAAAAAATATCAAAACTTAAGTACACAGGCTGGAGCCGTTTATCTGAAAAGTTTTTAACAGGCATTGAAGCAGTTTTGCCATCAACAGGTGAATATACAAATATCATTCATGCTTTATGGGAAACAAATGACAACTTAATGCAACTTCTCAGTTCCAATTATGACTTCAGGAAAAAGATTGATGAAGAGAATGGTGATAGCACTTTTACTTCTTTGAGGAAAGAAATTGACAATCTTTATGTTTCTCCAAAGATTAAGCGCCCTATTTATCAGGCAATGCAAATTGTTGAAGAAATAGTTAAAATTCAAGGTCATGATCCGAAGAAGATATTTATTGAAGTCGCAAGGGATGAAGGCGAAAAAAAGAGAACTGTCTCAAGAAAGCAAAAATTAATAGAACTTTATAAATATTGCAAAAAGGATGAGCAGAAACTTTACGAACAGCTTTGTAATACAGATGAAAATGATTTCAGAAGAGATGCCCTTTACCTTTATTACACACAGTTAGGTAAGTGTATGTACACAGGAAAACCTATTGAATTAAGCGAAATTTACAACAATAATATTTATGATATTGACCATATTTTTCCACGGTCGAAAATCAAAGATGATAGTCTTAATAACAGAGTACTTGTTTTAAAAGCAGAAAATGCAAAGAAAGGCAATATTTATCCTATAAATAGCTCTATTAGAAACAATATGCTTCCTTTCTGGAAAACACTTTTTGACAAAGGCTTAATTTCAAAAGAGAAGTTTGAAAGACTTGTTAGAAATCAACCGCTTACAGATGAAGAACTTTCATCATTTGTATCAAGACAACTTGTTGAAACCCGCCAGTCTACTAAGGCAGTAGCGCAGCTTCTTAAAAAGCGTTATCATGATACAGCCGTTGAATATATCAAGGCAAGCCTTGTATCTGACTTCAGACAGGAAAATGACTTTGTCAAATCTCGTGATGTTAATGATTTTCATCATGCTAAAGATGCTTATCTAAATATTGTAGTTGGTAATGTTTATACTGTCAGATCTCATCTTGCGCACTTCATTGACAATGTTCAAAGCGGTAAATGGAGCGTTAACAAAATGTTTGATTACACAACAAACGGTGCGTGGATTGTAGAAAATAATAAATCTATAAACATTGTTAAGTCAAATATGGCAAAGAACAATATTCGCTTTACGAGGTATGCATTTAAGCAAACCGGTGGTTTGTTTGACCAAAATCCGCTAAAAAAAGGTTTGGGACAGGTGCCTCGTAAAAAGGATATGGACATTGATAAATATGGTGGATACAATAAACCTTCATCAGCATATTTTGCTTTTGTTGAATACAAAAACAGTAAAGGAGAAATTGTTCGTTCTTTTGAACCTGTTGATTTATATGCTGAAAAGGAATATATAAGGAATCCACAGGAGTTCATAAAACGCAAGCTCGGAGTTGATTATGTTAAAATTATCATTCCTTGCGTTAAATACAATGCTCTTATCAGTATTAATGGTTTCAGAATGCACATAAGTAGTAAGAGTAGCGGAGGAGCAAATTTGATCTGTAAACCTGCTGTTCAACTTGTTGTTAGTCAAGAACAAGAAAAATATATTAAGAAAATTTCAAGCTATCTTGCTAAATGTGCAGAGCTGAGAAAAGAAAAAGAAATAACGTCCTTTGACGGAATAACAGAAAAAGATAACGCGGATTTATATGAAACCCTTAAGCACAAGACTAATCATACGATTTACAACGTTAAATTTTCAAAATTGGCAAATATATTGATTGACAAGCAATGTGAATTTGAGGGCTTATCACTCTATGAACAATGTTATATACTTATGCAAATAATCAACATTCTCCACGCAAATGTTATGAGTGGTGATTTATCGGCAATAGGTGAGGCTAAAAAGAGTGGGGTAACTACAATCAGCAATAAAATGCAGCCAAGTTACAAGACCGTAAAACTTATTAACCAGTCAATCTCCGGGCTTTTTGAGCAGGAAATAGATCTTTTAAAATAAGGAGATAGTTATTATGGGATGGAGGACGGTAGTAGTTTCAAAGCCATCTAAACTTGATCTGAGGCTTGGCTATATGGTTGTCCGTGATGTTGGATCAAATGTACAAGTGCATATAAGCGAAATTTCAGTTTTAATTATTGAAAACACTGCGTCCTCCATTACTACTGCTCTTCTTTGTGAACTGACTAAACAAAAGATAAAAGTAATATTTTGTGATGAAAAGCAAAATCCTTCCTCCGAACTTGTCTCATATTATGGCTGTCACGATTGTTCTTTAAAATTTAAAAATAAAGTTTGCTTTATTTCTAACTTCTTTGACTTAAGTTTTTCAATACCGACACTTAAAAAACTATATGAAGATTTATCTTCTTATTCTAATAATTTCCTTCAAGACTATGTTGTGACACTAAAAAAAGATATATTAGATTTTCTCGAAAAGCTCTCAACAGAATACGATTTTGATTTTTCGTTTGATGACGATACTGATTTAGTTGATATTCTTAAAGCTCATAATTTTAAACCAAATGTTGATAGCGGTGATTTGTTGACGGGACTGCTTGACTTTATAGTTTTAACTAATAAATATTGTTCCTTTGAAGCCTATGTCCTTTTAAACTTTCATTGCTATTTTGATGAAGAAGAAATTGAAAAAATCTATGATGCTTTGAAATATCAAGGCATTGAAATTCTTATTATTGAAAGTCAAAACAGCTTTCACTCACTTCCGCAAGAAAATCTTTATATTTTGGATAAAGATATGTGCGAAATTGTTGAAGAAAGATGATTTTTGGCTTATAATATAACCACTTTATGATGTTACCCTGTGAATTGTAGTGTCGCAGCTTATTCTCATTTGAGGTTTGAGAGTAGTGTAATTTCATAAGGTAGTAAAACTCAGACATATCCGCAAAGGAAACTACACGGTTTGAGAGTAGTGTATTTTCATAAGGTAGTAAAACTGACGGCGAAATTTTAAACGCGCTTATGAGTTTGAGAGTAGTGTATTTTCATAAGGTAGTAAAACTAATAGCATCGTCGAAAAATCAACGGCTAAGTTTGAGAGTAGTGTAATTTCATAAGGTAGTAAAACAATAGCCAAGTGTTAGCGGCGGGCATTGGGTTTGAGAGTAGTGTAATTTCATAAGGTAGTAAAACAATCGGCAAGACCTGTTTCTGCATCGCGCGTTTGAGAGTAGTGTAATTTCATAAGGTAGTAAAACGAAAAACAGACTAAGTATAGAGCACGAAGGTTTGAGAGTAGTGTAATTTCATAAGGTAGTAAAACGTCGGCACTATTGTCGATTTCAACATTCCCGTTTGAGAGTAGTGTAATTTCATAAGGTAGTAAAACGAAGAGAATGCGGTCTTTAACATGAACTGGTTTGAGAGTAGTGTAATTTCATAAGGTAGTAAAACGGCATAATCGGCATACCCGCTCCACAGCGGTTTGAGAGTAGTGTAATTTCATAAGGTAGTAAAACTGTCAGGAGTCGAAATATCCCCCTTTTCCAGTTTGAGAGTAGTGTAATTTTATACCATTTTACGAATCTATGAGTTATTGTGCATCTAAATAAAGAAACAATCTGGAAACAACTAAAAGAATTAGTACGGTGCAACATGAAAGAAAAGCTTGCCTTCTTCTATGCCCACTATAAAATTTTAGATTTAAGTTTGCAGAGACAGGGATTGAACCTGTGTTTCTGAGTACAGCTACTCAGCGAGTTTCCTTTACTCCACTCTGCAATATAATTAAAACAACAGCAAGCAAACCGTCTAACAATTGTCTAACACTATTATTATTTAGCGATTTTTCGCACCACGCGAACCGTTTATTAATTGTGTTATATGGGAAAAATCACGGTTCTACACTGCATGGAATCGAATGATACTGTTTGATATTCGCGTCACAACCACTGTTAACTGGCTCGGAGCACCGCGCTGTCTGCGGCAGATGAAGCGGTGCTCTGAGCAGGAAGAAACAACGAGCATTGCGAAGTGCTCCAAGCGAGCAAGGCGACTATGTTTCTGACCGAAAGGGTCGTTGGTTCGAGTCCAACAGGGGGAGCCAGGAAAAAGCACTTGCATTTGCAAGTGCTTTTTCAATTAAGCGCACCTTCGGTGCATGAAAAATGAAGTCGCTTCGCTAATGAAGTGCGGTCAAACCGCATAAAAAACAAGAGGTGCGTTTACTTCATGCGAGCATAGCGAACGCTTCATGACAACGAAGTTGTCGCTTTGTGTTTGCGGAGCAAACACTTCATTTATTAAAAAATCATTGTACTAAGTGAATTTTATTTAACTAACAGAGCAGTAAGACTAGAATCTTTCTGCTCTGTTTTACTTTACCTACCGACTCAAATACCGAGTCTGCCGCACTAACAGCAGACCCAATTAATCTCCACTTTACATAATTTTTGCGTTTGACTCAGCGCGAAAAAGGGCAGATATACGGAATTTTGCCGATGATATTGACATAAAGCCGAATGATTGGTAGAATATTATCAAACCGGATAGCAATGGCTAACCGGTTGACTTTAAGATTTATAGTTAGCTAATGCTAATCGAGAAAAAGTACTGTGACGCCGAAACGGCGTTTGCTTTTTGTGTTGCAGTTAGCGAAAGCTAATTGAATGGAGGAGAAACATGAACAGAAAAATATCGGCTGTTGCCGCAGTTGTTTTGATGCTTGCGGTAATTATATGCGCGGCTCTGCCGGCTTTTGCGGCTTTGGCTCCGACTCAGGACGGCGTGTATGAAGTCAGCGTTAAGATGTACCACGCTCAGAAGGACAAGACCTCTATGGGCGACAAATACCTTGTTCATACCGCACTGCTGACCGTGAAAAACGGCAGCAAGACTTTGACTATAGCAACGCCCGAGAGCGTCTCGGGTATGCAGTTCTGGTACTACAAAAACGGCGGAGTTGAGGGCGACACGGCCGAAGTCAAGCCCGCAGGGAGCGTTAAGATAGCGGGCACGACATATCAGTCCGCGTTTGAGTTTCCGATAGTCGGAAACGGCGAGTTCGTCGGCGTGAAGTTCGCCGCACCCGTTATGCCGATGTCGCCCTCCGCGAGAATACATATCGACTATGCAAGCGCTAAAAAAGTTGCGGATATCGGCTCCGCCGCTGTTACTGCTCCGAATGCGGTGACTCCCACGAAGCCGACTGAAAGCGCAAAAGGCGAAGCTTCGGTTGATACAACGGCTTCTGCACCTGCCGAAACCGATTCTGCCGGCGAGACGGTAACAGGTGAGAGTATCTCGGAAAATGAGGCTTCAACTGTCTCTGAATCTGTTGCCGAATCCGTTTCCGAGATGACTTCAAATAACAGCGGAAGCAAAAAGACTGCGGCGATAATCGGATCTGTCTTTGCGGCGGTCGTTATAGTTGTGCTCATAGTTGCAACGGTGATAAAGAGAAAAGCAATAAAGGAGTAACCGGAATGAACAAATGCTTTAAAAAATTTCAGGTCAAGGATTTCGTTTTCCTTGCAATTCTTTCGGCGGCGATGACGCTCTGCGGCGGAATAACCATGCCGCTCGTTATGCACACGACTCTGTTCGGACTCCGCAATATGGCGGCAGCTCCGATATATGCGCTCTTCTGCGCGATAGGTATGATGAAAGTCAGAAAGCCCGGCGCGCTGACCATAATCGGTCTGTTTTCCGGCGCTCCGCTCGTGTTCTTTTCGCCCGTCATGTTCTTCAATAATTTTGTGGCGGCCGTGATAGCGGAGCTGTTGATGCTGCTGTTCTTCAGAGGCTATAAAAATAAAGGCTCCGTGCTTTTCACGGCGGGAATATATATGCCGCTCTCTCTGCCGATTTCAGTGCTTTTCAGCATCTGGCTCAACGGACAGAGCTATGAGCAGCTGCTTGCGCGCCCGACAGCTTCAATATTTACCTCGCTCGGTACTGTGGCGCTCGGGTTCATAGGTGCGGCAATCGGCATGAAAATAGCCGCCGAACTGCAAAAGGCGGGCAAGCTCAAGCCCAACGGAGAAGACGGAAATGCTTGATGCGTTCAGTGTAAGAAAACCGCTCTATCCGCTCATAGCTTTCGTCTCGTCGCTGTGCATGCTCGTGTGCGGAATGTTGTTTTCAAAGAGCCTTTGGGCGTTTGCTTTTGCCGACGTGTTGTTCGTGCTCTATTGCTGCTTCGGACTGTTTCGCGGCGCATGGAAAATGAGCGCCGCAATGCTCGCATTCGGGCTCGTGATAGGTGGATTGGCTTTTATAACTAATCGCAATTTCGACGCCTTTTGGCAGACCGTCGTGCGTGCACTCCTGCTCGGGATATGCGCCGTGCCGATGATAACAATACCGCCTGCGGATCTCACGCGCTGCATGAATCAGCTGCATTGTCCGCGGATAATAACGCTCGGAATGCTGGTCACCCTCCGCTTCATCCCGATACTTGTCACCGAGATAAGGCGCATATGGGAGGCGATGAGGGTGCGCGGCGCGAATGTCAAATGGTATCGCCCTGACTGCCTCTACAGAGCTTTTTTCATTCCGCTTGTCATGCGCATTATCGGTATTTCCGATACGCTTTCTCTTTCGCTTGAGACAAGGGCGTTCGCGCTCGATAATTCTCCCGCAACCGTCTACGGTAAGGTCGAGCTTCGTGCGCGCGACATAATATTTCTCGTCGCAGTGATTATTTCCTGCGCAGGTCTGGGGGTGGCGGCGTGGATGCGTTGAGGCTTGAAAATATCAGCTTTTCATATAACGGCTCAGAGAAAATATTTGACAATGTCAATTTTACTCTCGAATACGGGGACTTTGTGCTTCTCTCCGGCGTATCAGGCGAGGGCAAGAGCACTCTGCTCTCAATAATCAACGGCATGATTCCGTTTATAACGCCGGGAAAGCTTGAGGGAAAAATTTATATAAATTCCGAGGATGTTACTGCCGTCAGAGTCAGCGAGCGCGCGAAGCTCATAGGCACGGTGCTCCAGAATGCCGATGAGCAGATAGTCTATGATATCGTCCGCGACGAAATAGCTTTCGGGTGCGAAAACCTCGATATTCCGGTCGAGACAATAGATCGGCGTATAGAGGCGAGCACAAATATGATGAAAATATCGCCCGACGCAAAGACGCGGACTATGTCCGGCGGGCAGAAGCAGAGACTGATTACCGCTTCGACGCTCGCGATGAAGCAGAAAATCATAATTCTTGATGAGCCGCTGGCAAACCTTGACGTTGAGGGCGCGCATGTCCTGCTCGGCGCGCTTCGCTCACTTGCCAAAAGCGGATATGCCGTGCTGCTCGTTGAGCACAGGCTCGATGTTGTCAGACCCTATGTCAACAAGGTTATGTGGATAAAAGATAAAAATGTCACAATGAGCGCCGACAAGGATGCCGTCCTCCGCTGCGAACGGGTTATAGAGCCGGAGAACAGACCGCACACAGTCGGCTCGCCCGTTATAAGCGGGCGTGGTTTGGTGTTTAGCGCAGGCGGCAGAAATATCCTTGATTCGCTCGATATCGATGTATATAAAGGCGAGCGCCTTGTTCTGCTCGGCGCGAACGGCTGCGGCAAGACCACACTCATGCGGACTCTTGCAAGGCTCAATAAGCTAACCTCCGGTACGCTCGAACAAAATATAGTTCAAAAGCCCGGACGCAGAAAGCCAAACGCCGCGTGGTTCAAAAAAGTCGGCTTTGTTTATCAGAATCCGACCTATCAGCTCTTTATGCCGACATTGCTCTCCGAGGTCTCTTTCAGAGCGTCCTCGGAGCGGAAGGCGAGAGAGATGATTGAGGCGTTCGGCCTCGCGGGGCTTGAAAATAGGCATCCGCAGTCCCTTTCGGAGGGACAGAAACGCCGCGCGGGTCTCGCTGCGATATGCGCGGGCGAGCCGGAAGTGCTGTTCCTCGACGAGCCTACTGTTGGACAGGATTATAATAATCTTGAGCGAATAGTCTCGGCTGTCAATAAGTTGAACCGCGAAAACGGCTGCACGGTCGTCGCCGTTACGCACGACCGCAGATGCGCCGCCGCCATGGCCGACAGGGTGCTCATAATGGACAGCGGAAAAATAGCCGAGCAGGGGGACGGAAGTCTCGCCGACGGCTATCTCAATAAACAGTTCAAAATCATTGGGGAGTGATCGGATGATAAAAACAAGACTCATAGGGCAGGTACCTTCCTCAAAGAAGTACATTGCCTTTACGGTGCTCGCGCAGTGGATAAGGCTTTGCGCGAATATCGTGATGATGTTTATTTTCTCACATATTCTTGAGCTTATTTTGGGCGGCGCGACCATGACGGTTAGCGTGCTTCTGCCTTATATTATAGGCATCTCCGCAGTTATGACAGTGCGCTATGTCTGCGGAGTGTGCAGCTCAAAGACATCTTTTTTGGCGTCGGCACAGGTGAAAAAAGTCCTGCGCGGGAAGATGTACAAAAAGCTTACCCGCATGGGTGCGTCGTATCATGAGAAGGTTTCAACCTCCGAGGTGCTCCAGGTTTTTGTCGAGGGTGTCGATCAGCTTGAGCTTTATTTCGGCAAGTATCTGCCGCAGTTCTTCTTCGCGATGCTCGCGCCGATTACGCTTTTCTCCGTGCTCTCTTTTGTCAGCTGGAAAGCCTCGCTCGTGCTTCTCGTCTGCGTGCCGCTGATTCCGCTTTCGATAGTCGCGGTGCAGAAGATAGCAAAACGCCTGCTCAGCAAATACTGGGGAGTGTATGTCAACCTCGGCGACACGTTCCTTGAGAATATTCAGGGACTCACGACCCTCAAAGTTTATCAGGCCGATGAGAGAAAGAACGTCGAGATGAACGAAAAGGCGGAGGAGTTCAGGCGTATCACCATGAAGGTGCTTACCATGCAATTGAACTCCGTCAGCGTCATGGATATCGTCGCATATGCGGGCAGCGCGGTCGGCGTTGTCATCGCAGTATGTCAGGTGGCAAACGGAACGATAACGCTCCCGCAGGCGTTTCTTATCATTATGCTTGCCGCGGATTTCTTCCTGCCCCTGCGCCTGCTCGGCTCGTTCTTCCATGTTGCGATGAACGGTATGGCGGCGAGCGACAAGCTTTTCAAGATTCTCGATACTCCCGAGGACGAGCGCGGAACGCAGATTCCCGCAAGCTTTGACAGTGATATAAGGCTCGAAAACGTGACCTTCTCCTATGACGGGGAAAAGCCGGTGCTCAACGGCATCTCGGCGGACATTCCGAAGAACAGCCTGGTGTCCGTCGTCGGCGAGTCCGGCTGCGGAAAGAGCACGGTAGCTTCTCTTATCTGCGGCACAACAAAGGGCTATAAAGGGAGCATAAAGATAGACGGTGTTGAAGTGAGAGACATTGACGAAAAGGCGCTCATGGACAACATAACCGCCGTCAATTTCAACAGCTATATCTTTGCGGGAACCGTCAGGGACAATTTGCTCATGGCTCGCCCTGATGCGTCGGATGACGAGCTCGCGGATGCGCTCAAAAAAGTGAATCTTTGGGAGTTTCTCTCCTCGCAGGAGGGGCTTGATACGGCTCTCTCTCAGCAGGGAAGCAACTTCTCCGGCGGTCAGCGTCAGCGCCTTGCAATAGCCCGCGCGCTTTTGCATGACACGCCCGTGTATATCTTTGATGAGGTCACCTCAAACATAGATGTCGAGAGTGAAAATGACATCATGGAGGTTATCCGTGAGATGTCAAAAACAAAGACGGTTCTGCTTATCTCCCACAGGCTCGAAAATGTCGTCACCTCCGATATGATTCTACTGCTTGACGGCGGATGCATCGCGGAGAGCGGCACACATTCGCGCCTTATGCAAGAAAAGGGCAAGTATTATACAATGTATTCGACTCAGGCTCAGCTTGAAAAATATTCAAAGGAGGCGGCAGCGGTATGAAAAGAAAACAGAGCGGTCTGCGTATAATGAGCAGACTCATAGTCCTCGTCAAGCCGCTTTCCGGCTTTATGTGCCTTGCGGTTTTGCTCGGTGTGCTCGGATTCCTGTGCGCCATTCAGATAACCGTCGCAGGTTCGCTGACTCTGCTCACTGCTGCGAAGATAAGCGGCGGAACAGCGATAAAAACCGGCTGCGTCTGCATTATAATCTTTGCCGTTTTGAGGGGATTTCTGCATTACGGCGAGCAGGCGTGCAACCATTATATAGCATTCAAGCTTTTGGCTCTTATCCGCGACAAGGTGTTCAAAGCCATGCGCCGGCTTTCTCCCGCGAAGCTCGAGGGTAAAGACAAAGGCAACCTTGTCTCGGTCATAACGAGCGACATCGAACTGCTTGAAGTGTTCTATGCGCACACGATATCGCCGACCTGCATTGCGATACTGACCTGCCTTATTATGCTTATTTTTATCGGGCGCTACAGCATTTGGCTCTCGTTCGTTGCGCTCGCCGCCTATATAACGGTCGGCGCGGTGATTCCTTTGGTGTCCTCGAGGGTCAACAAGAATGTAGGCATGACCTACAGAGACGGCTCCGGCGCGCTCTCGGGCTTTGTGCTCGACAGTATGCGCGGACTGCTTGAGTCGATAAGATATAACAGCACCGACAAGCGCCTTGAAGAAATGGACAAAAAGACCGACGAGCTGAACTCGCTTCAAAATAAGCTCAAGAAGATAGAAGGACACACGGGCGCCGTTACGGATATCGCAATAATCTTCTTCTCCGTTGCAATGCTGCTCACGGGTATCGCCCTCTATCAAAAAGGCGTTATCGGTTTCGACGGAATGATAGTTTCTACCGTTTCGATGATGAGCTCGTTCGGCCCCGTCGTCGCGCTCTCGGGACTTGCTGGCAATCTTACCCACACTCTCGCGGCGGGCGAAAGAGTTCTCGGCATACTCGATGAGACCCCAGTGGTTGAAGAAAACACAGACGGAAAAACAGTTGCTTTCGACGGCATGGAAAACGAAGATGTCGGATTTGCTTACGGCGATGAAAAAATTCTTGACGGCTTCAATATGACTGTCGAGCCGGACAAGATAATCAGTATCACGGGCCCGAGCGGTTCGGGCAAGTCCACCGCGCTCAAGCTCATGATGCGCTTCTGGGATGTTCAGCAGGGCAGCATAAAGATGAGCGGCGAGGATATCAGAGATATAAAGACCTCGTGCCTCAGAAGCAACCAGAGCCTTGTCAGTCAGGAGACGCAGCTTTTCAACGATTCGATAGAGTCCAATATAAAAATAGCCGATTACAACGCCACGCATGAGCAGGTCGTTGAAGCGGCGAAGAAAGCTTCTATCCATGATTTCATCATGACTCTGCCCAAGGGCTATGACACAAATGTCGGCGAGCTCGGAGATCTGCTCTCCGACGGCGAGAAGCAGAGAATAGGTCTCGCCAGGGCGTTCCTCAGCGATGCGCCGATGATTATGCTTGACGAGCCTACGAGTAACCTTGACAGCCTCAACGAGGGTCATATCCTGCGCTCGATAAACGAGGCAAAGAAGGGCAAGAGCATAGTGCTCGTCTCCCACAGAAAATCAACTTCGAGAATAGCCGACAAGGCTTATACGGTTTACAGAGGCAGATTATCATGAGCAAGAAAGAGACAAAAGACAGAATAACCCGCGAAAAAGAGATGCTGCCGGAGATGGTGAAAATCTACTGTCACGGCGTGCACAAGACAAAAAGGGGAGAACTTTGCCCCGAGTGCCGGGAGCTGTGCGACTATGCGCTTTACAGGCTCGACCACTGCCGTTGGGGGAATGAAAAGAATTT
>ENA-OQRC01001038-OQRC01001038.1-human-gut-metagenome-genome-assembly--contig:-NODE-1038-length-19384-cov-5.544829_pt1 | contig 19384 bp, 17 predicted proteins | sample MGYA00243236_ERZ505102 | MGnify/ENA primary metagenome ERZ505102 (study PRJEB26097, sample SAMN02712089) | human gut metagenome | biome: Gut microbiome | host: Homo sapiens | place: Denmark... | reverse complement strand
CAGAAAAACCTTCTGTGGGAAGGGACATTGGCCGGGTGCTTCACTGTACCCCGCAGGGAAACGGTTTTTTGGAAGGAAAGGATTATATCGTTACCTGGGGACTGGGACATCTGGTAACCTTAAAAGACCCGGAAGGATACGATAAAAAATATAAAGAATGGAAGATGGAAGAACTTCCGATTATGCCGAAAAAACTGGAAACGGAAGTGATCCGACAGACGGCAAAACAGTTCCAGACAGTGAAAAAACTGGTACAGCGACAGGATGTCAAAGAAATCGTGATCGCGACGGATGCCGGAAGAGAGGGAGAACTGGTGGCACGCTGGATCTTAAAAGAAGCAAGAAACCAGAAACCGTGCCGGAGACTGTGGGTGTCTTCCGTGACAGACAAGGCGATCCGGGATGGGTTTGCCCATCTGAAAAACAGCAAAGAGTACGACCCCTTATACCGGGCGGCGGTGTCCCGTGCGGAAGCGGACTGGCTGGTCGGAATCAACGCCACCAGAGCACTGACCTGTAAATATAACGCACAGTTATCTTGTGGTCGGGTACAGACTCCTACGCTTGCGATGATCCAAGCGAGAGAAAATGAGATTCGACGGTTTGTACCGGAAAGTTATTATATGATCACAGCAAAAGCAGACGGTATTACTTTTACCTGGAAAGAAGGAAAAACAGGCAGCCTTCGTACCTATCAGAAGGAGCGTGCCCAGGAGATAAAAAAGGAATGTGAGAAGCACAGTCTGATCATCAGAAAGACAGAAAAGAAAGAGAAAAAAGTTTATCCACCGCTGCTTTATGATCTGACCGAACTGCAGAGGGATGCGAACAAACGGTTTGGATTGTCTGCAAAGGAAACTCTGAATATTATGCAGCGTCTCTATGAAAATCATAAAGTACTTACTTATCCAAGAACGGACTCCCGATATCTGACTTCGGATGTCGTCGGAACCTTATCCGAGCGTCTGGATGCCTGTGCGGTCGGTCCGTACCGGAAGATGGCACTGACAGTAAAAGCACAGCACCCGGAGACGAAAAAATGGTCTTTTGTGGACAATAAAAAAGTATCCGATCATCATGCTATCATCCCGACAGAACAGTTTGTGGATCTGACACATATGACAAATGAGGAACGAAAAATCTATGATCTTGTGGTGCGCCGCTTTTTAAGTGCGTTCTGTCCGCCGTGCAGATACGAAGAGACAGTTATTTATGCAGAGAGTGGAAGAGAACAGTTCGTTGCCAGAGGAAAAGTCATGATAGACGAAGGATTCCGTCAGGTACAGGAGATGAACTGTGAGGATGAGGATGAGTCCTCCCGTGATATGAAAGATCAGACCCTTCCGAAAATCAGTCAGGGTATGGAGTTTAAACAGGTGCAGGTGGATATCCGGGAAGGAAAAACCACGCCGCCGCCACGATTTACTGAGGCAACACTGCTTTCGGCAATGGAAAATCCGGTAAAATACATGGAGAACAAAGACCGTGAGATGGTAAAAACCATAGGAGAAACCGGAGGGCTGGGAACGGTTGCCACGAGAGCGGATATTATTGAGAAATTGTTTCACACCTTTTTGCTGGAAAAGAAAGGAAATGAGATTCATATTACATCTAAGGCAAAACAGCTTCTGGAGTTAGTGCCGGAGGATCTGAAAAAGCCGGAACTGACTGCAGAGTGGGAGATGAAGCTTTCAAAAATCGCAAAAGGAGAGCTGGATGACCGTGCATTTATGAGTGAGATCCGCGGCTATACAAAAGAGCTGCTGCAGGAGATCCGCAGGGAAGAGGGAACCTTCCGCCATGAAAACATGACAAATAAAAAATGTCCGAACTGCGGGAAACGATTACTTGCCGTCAATGGAAAGAATGCGAAACTTCTGGTGTGCCAGGATCGTGCCTGCGGATACCGGGAAACTGTATCCCGGACAACGAACGCCAGATGCCCGATCTGCCACAAACGGATGGAAATGATCGGAAAAGGGGACGACAGTATGTTTGTCTGCTCCTGCGGACACAAAGAACGCCTTTCAAAATTCCAGGAGCGACGGAAAAAAGAGGGCGGAGGTGTATCCAAACGGGATGTGCATGCGTATATGAAGAAACAGCAGAAAGAGGCAAAAGAACCGGTGAATTCCGCATTTGCCGATGCGCTGAAGAATATCCGGCTGAACTAGGAGGGAAAGATGCAAAAAGAAGATATTCGGTTACGACAGGTGATCATACATATTATGGATTCTACGATGGGGATGCCGGTTCTGTCTGATCAGGTGATTGATTTCGGATCAGATTTCGGGGATTTTCTGCGGGCGCATATTTTCCGGCTGTTAGAGAGCGATGATATGAAAAAATGTTCTTTTGATGAAGATTCTAAGGTGCAGGCAGAACTGGAAGCGTACAACGAAGAAAACTTTATCCCGGTCAGTCAGAAACTGGGGGAACTGCTTTACGGTGTTATGAATAAAAATATTGACATTCCGCCGGCGGATCTTCTGGTGGTAGAATATGAGGTGGAACAGCAGCATTTTCTGGCCCTGTTAAAGATGAACTATAAAACGTATTATACCCACATGACGGACTCTGATCCATGGGGAAACAGCAATTCTGTCATCAAACAGAAGGCGATCCTGCCGGGAGAAAATCAGAAACTGGCAGAGGCGGCACTGATTGATATGACAGATAAAAATCTGAAGATCATCGAGAAAAAATATGATGTCAACGGAGTAAAAACAAATTATTTTTCTCAGCTGTTTTTACAGTGCCACGGTTCTTTGTCACCAAAATCCAAACTGGCGATCGTGGCAAAAGCAGTGGACGATGTGCAGAAAAAGTTTTATCATGAGTCCGAGCAGTTTGAGGTGCAGATGGAGACAAAAAGTATCATCAATCAGGCACTGGAAGAAGATGGGGGCTTTGCTGTGCCGGTACTGATCGATAAGATTTTCAAAGAACAGGAAGAGATGAAGGAACAGGTGATTGAAAAGCTGGAAAAATACCATCTGACGGAGACGGAAGTGGAACCGCAGAATCCGGCGACAACCAGAAAATACGGAAAACAGAACCTGATCACCGATACCGGTATTGAGATCCGGATCCCGATGGAACAGTATCAGAACAAAGATAAAGTTGATTTTATCACGAATCCGGACGGAACAATCTCGGTATTAATAAAAAATGTAGGAAGTATTATTAGTAAATAAATGTAACTATTCAGTAGTCACTGTCCCGCGAAATGTTTTGGCATGACTATGCCAAAACATTGAGACATGCAAGCCAAAATGCCATCACCGAAGGCGATTTTCAATGCATTTTGGCTCGTAACTGTGAAGATACTGAACAGTTACAATAAAAGAATAAATAAGAGACAAAGAGGGTTATGAGTGTGAAGAAAAAAACAGTGTTGCTGGCGCTTATGCTGGCGGGAGTCATGGGACTGTCCGGCTGCAAAACCTGGGATGTGGTCTGTGATATACTGGCTGTCGGAACGACAAAAGTGGAGAAGGATGACGGACCGAAAGTAGATCTTGAGGGAGAGACACCGGAGGTAAAAGATGATGACAGTACGGATCTGGAAACGGTAGACAGTAAAACAACTTTCGGAAATGACGAAAAAAAGAAAGACACAAAAAAGAATACTACAAAAGGCAGTGATAGGACGGATAAAAAGAGAGTGACGATGCCTTCCGGGACACCGGAACCAAGTCATACAACGACGCCGACACCAACACCGACACCGTCCGGAATAGAAAAGAAAGAGAAAAGCGGTCATATGATCACCTGCACCTCTCCGGTCAACGTCCGTGATGCGGCAAGCAGTCAGAGCCGTGTGATCGGTGAACTTGCCAAGGGAGATCAGGTAGAAAAACTTGGTGAGGACGGCGGCTGGGTAAAGATCCGCTATCAGGGTCAGGAAGCCTGGGTATACGAAGATTATATGTCAGAGAAGAATAGCAGGAAAGAAGAAACAAAGACAGAAAAATCGAAACAGACAGATCATTCTGCCGATAAAAAATCAGAAACCTACAGTTTTGAAAGTGATGAGAAGGTACAGACGGATTGACAGGTTTATCATAAGAATTTACGGAGGGCATGCTTTTTGGCATGGAAAAGACTATGGCGAAAAAGAGAATGACAAAAAAGGAAAGAATGCGTCAGAGAAGACGGAGACAGAGAATGATGTTTGGCGGTGGATTACTGCTTGTGGCGGTTGTGTTTACTGTGATCCTGCTTCTGCTCGGTTCTAAAGGATGCGGAACATCAAAAGCAGAGGGAGATGAGGTTGAAGCCGTACCGTCTGCGGAGGCCACTGAGGCGCCGACGGCCGAACCGACACCGACGCCAGAGCCGGTACCATCGGTCGACATCAGCGATATCAACAGTCGGTCCGGGATTCTGGTAAGACTTTCTGACGGCAAAGTGGTGGCAGAAAAAGATGCAGATGCAAAGATTTATCCGGCATCCATGACGAAGATCATGACAGCAGTTGTCGGTCTGGAAAATCTGTCGGATCAGAATGAGACGATCACGATCGACAGGGATACTTATGACCGGTTGTATACCGAAGGAGCTTCTCTGGCAGGCTTCGGAGCTGGCGATGAGGTAAAGGCAATCGATATCCTTTATGGTGTGATGCTTCCTTCCGGCGCGGAGTGCTGTGTGGGGCTGGCTCAGCATCTGTTTGGCTCTGAGGAAAACTTTGTGGCAAAGATGAATGAAAAAGCGGCAGAACTTGGCATGGACAGTACGCATTTTGTAACCTGTACCGGACTGCATGATGAAAATCATTATACAACAGTGCGTGATCTGACCAAGCTGTTAAGCTACGCACTGCAGAATGATACATTCCGACAGATCTACTGCACCTCAGAATATACGACAAGTGCTACAGCATCCGCACCGGAAGGTCTGCATTTTCTGAGTACGATGTTCAAGAAGATGGATTCTCCGGAGGTAAATGGCGGAGAGATCGAAGGCGGTAAGACCGGATATACCGGCGAAGCAGGACAGTGTCTGGCAAGTCTTGCCAAAGTAGATGATGTAGAATACATCCTGGTGACTGCAGGAGCCCCGGGAGGACCTTCCACCGAGCCATACCATATCGAGGATGCAAAAACTGTCTATAATCGTATACAGGCAGGAGAACAGGGATCTGCAGCAGACACGGCCGCTGATTCACAGGATGACCAGGCAATGACAGAGACGGACGGAGCTGCCTGAGAGATTTTAAGGAAAAGTTAAGAAAAAAGAAGAAAGATTCGTCAGAAGTGTATGGTATGATAAGATCATCAAAAGAGATCTTACTATACTAACAGATTTGAATAGACAGAAGCGTTTTCCGTGCGGCCGCATGGTAAACGCTTCTTTTGTGTATACTTTTTGTGTACACACAAAAAAAGACCCGAAAGCGTCAGCCTCCAGGTCTTTTTCTCAAGTTAAGGGATGCAAATATTATGCTCTTTCAACTTTGCCGGATCTCAGGCAAGAAGTACAAACGTACATTTTCTTAGCTCCACCGTCTACCTTAACCTTTACAGATTTTACATTGGATTTCCACATTTTGCTAGATCTTCTATGGGAATGGCTCACGTTGTTTCCGAAATGAGCACTTTTTTCACAGATCGCACACTTTGCCATGACTGCACCTCCTTAACACTATTTATCGTAATCGTTCGTAATCATAGATTCGCAACACTAGATATTCTAACAGAAGAATTATCATTTTGCAAGCAAAAATATAAATTTTTCAAAAATTATATTTCTTTTTCTACAAAAACAGGTTATAATACATACAGTATAATTCATAAGCGAGGGAATTTCCACCCCAAAATGAGTTATAAAGTTGTTGAGAACGGAGTGAACAGCAGCGCTATAAAATGAGAAAAGAGCAGGTTATTGTAAACAAATAAAATACGTCAGCACAGCAATACCGGGAGGAACCGGGGAATGAAGAAGACGGACAGAACAATAACCGGGAATGGAGGTTGACCTATGAAAGGGCGTATGAACACGGGAATGGGAGAAATTACCATCAACACAGATGTGATCGCCACTTATGCAGGCAGTGTGGCTGTGGAGTGTTTTGGTATTGTAGGTATGGCTGCAGTAAATATGAAAGACGGTCTGGTAAAACTCTTGAAGAAAGACAGTCTGAAACATGGAATCAATGTTACATTAAATGAAAATAAGATTTCCCTGGATTTCCATGTCATTGTAGCTTACGGAGTAAGTATCCGTGCGGTTTCTGACAACCTGATTGCCAATGTAAAATATAAAGTGGAAGCGTTTACCGGTATTGAAGTGGAAAACATCAATATTCTGGTAGAAGGCGTTCGCGTAATTGATTAATGAAGGAGGAGCTTTAGAAAGCGATGAATACAATAGATGCCAAACTGCTTGCCAGGATGTTTCTGGCAGGAGCTAAGAATCTGGAAGTGAAAAAAGAGTGGATCAATGAGTTAAACGTGTTTCCGGTACCGGATGGTGATACTGGAACCAACATGACTCTGACGATCATGTCAGCGGTAAAAGAAGTCAATAATCTGGAAGATGTACAGATGACATCCCTGGCAAAGGCTATTTCCTCAGGATCTTTACGTGGTGCAAGAGGAAACTCCGGTGTTATTCTTTCTCAGCTTCTTCGTGGATTTACCAAAGGAATCCGTGATCTGGAGGAGCTGGATGCTGTGGCACTGGCACGTGCCGTAGATAAAGGCGTGGAGACTGCATACAAGGCAGTTATGAAACCAAAAGAAGGAACAATCCTTACTGTAGCAAGAGGTGTTGCAGACAAGGCACTGGAACTGGCTGAGGATGCGGAAGATCTGCAGACATTCCTGGAAGATGTACTGGAAGAAGGACGCAGAGTTCTTGCGAAAACTCCGGATATGCTGCCGGTACTGAAAGAAGCAGGGGTTGTGGATTCCGGCGGACAGGGTCTGATGGTTGTCCTGGAAGGTGCCTTTGACGCGTTTATGGGAAAAGAAGTGGATCTGACTTTTGACGGAGGAGAAAGCGCAAAAGTTGTAAAAATTACTCCGCAGGCAGAAGCAGATATCAAGTTTGGATACTGTACGGAATTTATCATTGTATTAAATAAAGAATTTACTGCAGAAGATGAGGTGGACTTTAAGGCATATCTCAGCTCTCTGGGTGATTCTATCGTGTGCGTGGCTGACGATGAAGTGGTTAAGATTCACGTACATACCAATGATCCGGGACTGGCGATCCAGCGTGCTCTTACCTATGGTTCTCTGTCCAGAATCAAGATCGATAACATGCGTGAAGAACATCAGGAAAAACTGATTAAAGATGCGGAAAAAATTGCTGCACAGCAGGCAGAAGAGGCAGCAAAAGCACCGAAGAAAGAAGTAGGATTTATTTCTGTGTCCATTGGCGAAGGTTTCGGACAGATTTTCCGTGATCTTGGTGTGGATTACCTGATCGAGGGTGGACAGACGATGAATCCGAGTACGGAAGACATGCTGAATGCGATCAGTAAAGTGAATGCAGAGCATATCTTTATCCTGCCAAATAATAAAAATATTATTCTGGCAGCAAATCAGGCAAAAGCACTGACGAAAGACAAAGATATCATTGTTATTCCTACCAAGACTGTACCACAGGGTATTACAGCAGTGATCAACTATGTACCGGAAAAATCTGTGGAAGACAATGAAAAAGATATGACAGAAGAAATTACCCGCGTAAAGACCGGTCAGATCACATATGCGGTAAGAGATACTCATATTGATGATAAAGAGATCCATGAAGGTGATATCATGGGTATCGGAGATCATGGTATGCTGGCTGTCGGAAAAGAAGTGGCAGCAGTAGCAAAAGAAACTGTAGAACAGATGGTGGATGATGAAACGGAACTGATCAGCATCTATTACGGAGAAGGTTTTACAGAAGAAGAGGCAGAGAAACTGGCAGGAGAACTGGAAGAACAGTATGATTACTGTGATGTGGAAGTAAATTGCGGAGGTCAGCCAATCTACTACTGTATTATTTCTGTAGAATAAAAACTGTCCGGTTTTATGGAACGTTTGAAAAGGATGTCTGTTCAAAGTTCTGACGGTGAGACAGGGTGAAAATAGAAAAAGATGCTGGACAGTATTAAGAGTTCAGCATCTTTTTCTGTCAGCAGAGAAAGAAAAGAAAAATCTGATCGGGAAGAAAACAGGAATATTGGATCTGCGGAGAGGTGAGAAGGAAGGATGAAAGAAAAGGAATCTATCCGAACACTGAAAGGTGTGGGAGAAAAGACAGAGAAATTATTTCAGAAAGTGGGGATTTCTACGGTAGGGCAACTTCTCCGGTATTATCCAAGAGATTATGATATTTACCGGGAGCCGGTGACCGTAGAGAGTCTGAATGATCAGGAGACTGGTGCAGTGCTAGCAACACTGACATCATCGCTGGATATGAAAAAAGTGCGGAATCTGACTGTAATCTCCGGAACCATTGCCGATGCAACCGGGCGATGCAAGGTGACCTGGTTTAATCAGCCCTATCTTCGTAATCAGCTGCGGCGGGGCATGACTTTTGTTTTTCGCGGAAAAATCAGTAAAAAGGGAAACCTGTCTGTGATGGAACAACCTGAGATCTGCACACCGGCTGCGTATGAAGAAAAACTGAACAGTATGCAGCCCAAATATGCACTTACCGCAGGTCTCAGCAACAATATGGTAACAAAAATGGTAAGGGCTGCTCTGGAACAGCTGGATCTGTCACAGGACTATCTGCCGGAGGAGATTCGTCTGGAGTATGAACTGGCAGAATATAATTTTGCGGCGGTACAGATTCATTTTCCATCCGGTCAGGAACAGTATCTGGAAGCGAGAAAACGACTGGCATTTGATGAGTTTTTACTTTTTATTATGGGTCTGAAACAGCTAAAGGAACAGAACGCAGCGGATAAAAACCATTACCGGATGAAAGAAGTCTGGAAGACGGAGGAAGTGATGGAAAATCTGCCATATCAGCTGACCGGGGCGCAGAAGAATGTCTGGTATGAGATTGAACAGGATCTGCGGGGGGAAAAACTGATGACCCGTCTGGTACAGGGAGACGTGGGCAGCGGTAAGACTATCGTGGCATTCCTTGCGATGATCATGACAGCAGAAAACGGCTATCAGAGCGCCATCATGGTTCCCACAGAAGTGCTCGCCAGACAGCATTATGAAGCTCTGACAAAGCTTCTGGAAGAAAATGAGCTGCTGGAACAATATCGGCCGGTGCTTCTGACAGGATCCAATACAGCAAAAGAAAAATGTCAGATCTATGAAGCAATCGCATCCGGAGCGACAAGGATGATTGTAGGAACACATGCGTTGATTCAGGAAAAGGTCACATATGAAAGTCTGGGTCTGGTTATCACGGATGAACAGCATCGATTTGGTGTGCGTCAGAGAGAAGAATTTTCATCCAAAGGACAAAAACCGAATATTCTGGTTATGAGTGCTACTCCGATTCCACGAACTCTCGGCATTATTCTTTATGGAGATCTGGATATCTCAATCATCGATGAACTGCCTGCGCAGAGACTGCCAATAAAAAATTGTGTTGTGGACACGAATTACCGGAACAAGGCTTACCGCTTTATCGAAAAACAGGTGCAGGAAGGTCATCAGATTTATGTGATCTGTCCGATGGTGGAAGAGAGTGAGGGAATGGACGGAGAAAACGTCATCGATTATGCCGAACGGCTGCGCCATGAACTTTCATCTTCTGTTACTGTTGGGATTCTTCACGGAAAGATGAAACCGAAAGAAAAAAATGAGATCATGGAAGCGTTCAGTGAGAACAGGATCCAGGTGCTGGTTTCCACGACCGTTGTGGAAGTTGGTGTCAATGTGCCCAATGCCACGGTGATGATGGTAGAAAATGCCGAACGGTTTGGTCTTGCCCAGTTGCATCAGCTGCGCGGCCGTGTAGGGCGTGGACAGTGGCAGTCGTATTGTATTTTTATTCATGGCAAAAATCAGGCGGAAAAATCAAAGAGGCTGCAGATCCTGAATAAGTCAAATGATGGTTTCTATATTGCGCAGGAAGATCTGAAACTGCGGGGGCCGGGTGAACTGTTTGGTGTACGTCAGAGCGGAGATTTGAACTTTGAGATCGCTGATATCTTCCGGGATGCATCGATCCTGAAAAAAGCCAGTGATGCAGCTGGATATATCCTGTCACTGGATGGTACACTGGAACTTCCACAGCATCGTCTGCTGAAAGAAAAACTGGAAGAATATGCCGGAAGACAGATAGAAGATCCAGGCCTGTAAGTTGTGTTTTTGAAGAAAAACTTGCAAAATATGGAAAGATGGGGTAAACTAACTGCTGTAGTTGGCTATTACTTACAGAAGATATTCTGTGAAGCAGATGGCCGGTAACGAAGGAAACGGTAACGTTAACTTGAGTGTGATTTTGAGGAGGATTATGAATATGGCAGTTAAGAAAACAGTTACGAAAGCAGCAAAACCGGCAGTTGAAACAAAGGAAGTAAAAGCTGAAGAGACAAAAACAGTGAAAGCTGAAGAAGCAAAAGCAGCTAAAACTACCGCGAAAGCAGCAGAAGCAAAGACAACTGAAACTGCAAAGAAAGCACCTGCGAAGAAGACAACCGCAAGAAAAACACCGGCAAAGAGAACGACAACAAAGAAAGCGGCTGTAGTGACAGAAGAAGTATATCTGCAGTATGCGGGAAAAGAATTCTCATCCGCAGATCTGACCGCAAAAGTAAAAGAGATCTGGAAAGAGATGGGTAAAAAAGCAGCAGACTTAAAGGACATCAAAGTATATGTAAAACCGGAAGAGAATGCAGCTTACTATGTGATCAACAATGAAGAGACTGGAAGTTTTGGCTTATAATAGAGACTGAAAAACAATGCAACGAAAAATCTCCCGGGGAGAGCATTTTCCCGGGAGATTTTGTGCGTTCAGGAAGTCAGCAGTCGATTACTGCATGCTGCCCCCTGTATAACCGGATCCCTGGCTCATCTGTTTTTCCTGAGCTTCGATCATTTTTTTGACCATATAACCACCGACAGATCCGTTCTGTTTGGAGGTCAGGTTTCCGTTATACCCATCAGAAAGGGGTACACCCAGTTCGTTTGCTACTTCAAATTTGAAACGGTCTAACGCACCTTTTGCTTCCGGTACTGCTGCTGTGTTAGTAGAAGTTTTGGACATGATTGGTTTCCTCCTTGACTTATAGGTTTTTGTGTAACTTGTTGTTACGCTGTTAGTATGTGACGGAAGAAAAAAATAACACTAGAAATTTTTGCAAATACTGGATAACCTTAGATTTTTTGGTATAAACTCACAAAAACAATTGCAGATAACCAGGTGATTTGATATAATAAAGCTAAATTTGGATGAGAGGGCGGGTTAGAGCATGAACATTGGCATTATTGCGCATAACAGCAAAAAAACATTGATTGAAGATTTTTGTATTGCGTATAAAGGGATTTTGGGAAAACATGAAATATACGCAACGGGCACTACCGGCCGGCGAATTGAGGAAGTTACTAATCTGAGAGTGCATAAGTTCCTGGCAGGGTCTGTGGGCGGAGATAAGCAGTTTATGGCGATGATCGAGAGAAACGCCATGGATCTGGTGATTTTATTTCACAATCCGAACATGACAAGTCCGAAGGAACCGAACGTGTACCAGATTGCAAGCTGTTGTGATCAGTACAATATCCCGGTAGCAACCAATATTGCAACGGCAGAGTCACTGATTCTGGGACTTGACAGAGGCGACCTTGACTGGAGAGACCAGATATAAGGTAACGATTCGGCAGGCAGTATCCCGCGAGGGCGCTGAACAGTTACAAGATAAGAAGATGTAAGAAAGAAAATAAAACGATATGAGAGTAATTGCGGGAAAAGCACGTAGTCTGCGTCTTAAAACCATAGAGGGTATGGACACCAGACCGACTACCGATCGAATTAAAGAGACATTATTTAATATGATTCAGCCATCCATAGCAGACAGCAGATTTCTGGATTTGTTTGCGGGAAGCGGAGGCATTGGTATCGAGGCGTTAAGCCGCGGTGCCTCCTGGTGTGTGTTTGTGGAGCAGCAGAGGAAAGCAGCAGAGTGTATCCGGGAGAATCTGGCATTTACCAGATTGAAAGAGGATGCCACTCTGTTGGTGACGGATGCGGTGTCTGCGGTGAACAAGCTGGATGGAGAGGATGCCTTTTCCTGGATCTTTATGGATCCGCCATATGGAAAAGGATTGGAATTTCAGGTTCTGGAAGCGTTACAGGGAACTACTCTGGTTGATGAAGATACACAGATCATCATCGAGGAGTCACTGGATGTTACCTGGGAGCGGGCGGAAGAACTTGGTTATGAAATCATAAAAGTGAAGAAATACAAGACAAATCAGCACGTATTTCTGAAAAAAAGAGGAGAATTATGACAACTGCTGTTTATCCCGGTTCGTTTGATCCGGTTACAAATGGACATTTAGATGTAATATCACGGGGCGCAGAGCTTTTTGATAAAGTGATTGTGGGCGTTTTACACAATTCTACAAAAAGTCCGTTGTTTTCTGTGGAAGAACGTGTTAGAATATTAAACGAGGCGACCAAAGATCTGCCAAATGTGGAGATCGTCGCATTTAGTGGACTGTCTGTGGATTTTGCCAGACAGTGTAAAGCGAAAGTGATTATCCGTGGCCTTCGGGCAATCACAGATTTTGAATATGAACTGCAGATGGCGCAGACCAACCGCGTGCTGGCACCGGATGTGGATACAATGTTTCTGACAACCAGTCTGGAGTATGCTTATCTCAGTTCAACAACAGTAAAGGAAGTGGCAGCGTTCGGCGGTGATATTTCCAAATTTGTACCTGGATTTGTGATGGATGAGGTACATAAAAAATTAAAAAAATAGTAAAGCAGGAACTTATCGATAAGGAGAGAAGAAAGATGAGCAGCAGAATTGAACAGATTATTGAAGAAATCGAAGAATTTGTAGAAAGCTGTAAATATCAGCCATTATCTACAACAAAGATTGTTGTCAATAAAGAAGAACTGGAAGAACTGTTAAGAGAACTTCGTCTGAAAACACCGGATGAGATCAAAAGATATCAGAAGATCATCAGCAATAAAGATGCGATACTGGCTGATGCACAGGCAAAAGCAGACAGCCTGATCGCAGAAGCACAGGCTAAGACCAAAGAGATGGTCAGCCAGCATGAAGTAATGCAGCAGGCATATGCACAGGCAAATGAGACTATTGCCAATGCAAACAAACAGGCACAGCAGATTCTGGATGAAGCAACAATGGATGCAAATAATATTCGTCTGAGTGCTATTTCATATACCGATGATATGATGGCAAACATGGAACAGATTCTTGCTACTGCAATCAATGAATCAGGAGAAAAGTACAAAAATTATCTTACATCCATTCAGAGCTGCTATGATGTAGTAAGACAGAACAGATCCGAACTGGCACCACAGGTATCCGGTGCGGAGACAACAGAAACAGAAGAAACCGCAGAAGCAGATGCTTCACTGGAAGGTCTGGATGAAGAGTAAGAGCCAGCCGATCAGCAGGGTACAGATTCCATGAACTGTTTTTCCTGCAATATAAGTACGAATCGAGAGGGGAGTGCCGCAGAGCATTCCCCTTGTTTGTGCTATACAGGACAATCCACCAAAAGAGGCAAAAGTCAGGGAAAGAAGGTAACGGAGGGGCAAGTGCATAGAAGAAGCACCAACAAGGGCGATTCCGGTAGTCATTTCCGTGAATCCGGTGAGAAATAACGATAGTACAGGCACGGGAGCAGTGAGATGCACCACCAGAGATGCCAGAATAGAAAACAGGATGATATAGCCTCCCAGTTTGGTGACAGATTCAAATGCGTGCATGATGGAAGCATCGACCATATGGCTGAGAGAATGGCGGAGTGTCTGTGCCGACGGAGAATCCGAGGGGACAGTAACATCACGACAGTCCGGCCGGAGGATCAGACGGAAAATCAGCGAAGTAAGATATAAAGAAAGATACAAAATGAAAAAGGTATATCCGGAAGCGTGAGAAAGATGGAGGGTGTCTGTGAGAATATAGGAGCTGATAAACACAGGTCCCGGATTATTACAGAATGTCAGCAGATACTGCGCTTCACTTTTGGTGATTTTTCCCTCACGGAACAGATCAGCAGTCAGTTTTGCGCCCATAGGATACCCACAGATAAGGCCAAGCAGGAGTGCATAGGAGCCGTACATAGAAAGCCCGAATAAAAAGCGGAAGACAGTTTTGATCTTTCGAAGCAATACAGAGACCAGACAGGTATGAATGAAAAAGTCCGAGAAAATCATAAAGGGAAGCAGAGAAGGAAGCACATGAAAAAACCAGAGTGTTACTCCGGAGGCAGAGGACTGAAAAGCTTCCTGGGGAAAACACAGCAGATAAATAAAAACGAAAAAGAGAAGGATACACAGAATTACAGAACGCATGGACATCTCCTTACAGTGGATATTACAGTGACGGCTCATTGGGTAAAGCGTGTTACCGGGAACAGAGCGAACAGTGCCTCTCAATGGGGCTGGTTATATATATGCCTTGATTTTTGAATGTATTTATTCTAAAATAAATGTATTGCGGCCGGAGGGTAAGGTATGCGGCTCAAAAACTGACGATGTGAACGGAGTACGTCAGATTACAGGAGGTTATAGCAAATGACAGTATTAGAAGGATTAAAACCGGAAAAAGTATTTTATTTTTTTGAAAAACTGTGTGAGATTCCACATGGCTCCACCAACATGAAAGAAATCAGTGATTATCTTGTTTCCTTTGCGAAAGAAAGAAATCTGAAATATTATCAGGATGAGGCGTACAATGTAGTGATCTATAAAGAGGCATCTGCCGGTTATGAAGATGCTCCGATTACTATTTTACAGGGACATTGTGATATGGTTGCAGAAAAGACACTGGATTCAAATCATGATTTTACAAAAGATGGTCTGAAACTGAAAGTGGAAGGAGACTATCTGACAGCAGAGGGAACAACCCTTGGCGGTGATGACGGAATCGCTGTTGCCTATATGCTGGCAGTTCTGGATGATGATACATTAAAACATCCGGCACTTGAGTGTGTGATTACCACAGACGAAGAAATCGGACTTCTGGGAGCAAAGGCACTGGATACTTCCGTACTGAAAGGAACACATATGATCAACATGGATTCTGAGGAAGAAGGATATCTGTGGATCAGCTGTGCCGGAGGATTAAGCGGAACCAGCCGGATTCCTGTAGAATATCAGGAAATGGAAGGAGTAGTAACAGAAGTTTTGATCGATGGTCTTAACGGTGGACATTCCGGAGCAGAAATCGATAAAAATCGTGCAAATGCCAATAAACTGATGGGTCTTTTCCTGTATGAACTGGGACAGAAGACTGCATACAGCATCAAAGATCTGTCCGGCGGAACGAAAGATAATGCAATTACAAGAAGTTGTAAGGCTACACTGGTTCTTGGTGAGGAAGACCTGGCGGAAGCGAAAATCACAGCTGAAAAACTGCAGAAAGATCTTCGCGCTGAGTATGCAGGAAGTGATGAAGGAATCACTATTTCCGTAACAACGGGAAAAGAAGAAACTGTGCAGGCACTTTCTATGGTCAGTAAAGAAAAAGTTGTATTTTATCTTGTACATGTACCGTTTGGCATTGAGAAGATGAGCGGAGAAATCGAAGGACTGGTAGAAACCTCCAGTAATCTTGGCATCCTGAAACTGGGAAAAGATGCGTTATATTCCACCAGCAGTGTGAGAAGTTCTGTGGGAAGCGCAAAAGAGCATCTGTCTGCAAAATTACAGTATCTGACAGAATTCCTGGGAGGATCTTATGAAGAACAGGGTGATTATCCGGCATGGGAGTACAGGAAAGATTCCAAGATGAGAGATCTGATGGCAGATGTATATGAAGAACTTTTTGGTGAGAAACCGGTAGTGAAAGCGATTCATGCAGGCCTGGAATGTGGTCTGTTTTATGACAAAATCCCAGGTCTGGACTGTGTATCTTTCGGACCGACCATGATTGATATTCATACAACGGAAGAAAAACTGTCCATTCCGTCAACGGAAAAAATGTGGAAGTATCTGGTACGCACTCTGGAGAAAATGAATACGATCAGATAAATGAAAATTACAGAAAAAGAGGGCTGTCGCGGCGCGGCAGCCTTTTTCTCTGGAAAACATTGAAATTGCAGTTCTGAAAAGGCAGGGAAAAGCATAGGATATATAGGATGAGGAAAGTTACTGACCAGCGAAGTGTTTTCCTGACTGGCAAAGTATGTTATAATGTACAAAAGAGACTAGATTATGACGACAGAATAAGGAGAGGTTAACATGGAAATACAATTATGGCGTGAAATACTCAGTCCCTACGAGCAGGCTGTTACAGAACTGGTAGAAAAGTTCCAACATCTGAGCCTGGAACACAGGGAACGGGGATTGTATTCTCCCATCGAACAGGTCACAGGACGTGTAAAAAGCATTACCAGTATTCTGGAAAAAATGAAACGAAAGAACATTCCGTTTGAGAAAATGGAAGAACAGGTAGAAGATATTGCAGGCATCAGGATCATCTGTCAGTTTGTGGAAGATATTCAAAGGGTGTCGGATCTGATCGCCGGGCGTTCCGATATGGAAATCAAATGTATCAAAGATTATATTGCACATCAGAAAGAGAGTGGTTACCGAAGCTATCATCTGGTTATTTATTATCATGTAGAGACATTAAATGGTCCGAAAAAGATCCAGGCAGAGATTCAGATACGAACGATGGCAATGAATTTCTGGGCAACCATCGAGCATTCTCTGCAGTATAAATATAAGACAAATATTCCACCATATGTCAAAGAACGGCTTGCCAATGCGGCACAGGCGATTATTGCACTGGACGGTGAGATGTCTTCGGTGCGAAATGAAATTATGAATGCACAGAATTCTTCTCTGATGCAGCGTAATCTGGTGATGGATATTTTACAGAACATTGAGAATTTGTATCAGAAGTCCAATCGCAGAGAGGTGGAGAAGATACAGGATGAGTTTTACCGGATCTATGCATCCAACGATCTGCAGCAGCTCAAGCGGTTTCATCAACAACTTGATATTATTGCGGAAGGGTATTGTGCTCAGGCGGTGACGAGCGAGGGATGGGATCAGAACCTGTAGAACAGAGAAATTGTTTTATGACATTTACTATGAGAAAAAGGAAGAATACAGATGCACTTACCTGAGAAATTCCAGAAGGAGATGGAAATCCTTCTGGGGGATGAATATCAAGCATTTAAAGAAAGCTATGACAGACAGCCGGAAAACGGTCTGCGTCTGAATCGAAGAAAGGTGACGGGAGAGGAGTTCCTGACCCGTACACCTTTCTTGTTGAAAAAAATACCCTGGATCGACAACGGATATACGTACGGGACCGGTACACCGGCGAAAGATCCGTATTATTATGCGGGATTGTATTATCTGCAGGAACCGAGTGCAATGACACCTGCCAACCGTCTGTCGCCGGAACCGGGTGATTATGTGTTGGATCTGTGTGCGGCACCGGGAGGAAAAGCGACCGAACTTGGTGCAAAATTGAATGGGGAAGGACTGCTTCTTGCTAATGATATCAGTAACAGCAGGGCAAAAGCGCTGTTAAAGAATCTGGAACTGATGGGAATTCCCAATATTTATGTAACCAGTGAAACATCGGAGAAACTGGCGAAGATACTGCCGGAGTTTTTTGATAAGATTCTGGTAGATGCACCGTGTTCCGGGGAAGGAATGTTCCGCAAGGAGCCGCGGATGATGGCAGACTGGGAACAGCAGGGACCGGAATATTATAGTAAGCTTCAGAGAGAGATTATTCTGGATGCGGCAGATATGCTGCGGCCGGGAGGAAAACTTCTCTATTCCACCTGTACGTTCAGTGAGTTGGAAAATGAGGGAACGATCCAGTATCTTCTGGAACAGCGCCCGGATATGAAACTGATCCCCTGTGCACCATATGAGGGATTTGCAAAAGGCCGCAGAGGTCTGGAGGCTTGTGTGAGGATCTTTCCGCATCGTATGAACGGGGAAGGCCATTTTCTGGCGTTGCTGGAAAAACAGGGTGAGTCGCGGAACCGAAAAAAAGCCACAGGAAAAAACTCAGTGATCCCCACAGAAGCAAAAGAATTCCTGGAGAACTGGGGCATGTATAAGAGGGAATGGCAGTATTATCTGCGGGACGAACGTCTGTATGCCCTTGGGAAAAAGGATGGTATGCCGGAAAATCTGCGATATCTTCGTACGGGGCTGTATCTTGGTGAGTGTAAGAAAAAACGGTTTGAGCCGTCTCAGGCACTGGCGATGGTGCTTGACGGAGAGGGAGAGAACCGGATTCATCTGAACCGGGACGATCCACGGGTGATCCGTTATCTGAAAGGGGAAACGCTGGATGTATCGGATCTGGATCTGAAAAAGAGAAAAGGCTGGCAGTTAGTCTGTGTAGATGAATATCCGCTTGGCTGGGGAAAACTTGCCGGCGGAAGTCTAAAGAATAAATATTATGCAGGCTGGCGCTGGCAGTGATAAGGAGATGGAGATGAGCGAAATCATTCGTTTGGATAAATATCTGGCAGATATGGGCTGTGGTACCCGAAGTCAGGTGAAGCAGATGATCCGCAAAGGGCAGGTGGAGATCAACGGAGAAAAGATAAAAAAACCGGAACAGAAGATCACTACTGCTCAGGATCGTGTATGCGTGGCAGGAAAAGAAATCCGTTATGAAAAATATCGTTATTATCTGCTTCATAAACCGGCCGGTTATGTGTCGGCAACCACAGATAACCGGGATAAAACAGTACTGGAACTGTTGCCTGAGAATATTCGCAGGGAGCTGTTTCCGGTGGGACGACTGGATAAAGATACAGAGGGACTGCTGCTGTTAACGAATGACGGTGAACTTGCCCACCGGCTGTTATCCCCGAAGAAACATGTGGACAAGACCTATTATGCAAGAATCGACGGAAAGGTAGACGAAGAGGATCAGAGAGCTTTTTTGCAGGGGGTAGATATCGGGGATGAGACAAAGACAGCTCCGGCAAAACTTGAGATCTTAAAGAGTGCGGATATTTCCGAGATTTTGCTGACGATACAGGAAGGGCGTTTCCATCAGGTGAAACGGATGTTTCAGGCAAGGGACAAACAGGTGATCTATCTGAAACGGATGACTATGGGTCCACTTGTACTCGGTGATGATCTGCCGAAAGGCAATTACCGGGAGTTGTGTGAAGAGGAGCGGAAAGCTCTAGAGCGTGTCTGAAAAAGCTTTTCGTAAGCTGCGAGTCCCAGTTTGTGGGAGATTTTATCCGAATGAGGGCGGCGTAGCGGG
>ENA-OQRC01001018-OQRC01001018.1-human-gut-metagenome-genome-assembly--contig:-NODE-1018-length-19853-cov-6.451813_pt1 | contig 19853 bp, 18 predicted proteins | sample MGYA00243236_ERZ505102 | MGnify/ENA primary metagenome ERZ505102 (study PRJEB26097, sample SAMN02712089) | human gut metagenome | biome: Gut microbiome | host: Homo sapiens | place: Denmark... | reverse complement strand
TCACATTGTCTACTCCCTCGTCAATAATCTCCTGATCATCGGAATTACAATACTGTCCGAGAAGATATTCCAGTACATATACAGGAACATTGGCTCCTTCTCGAATTGATTTTGTTAAATCCTTACGAACAATGCGACCATCATAATATTGACGGAGTTTCTGCTTTATAATTTCTCGTCTATCATCGGTTTCTGAATACTCACTCATTGATTCTATCTCCTTCGTCCCATATAATGTCAATTGCCTTATCTATCATTTCATTTAAATGGCTTAACGCATACTGATCTGCCGAATATTCATCTTTGCAACATCTATACACACGGCGTCGCTCCAATAATAATTCTTCTGTAAGATGTCCCTCTTGATTCATTTTACATACATAAGTATCGATTCTTCTATATGGTTCCTTTGCTTTATAAATCCACATGGCTAATTCTTTTTTTGAATTAAACTTTTTATAATCAACGTAATGACCATATTCATGTAATATGCAAAATACAGCCTTCACTAAAAGCCGCTTTGAAAAACAAATACTTCCATCATCTTCTGTATAATATGGCTTAAGCATAGCGTCTATAATCTGATCGCAAAACCAACTCTTAAAAGATATGTCCAAGCATCCTAACGGAACATCCACAAAATAAAAACCATATTTCATAATTTCATGCTCATAATTTGTATTTTCATTCCATGTTCCATCAAAAATTGCCTGCTCCTCTTTTTTGGTTATGTACAAAAACTGCGGTATCATTTTCTCTCTCATTGATTCCATTTTCGATGACATCAAAGATTCTTTAGCAATTGGGTATGAAAGAACAGGAAATTCTGACTTAGGTAATATCTGTTTAGCAAGCCTATAGAAACTATATTCTTCTATTCTGCCTTGTATCCATCTACTATCCATAAAATTCCTCCATCCTAAAATCCAAAATCATCTACAAACGCAATATCAATCATAAACTCATACTGCTGCAAGATATTCTTCTCATCATTTGCATCCGCCAACACAAGATAATACTTGTCTCCATACTTATATTCTCTTGATTTCAAAGTAAACTTCTCATGGAATGTTCTCTTCTCCGGCGCATCTTCCCTACTATTGGCAATCATAGGCACATCAAATGAGATTTTTTCGCCATCTTCCGTAGTAAAGTAAGCCACGATACTTCTTGCTTTCATGGTGTCTGTGACTTTCTCTGTCTGAATAAAATCAAAGTATGTGATAAGGTTTGTCACCTTACGGGTAACAGATGTAAGGACAACATCTACATAATCGTATGCTACACCTCTTGTATTCGTTGTAAGTTCAATGACCGGAACTATCATCTCCTGCAAGGACGTACCACCATGTACATAGTTCTGTCCACCTCCGGCAACCTTGAAAATATCTGCTCCTACCGGAGTATCCACATAAAGTTTATTGAGATATGCCATTGTTCTTGCCATGATTCCCTGCTCATTTACTGCATCCTCTGTAATAAGGAATCTCTTGTTTTTATAAAGGCATTTATCCTTTGGATATGATACCTTGTCAAACTCCTGTAATCTATCTCTCTTATATAAGAAGCCATGATCTGCAGTAATGAAAAATTTTGGTGCTGATACATAACCAGTCAGTTTCTTAACCAACTTATGTATCTCTTCTATAGCCTCTGCACAAGCGTTGAATACCTCATTCTCACTTGCGGGCTTGTCTCCTCTTGCATCCACCTGATTGTGATAGATGTACACGATATTCTTGCCCTGAATTAACTCCCTGATTCGAGCCTGATTTGCATTTGCCACTTCATCAAATGACAATGCCATATTATTTTCATTATAAGATTTCAGTATCTTGTCTCTCTGCTCCATACTTGCACATGCCTGTCCATCAACAGTCACATTCAAGTTTCCATCCACCTGCATCTCATTATGTGGAAGCAGACTTGCCATTCCAACCGAGGTCACAGAAGGCAGACAGCTAAGCATACACTCCATCTTTGGTGTACACTTCTCGTCTAATTCCAATCTGCTGAAAAGTTCCTTTGCACACTCATATCGAAAAGCATCGGAAATAATCACAATGACTCTCTGCTTTCCATCGTAACCTCTAAGATAATGCTTATAGAAATCTTCCTGCTTCGGCAGGTCTGTAGCATTCATTACATCATTTGTGAAATTTTCATTCCACTTCGGTGTTATCTTCTGCAAATATGTATTCGCATAAATATTCTCTACTCTCTGTCTTACATCAGAAAATTTGCTGTTATCTTCAATCTGATCATATGCATAATAAAACCATCTATAATATGAATCTATCAGGTATGACTCTTTTTGATAATTTGTAACCAATGTCTTAATATCACTTGAAAATTCCATAAGTGATACAGACTTCATCATCAAATACGCATACTTGATAGTCGTATATTCATTCTTGTATCTTTCGCTATAATGATATGCTTTAGACATTCTCTGGTCAGCCACCTGAGCAATATTAAGTCCATCAATCTGTGCATCTAAAATCTCATCATTTAACTGTTCCAATGCCCAATCAATAATAATGTCATCTAACCCAGCAAACGCATCACATACAAAAATGTCAGACATCTGGAGCGAACTGTCTTTTTTCTTCTCTACATCTTTCTTTAATCCATCCTGTATTCTTGTCACAAAACGTAATGACTTATCTATTCTTTCTACAAGTTTGTCATAGGCATCCTGATAATTCACATTGTCCATGATATTACGTATAAAGACCACAACATCATTACGTTTCTTAAGAATATAAGTCCTCATTGCTTCCGGAACAGTAGCTTTCAATGTAGATGATGCATAAGTTAATATCATACAAGCAGACAAATCATCTATGTTTGGCTTGTCTGACTTATATCCAAAGAATTTTTCGCAAAGTTCCCAGAACTTTTCAGTCAATCCATTATCATCCAATGCCTTAAAATACTTCTCATTGTCACCTAGTATCATCTGCTTAACTACTTCCTCAAAATTTGGAGTCTTTACATCCGTGAGTACAGCAATCAAACCAATATCAATTGTCTGAGCATTGTAATGGTCAATTCCAAGTTCCTTGAACTTTTCAATACGATGCTTATTCTTCCAGAAATTACCATACTGTGCCAAATGCTCCTTAAAGCGATTATCAATGCCTATCTCCTGTGACATCTGCGACACTCTGTCTGTATAATAAGGTGTTGAGTAATAATACATATCTGCAAGCGGATTCTCTGCATCACTTGGCTTTGCAAAGGCTGCATATACAAGATATTTACTCTCTTTATCCTCTTCATTTAATAAATACTTTGAATAGAGCCAGTTTGTGCCATCAAGAATGTGCAGCTTTACATCACCAAGCTGCAGTTCCGATACCTCATCCTCGTATTCACCTTTATCATCAAACCAGAATATAACTCTTGTCTCTGACTTGACAAATTCTGTATTTAATTGATCCTGTATGTTCTGTAAATCCATATTTCACCTCCTAATCCATTTGAGCAGATAGTCTGCACAAATTACATTTATTCAATCAGTATGATAATAGTATCCAATAAGTAGTCACTAATGGATACTAATCGGACACTACCGGATACTTATTGAACACTTTGTATCCATCAATAAATAAAAAGTGTCCGATAGTGTTCAATAAAGTGTTCTATATGCAATAATGCATTTTCCTGACCATGATATCTTCAATTTACTCTCAAGCCATGAAATAATTATTCAACAGTACCAACTTATCATTTTGAGATAGGCTCCATCAATTTTAAAAACTCTCTACCTAACGAAGTAATTTCATATGAATTATTATTTCCTAACTTTTTTACTTTACTTGGGAACTTAACACTTTTAGGATTCTTCGACTTACTTTGCTTATCAATATCTTTTAGATAATCAATAATTATAGCTAAATCCATATCTCTAATGTCAGTATTTTTATTCTGAAGCAAACCAAAGCGTTCTAATTTTTCTTTCACAAAACGATATTGCATATCTGAAATATCAACATCCTGCATGACAGAATAATAATTCTCTTCATGTTCGTAAGAAAAACATTTTAATACACGAATATCTAAATCACTTAATTCGGTAAGTGTTTTAAAAAACATAAGTGTCATATCCTCATTAGGATTTTCAATACACATCAAATTTATAAAACCATTAATTCCATATTTTACTTTTGATTCTTGTATTTCGTCATATATTGTATCAAGCATCATCTCACAGTATTTCGTTCGAAACATCTGATCTTGATTATTTTTTTCTAGCACTTCCAGTTGAGACTCAATTAAAGAATCATTCTTCTGTAATACTTCAATAGCTTTTTTTATATTTCTTTCAAGGCGATTCTGTTTCCATCCCAATCGTATATTGTTGATTCTTGGAAAAACAGCCCCCAAAATCTCACATATTATCGATGCCGTAGCTTCGGACACAACCATTTCCGAAATCTGTTTAACAACTTCTGGTAAAATTTCTCCCAATGTTACATCCAATGCTTCTTCATTTGATGCCTGAAATAAATCTAATACATTTTCCTTGCTCATAGCTGGTCTCCTGATATTACATTCATACTAGTACCATGAATTATTTTTTACTACTTTCCAAAATCTTTTCTTGCATGTTCAAAACTATACTGTAGCTTTTCCACACTCCAATCATAAGAGAACTTTGCATTATTTGTTAAGTTGTAAAGTAAATTGCCACCATAACCTACATCTGGTGTAATATGCCATACTTTCATGTGCTCGTACTCCTATATCTTTACAATCATATTTCAGCTCACGATTTGAAATATTCTCGGATCATATGTATCGGAATCAACAACAGATACTCTGCAATCGATCCATCGAAGTTTTTTATTTATACTGTCCTGCAATTTCTGCATAATCATCTTTTTAGTCCGTGTTTTTGTACCAAAATCACCTTCCAGAAACAATATTACATATTTCTTTTTTGAATCATTCGAAAAGCTATCTCCTGACAGAAATTGAATATATTCTTTTAATTCATCCAAGCACTCTTTTGTATTTCCAAAGGATTTTGCTCCAACCAAAGCAGCTACTGTCATTGCCATTTTCTGTGCTATTTCAATATCCAGGCTGTCACGTCCCTCCACGTTTACGGATGTATGGGTTGTATTGTGTTTTCGGTTATCCGGCACAATTCTCCACCGATTGTTACCTTCATCTCCGGTACAATTTTTTACTTCTATAAATGCGATCTTATCTTTAGCAACAGAAATAAAATCAACACCTTTTGCCTCCGGCAACTTATTAAAGTAATCTCGATAAAATTTTGTATCATCAAATTTTATCACTGTATCATTTTCTGCAAACCGAAATTTTAATCTGCTTTCTTCCTTTATGTTATTCTCCATAAATAATCCCCTGTTCTCTATCATACATTGCATCAAACTCCTGCATAATTGCATTATGTTCCAAATCAGACGCTGAATTTTTCATCTCATAGTGCACGTCCCTCGTTTTTTCATCTCTAAATAATGAAATAAACTTGATATCAAGTTTTTTAGGATTTAGCTCAGAATATGAGGCTACCATATTAAATTCCTGCTGAATAAAATAATCATGTGTGGAAACAAAAATCTGCACTCCCATCTGAGCTAAGGCTACCATCACCTGTACAATCGGGCGAATCATTTTAGGGTTCATATTCGTTTCCGGTTCATCCCAAAATAAGATAGTATTTTTATTCAAACTTCCAGAAAGAATCATATATATAATCATAGATAGTTTCCTGTAACCATCTGAAAGTAATCCCATCTCAAATTCACCTTCACCTTTTATTTTGAAATAGAATTTCTTGTTTTTCTGTACAATTTGTCCTTTCATAATATCTTCGAGATTGCTTAATACCTGATTTTGTTCCGTAGTATTAGGACCTTTTGAAAGTGGTCTGTCTAAAAGCTTTGCAAGATCATAATACATTTCTTCAAAATCTATATGATATTCATCATATAAAGATACAAAATGCTCTACCGTAGAAATCATTTCTTTTGTAGGAATGTATATAACATCATATTTTTTTGTTTTTTCTTCCTGTATTATAGAAACATCTGCATGATTTTCCTGCCTATTTCCAAATCCAACTGAGATTTTTTGTTTCTTTTCTAAATCAATAGAAAAATCCGTTCGATTACTTCCCTGTTTTCGGCTTACAAGTCTGCCAATTTTCATTTCATCAGGCCGAAACACACCTTGGATCTTTTTGACAAAAACCTGTTCTTCCATCTCCTTTGTAAGACTATCTTTACCTCCACTACTAAGTGGCTTTATCAAAGAATACATCACTTTTAAAAGTGTTGTTTTTCCGGTACTGTTTTCACCGCAGATAATATTGATATTATCAGACCAATTTATTTCAGCGTTTTCAAAAGCCATAAAATTATTTAATGTTAATTTTTTGATTTTCATTTTCAATTCACCTCATTCTTTCACTCTATATCTTTGCCAACAAATCTACTTTTAATGCTTTCTTACCTTCCTGTGCTACTTCCACTCCTTGGAACTTTGCATAATTCACCTTTACACCATCATCCAAGTCAATCTCAATTCTCTGATTAGCTACATGAGCAATTGCCTCATCATATATCTTCATTTCTGCAAGCTGTTTAGTGTACTTTGTTACCGCCTTTGTGGCTTTCGATTTCTCTGATGCAGATGTCGCATTGTCAATCGTATATTGAGCACTCTGCATTGCAGTCTCAACATATTTTTGTGCCTCGTGCAGATAATCAGTTCTTACTCTTCCAACTGTATCAGCATCATATCGGTGCATGTAAATAAGTGCCTTGAAACCATTCTGCTTTCCACTGTCGAATAGCCAGTAAATAGGACGCTTACCGGAACCTGTAACAGAATAAGTATTACAATGATCCTTGAAGAAATCATTCAAGAAATAATTTCTGATTACTTCTCTGCTTGTGTTTCCTTTGTTGCCAAGTGCTTTTGCAATAAAATCAAGGTTTGTCTCCAATGATTTCTCGCCATATACAATTTTCACCCATTCACAGAATCTTGAAACAATATCATCCGAGAAATATTCTTCATCACAAATAGGAATGATATTATCTTTGTCAGGATTATAAGTGCATTTTTTCACACCTTCATCTGTCTTGTAATAAAATTCACCTATTGGAACGGATGCCCCCGGTGCTCCGGCAAATCCAGTTCCACAAACTGGTGCTGATGCTTCAAAGAAATGTGCTTCAAAAGGCTGTCCTGCCAAAACAAGACCTTCCTCATCCAATGAATATCGTCCAAACATACATCCAACAGCATAAGAAACCAAGCTCTTAATATCACGCTGTAAATCTGCTTTACGAACTGTGACATCTTTATCTTCTACCTCTGGTGTCAATTCATCCTGCAAGCCATAAATATCAATAAAAATACGATTCAATTCTTCCTCATTTGCTTTGAGCTGATTAAAGCGTTCATTGCATTCATTCTCCCAACAGGTGTAACATTCTGCTAAATCAATATCTGTTGTGTTATCAAAAAGCACTCTATTCTGTGCGATAACAGATATTAATGGATGACATTTAAAATCCCATGATGTTTCAAATGAATCCCAATCATTTTTTGTAATTGAAATATTTTCATCAACTAACATGGAAATATTATGATTTGATAATATTTCTTCTTTTATTGGTATTGATAAAATATCCCTTACCTGAAAATTTATTGTTGGATTAATAATGTTAAGTATTTCCTTTGCAACTATAGAATTCAACAATCCAAGTAATGGATTCAATACATTTTCGTCTTTAATAAAAATACTTGTTCCTGCTTTCTCAAATAACTCATAATTCCATAGTTTTCTAAATGAAGGAATACTTGAGGTAATATACGACCATGTAATACCTTCTTTAAATTGAAGATATTCCGGTACGATACGTGCAATACTGTCTGTTCTATAATGAGATTTTGCCTCAGATGTCCACAAAATAACATTCACATCATTACCATAATATCTTCTGTATCCTCCACCTCTCGCGCACTTTGCCCAATAATTTGAATTAATTTTATTTAATTCGACCTCCCAAAATAATCGTATATATATATTATTATTTCCAGTGATATTCTGTCCATTAGAAATTGCCAAATCCGAAATATAAATGTTTTCAAAAACTTTTAGCATATTTTTACTTATCCAATATGCAACAGGTATTCCCGGAATTTTTAAAAAATCCATTTGATTTGCTGTATAAAAATAATCACACTTATGATTATCAATAGCCTCTATTGTTTTCCTTTTCTGTATCTCCATGCCTCCACGAAAATTTACTAGACGTAAATAACAGCCTTTTTTATTAACCTTTGTATTTCTAAATGCAAAGGTACAAATTGGTACTGTCGCCTCCTCAAACGCGGAATATTCGAATTGTATTAAAGTTTCAATCGTAGTATTATTATATAAATAATGACGCATTTTCTCATAACTTTGAATAAACATCCAGACATATGGTGTTAAAAATGCACAAAATCCATTTCTTATTGTAATCCTTGACGCTTTTACCATAAATGCAGAAAACATATCGCTTTTATAATCCAAGTAATTATCTTGAACATATTGATTTAATTTTGAATTCATCTTGCTCATTCCAGCATATGGTGGATTCGTAGCAACTATCTCATACTTCTGTGCCATAACTTTGCCAATTTTAATCAATTGTTTCAACTGCTCTGCTGTCTCATCCAATCCAAAAGTATCAAAAGAAATCTGGCTTTCTGTATCTGTATTCTCTACAAACTTTTCTAACAGTTCCCAATCATAGTCTTCCACATTAAGCAAAGAACCATATTCTTTTGCGTCATTCAATGTGTTAAGAAGTCCTTCCATCTGCGATACTGCTGCATTCTTCTCTGCATCTGTCAATCCAGCGCCAAAATATTTAAGCTGACCTCGATTAATACCATTACTCTCCTGCACAGCATATACATTCGGCTCTATGCCCCTTGTCAGTATTCTTCTGTCATACTGTCTTGCTTTCATCAATACTGCAAAATAACTCAACTGTGCTGCTCTGTCGTCTATATCAAGTCCGTATATATTATTTTGTATAATGCTCTGTGCAGCATCTCTCTGTGACCATCCTGCATTTTCATATATCTGCATAAATACATCAAACGCATACACCAGAATATGACCGGAGCCCATGCAAGGATCAATAAGCTTTATATCCTCTGGCTTTAATGTTGCATACTCTGCCTTTATCTTATCAAGTTCCTGCTGTACGGACTCTTTCTGCTCTGCCTCATCCAGATAGTATTTCCATTTGCTTTTCAATTCATCATCCGGATGTCCTTCTACCCACATTCTGCCAAGGCTGTTTTCAACCATATATCGTACAATCCAGTCCGGAGTAAAAAGCTGTGTAACTGCCGGCACTTCTTCTTTTGTGATTTTGGCTTTCTTGGCAAATGCTTTATTTTTAGGCTCTGTATTGTAATACTGATATAGCCAGCCTATGATTTCTACCTGTCCTGCTGCCTTACCATCCTCATCAACAGTTGCGATGTTAAAATCTTTCTCATCGATACCATCTACAAGCATACGAATTACATCATCTTCATTCGTAAATGAGATGTTAAGAAGCATTTCGGTATAGTCTTCAGTCTCTTCAAAAAGTCCCGGTAAAACTTCATGAAGTAGATTACACTGTTTGATAAAAAGCATTCTAAATAAATCATCCAGCCTGTTATTCATTTTGGCATCAATGATTTCTTCTCTCTCTTTATCAGTGAAATCCCAGTCAATATCTGGAGCCATAGTTACCACATCAGGCTCATTTTTTCCTTCTTTTTCGGAAGAAAGCACACGAACTCTTACAGGATACATATAGTCATTCACTTCCATAAAACGGATAGCACAGATTCTGTTAAACCAGGTATATGCCACTTCTTCCACTACCGCTTCAAAGCCTCTTGCATAAATCTGGTCTACCAGTTTTCGTCTCTGCTCACACTGTTTTTTGTTAAGTGTTACCTCTGTTCCTGCTGCTGTCTTGTACACCTCAAAATCAGCACCTTTTGTGATTGCTTCACTGCAATTATCCGGTGTAATTCCAAGCATACCGGCTTTATCCGTAACGGATGCTATTAGCTTATTTCTTGCATCTATTGCAAATTTTTTAATTGCATTTTTGTTCATGTGCTATATCCTCCAATCAAGCTTATCAGCTCAATGTAATTATTGTGTCTTCTTCCAGTTCATTCATCAGTTTCTGCTTCATCTCGGCAAGGAACTTATCAATATCCTGTTCTGTCTCTATTGAATATGTTCTAGCCCCTGCCACATTGCTGATGGAAACATTCTTACGTCTCTTTGTCTTTACTTTAATCGGTGCTGGAATAGGTTCAATCGACTCTTTACCGGGTACTACTGGTGTGACATGCGGTTCCGGTTTCGGCTGATGTGCCCTCTCATATTCATCTATCTCATCCAGACACTTGATTTTTAAAGTGTCACTTTCCAGCTTGATATTCTTAATTGCAGCAATATCACTGGATGTTCTGAGTTTCTCCCAGATCTCATCAAATCTCTGATTGATACGAGGACGGAGCACTTCCGCAAATGGCTTAGTATCCAATACTTCTTTCACTTTAAGGAAGTCGTCATGTACTAATGGATCCATGATAGCTGCTTCCTTTTCAAGCAATCCCATATGAAGCTCTTCAAATCTCTTATTTAATTCCGGTAATCTCTGGATCTTGCTGAAAGGCTTGCTGTCCTTTACGATAGTCTCTATCTCTTCGACCACCTTTAACAGCTCCTGGTCACTTACATAAGTCTTGCTGTTTCCAAAATATGCAAGATTCTTTACTGCCTCTTCAAAAATTTTTTTCTGATCTCCCTTAAAGAAATCAAATACAGGTGCAGTATCTTCTGCATCATCAAGTAGGTCATCTCTCTTCTTATCTACTGTCTTGAAGAACTCTGTAGGCTCATTGATATCAAGGATTTCAGCAAGTATCTTTCTAGCCTCTTCCATCAGTCGCTTGCAAGGATATTTTGGATTTATTCTGTACTCTACAAGGATGTCATCGTATACTTCAACTTTATCCTTTGCTCTGCTCTTGAAGCTGCTCATGATTTTGTCATCATCATCACTGGATACAGTAAATCCGAAGTAATCCTTCATAACTTCTTTTGCGGAGCGAATCTGTCCGTCAGTTGCTCTTTCTCTGATGTCTATCAGGAGTTTCTCTACATACTCTCGCTTTGTAATATATCTGACCAGTTCATCCGAATTCGTTGAAAGCAATGACAGACTCTGACTGTTAAGAGTAAGAGACACTCTTCCCAGCTTGAACAGCATTGCAACAAGCCACTGCACATCCTTTGGATCAAATCCATAAGGTGCTGCGCCAAACTTATCCTGTAATGACTTAAGGGATGTCTTCATATGTCTGGCATTATTTAATCCAATTACCTGTACCACTTCCTCTAAAGCAAGCTTATTCGGTGTGGTGTCACTTGTGCCAAGGAAGCTCATCTGACCATCACTATGCTTAAAGATAGCACTGATATCTGAAAGCTCCGGTGCTGTCTCCATATAGGTGAGCTTATTGTATTTCATTGCTACAAGCTTACCGAGTGCTTCATTGATTCTTGTTGCCGGTTCCTTAGCCGAAATAGTTGCCTTATCGCCATTTACATAAATGTCCGCATTCTTTAATGCATCCTCAATAAAGATTCGGATTCTATCCTTCTTCTCAATACGCTCATCCTCTTTTGCCCTGCGGATACTGTCAAAGCTGCCTCTGGCTCCGGAAGCATTTTTATTAAGGAATTTATATATCTTGATGGATTCTGTAATCTCGTCAAGGAATGTACTGTCATTTGGCAGCTTCACAATCACACTGCTTTCCTGTGCTGAGAGCAGACGAAGTGCAGAGTCTGCATAATCTCCGCCATAAGGTGTAATAACTGTCACTCCGATATCGTTAGACTGATTGCCTTTGAAGAATCGGTCATCCACCTTCTGGTTGAATGGGAATAAGTAACGACTGCTGTAACGATATTTCTTCTCTGTATAGATTTCCTCAAAGATAACCGTAGAAGCCTCTCCGATGATTTCTCCCATCTCTACTGACTCATTGTTGATGGCATTATTGATTTCCTGCTCCTCGTTTGTCAGGAAGATGTATATTTCACCATTCTTCTGTACAAGTGTCTCTTTAATCAGCTTCTTTAATGATTCTTCAATCTTAGAACGGACTTCAATCCTGTCATCATCAATATTTGAAATCATAAGTGTAGTAAGATTATCTACATTTGCCTTGATTTCCTTGACATATTTAATCATAAAGAGAACTTTCAAAAGCTCTACATCGAACTCATCCAGCTTACTGTTATTTTCTGCATCTGAGATTACCTGACTGTGCTGGTGGTCAATAAACTTATGCAATGGATCGTAGAAGAAGCTAAACGGAACCAATACTCCATCCTCTTTATCCATTACTCTGATTGCCGACTCCTGAAACAGTGCCAGCATAGAGCGTGACTGATCAGACAGATGTTTACCACTTGCACCATGTGTTCTGACCGCAGTAAGTACCTGTCCTAAAAGATTGAACTGATATGGTATGAACGGATAGCAGTCTGCGAAATCCGCCTTATCTGCATACAGCTTCTTGTCCGCTGTATCCGCTGTAAATGTAATAAGATTCTTGATAATTGATTCTTTCTGCTCATAGAGAAGTCTAAGCGTCTGTGTTGCTGTGTCATTCTTTGCAAGCACACGCTTACGAATTACTTCATCAACATTGGATGCCGAAAGAGAAAGTCTCGTATCAAAACGTCCCTGAATCTTAGAGAAGTCATTTCCCTTTGTCTTTGTAATAGAGTCAATATCCTCCTGGCTCGTTACGATAACCCATGCCTTACCTTTGCAGGCTGTTCCAAGGTCTTCCACGATTGTCTGGAGGTTGAGCATAAGCTGTGTATCATCTGCAATATACTGACCGATCTCATCAACTAAGAAGATAACATGATGATTCGGACCTTTCTTCGCACAATATTCCTGTACAAGTGATACAAACTTCTCGATACTGAGGTCATAGCTACCCTTTGCATTCTTGCACCAGTTGCGGGCTGCTTCCTCACTCATGAAATCCATCTCAACTAATGTCTTTACTACTTTATCCTGAATAACTGCAAATGCCTGTCTCTTTTTATCCCAAGGTGCTCCTGCATTCGCTTCAAACTTCGCTTTGAACTCTTCAAATCTGCCCTCGTTATCCAACTGGCGCTCAAATTCTGCGAGATAAGGTATTGAACCACAATATCCCTGCATCTCATTGAACACCTTCATAAACACTTCAACGATAGCCTCCTTACCGGAGCCTACCTTCGCTGAGCCTTTTGAATCAATATTAAAAAGCATGACATCTGACTCAATTGTTCCAGCCTTTGTCATCTCTGCAATAAGCATCGGATCTTCTATTTTTTTACCATCTGTAAAATACTCAATGGCTCTTTTACCTTCTACTGTGCTGTTTTTCAATAAATAAGACAGTATTTTCAAGAAGTGAGATTTACCACTTCCAAAGAATCCGGAAATCCAGACACCCATCTTATCTGTATATCCATCTACACCTTTTTCATAATTGTTAAAGAAATCCCTGAAATGCTTCAGAAGTTCCTTGGTCACTACATATTCATCTAATTCCTGATATACATTTTCTTCATCCGACTGGCCTACTTTAATAACACCCTTGATGTCACGGTCAATCTGCTTTTCAAACATATTTTTAATCTGCATTGTATTTTCTCCTCTACACCAGACGGAATGCCCTGTAATAGTTGTGTGAATCCATTGTTCCAAATAATTTTAAATCCTGTCCGCTATACTCTCCCGGATAGAAAAGCACTACCGGCACACTATCAAGCACCTGATGCAGGTTATTTAAGATGTTGTGACTTGCAATTATCGGATGGCACTTGCCTACTCCGGTAAGAAATACCACACTGTCTGTCAAATCTTCCTGCAATATTCTTGATATGATTAGATTCAGCTCATTTGTCTCATCCAGTCCCAATGTTTCTACAAGACTGTCTGCCATCTCAAAAAATCCATTCTCTTTTTCCAAATCAAAGAATGCTTCCAGATAGCCTTCCTCCTGCAATATCTCAACCATCAGGTGAAACAGGTCAAACTCAACTATTCTGAAATCTTTGTTTCCGTTGTTTATTCTATCCTTAAGGTATGCTATATGATTTCTCACATACAGCTCTTCTCTTGGATCATAATCGAATATATAATATCCGACTTCATTTCCAAGTCCTTTATTCTCTCTAAACGACTTCTCTGATATTTTGTCTTCTATCTGATTCAGTCTATCATCCAAACTTAACTTTGCCATGCTCAGACTCCTTTCACAGCTTTCAAGTATTCTCCCAGTCCATTTGCAGTCAGCAATTCCTCTGTACGATAGTCAATGTGAATTGGCTTGATTGTTCTTGGTTTTGCACTACTTTCAAGTAATCCCGCCTCAAACATCATTCTAGTAAAGCACTGTTTCAGTTTCCGTACTGCTGTATCCGTCCATCCAGCCACAACATCACTCTGCAACGCTTTATCCGAAAAGAATACATTCAAATCCCTGTCTGTGATTTCCTTTTCTCCAAGTCTGAGCTTTTCATCATACACTTCATGAAGAAATTCAAAAAATAGTCGGCTATCCATAAGAATTGCAATTAAGTTTAAAATCTTTGCCGTCTCCACATCACAAGTGGTAAAAGCCCGAAGCACTGCTTCCGGTAAAGCAGATACTCTACGATAAGTACCATTCAATACCTCATATGCACGATATTCTGCTTTTACTTGATAGATATTCTCTTCCCAGGCTATCTTGCGGATATCCGCCTTACTATATCCATCCAGGATATATCCTGCGGTCTTTCTGGACTCCTGTAGCCAAAACAATTTTGATGTAAGTCCTGCACTATATACTAACTCTGCCATTTTGCACTCTCCAACAAGGTTTATTCTTCATCTTTCACAAACTCACAGATATCACTAATATCGCAATCCAGATATGTAGCAATCTTGAGTAATACACTCATAGACACTTCTCCATCCTTACGCATCTTTGTAAGGGTATTCGGAGCAATATCTACAGCCTTTCTCAAATCGGCTTTACTCATCTTTTTGTCTACCAATAACTTCCATAATTTATTGTAACTTACTCTCATTCTCACACCTCGTGGCTTCTTCTATAGACATGTTATATTTGTCACAATTGAGTAAAAACTCGCTTTGTAAATTATAGTACAAAACGCTTATTCTTGCAATCAAAATAATCGCATTTTCTTGCGAGCTTTAATTATTTTCATTTAAAAGTCATTAGTTTTTGTGAGAAAGAAATTCATAACCTTGCTTTTGAGTATTTCTGTCAATATTTTAGCATTAAGCTAGGCATTGTATAATGCCAAAACTTATAGTTAAAAGGCAGAGTGCCTATCCTGCGCCCTGCCCATTCTTTAATCGTCCAGATACAGTTCCATTGCCTTATATGCATTTAACGTATTTGTATCAGCATCATTGAAAGTACTTGAATATGTCTGCAAACTGCCCGAAGGATCTGTTGCACAGTTAGTAAGCGATATGTATGCATCATATAAATCTGATACGGCATCGTATGCATCCTTGTATTCATCTGGTGGATTTTTCAATTTTTTCATCAATGCATTGACTGTATCCTGATTATTTTCAATACTGCTTATCTTGCTACTGAAACTCGAATCTGCATACAGATTACCTAACGCATCGTTAAAATCAGATACAAAATATCCGTCAGGTCGTGTATATTTATCTGTTTTATCATCTTGTTCTTCATAAATAGAATTATACCATATCTGCTTAATCAGATTTGCACTTGACTCAGCATCACTTGCACCTGTCAACATTGTGACAGTAGCTAATTTCAGATTATCAGAATACTCCTCTACCCGTTGTGCATATTCCTCTGCTGCCTTTTTCTTCTGATATTGTGTCACTCCAAATACTGTTGCTCCTCCAACCACCAATAATGCAACCACAATTCCAATAATAACCTTTATCTTCTTAGTCACCTTTACCCCTGTGACCTCTACCTTTTGTGGCTTTTCATCTGTCTCCTGCCCTAGTGTATCATCGACCGGGCAGCCACAATTCGGACACTCTGTCATCCCCTCTTCAAGTTCAGCACCGCATTCTGTGCAATACTTCTTCTCTTCTGGTATCAATATTGCACCGCAATGCACACACTTCTTTGCATTTTCTGATACCTGTTCTCCACAATGTGGACATACAATCGTTGCCATAAAATTGTTCTCCCTTCTTACACACCTGCTACCTGCAGGTGGTACTGCTTAATAATTCTTTTTGCCACCATTGCATTTAGATCTTTATTAACTGCAACCGTATAAACACCATTTGAATACATAAAATGTGAGCCTTTGCATCTTCGATATTCATATCCGTTATTACGAAGTATCTTTTTCATTTCTCTTGCATCTACCATAAATATCACCTACCTTTTTCCTGCCTTATCATGATATTCTGCGATATCATCTGCCCAAGCATCATCAAGTTCTATACTGCAGGTTCTGCTTTTTGTAACGCCTCTCACTGCTCTGCCAACAGCTTCGTAATTTAGTGCTACTCCATCATGATCATTCTCATATGTTACTGACCTGTTTCTTTCAATACCAATTTTTTCAGCTTCTTTGCCTGCATCAATATTTGCTCCAAGGAATAAGAACTCCCAGCCACATTCTTTCTTTGCTTCAATCATTCGCTTAATGTCATTGTAATTAAACTCTGTACTGGAATTTTCTAATCCATCTGTAGTGATTACAAACAATACTTTTCCGGCACGATGTTCCTCCGGCAAATGTTTCTGCACATTGTCAATTTTGTTAATTGCCTGTCCTACTGCATCAAGCAATGCCGTACATCCCCGGACATAATATTCTTTATCCGTCAACGGCTGAACTGCATCAATCGGGAAACGATCATGAATGATTTCCACTTCATCATCAAAGAGGATTGTAGTCACATTAACTTTTTCTCCTTCTTTTTTCTGCCTCTCTATCATCCCGTTAAATCCACCGATTGTGTCGCTCTCCAGTCCACCCATTGAACCACTTCTGTCCAAAATAAAAACCAGCTCTGTTAATTCCGCATTCATGTGATTTACCTCCTTCGGTTTATTGTAATCACATTATATCTATGAAACTAACAGAGCTGGTCGCATGATAGGCGACAATTTCATATCTCCAAGCCTCTATTTTCTTTTTTCATAACCGGGGCAGTTTGCAGAACTGCACCATTTATCATATTTGGAACATATTCCTCTACCTGAAAAATGCACGCAGTTCTTTCCAAGTCTTCCTGTTTTCTTAACTTTGTAAAAACCGCCTGCACTATTTTTTACATGAAGTACGCTTTTTCCTCCGTCGTACATCCGCTTCTTCTTTTTCTGCATATACTTCACCTACTCAAAAATTGGCTGTCCATAAGCATCTAATATCTCATTAATTTCAAACATATCGTATATCTTATTCTGTAAGAAATAAGCTACGATAATATCTGTCTTTGAACTTCTTGAAAACGCAAAGCCTGCTGAATTTAGAAGATCCTTCGCTTCATCAATAGATAATTCTAATGCTATTGCAAACGCAAGCACTGTCTTCTTATTTGGCGTATAATTCACATCTTTTCTGATTTTTGAGAAATGTCTCCTATCCACATAAGCTTTATTATATGCTTCAGAATCTGTCATCCCTCTCTCATCAATTAAACGCAATAGTCTTTGGGAAAATGTCTCATCCATCTGCCCCATAAGGCTTTCTATATTACGGTTTGTTGCCAATGTCGAAGACATAGAGTCAGTTGCTTTCGTTTTCTGCATACTTTCAACATCAAACAATTCTACTGCACTTTCATCTATCTCAATATCTGCATCTTCTTCGGCATCACATTTTTTTGTTGCTTTTTTCTTTCTAAATTCCGAGATTCTATCAAATATAGACTTCATTTCTTTATCCAGTTTAATATCATCTGGCTTATCTATGTAATATTTATCTATGTATTTTCCGACTGATTCATATAATTTTTGGTCTCTCATTTCCGACTCCTTTATCTATGCCATATTTTCTGTCTAATATTATATCAATACGGCTCCTTTTATCACCAAGCCTCTTCAACATTCCCTCGTCATGATACTTAATATAGCTTACCACATCATAGAACCTACTGGAAGGCAGTTTCTGCTTGTGATAACCTTCAAAGCACTTTTTATGTATTTTTAAAGCTTCATCCCTTCTTTGTCTGTAGTTCTCATGACGGAGTTTTGTCACCCTGTCATTCTGAATATGTACAATCCACCCACTGAATGGTGTGCGGATAAACACCATATCTGAGGCAATATTGTAATCTAATCGGAATTTGTTGCAGATCATACTCATATTTTCATCTGTAAGCGGCAATTCTCTAAGATATTCTGCACGATTATTCTGCTTTACACCAGAGCTTACGCCCCATTGCAATCTATTCCATTCATCCGCACAGCCACACACTTTACAGACCCTGTTCCCCTGAAAAATCACATCTTTGGTTGCTTTATTTGTAGCAAACAGGTGATTCCTATTAGTATATCGGCAGCTGCCAGTATGTATTATATGAGTTCTTGGACTCAGATAGCATATCTCCTGATTCGTCCACTTTGTATATTCTTTATAGCATTTGCAAAATAATTGATACATATAATTTGCATCATGCTTTGAATAGTGAAGAAAGTTTTTCTGATATTCAATGCCCGCCTGTTTCAATGCACGCTCAAAACCAATTTGATTTACTCCATCACTTGCAATATGCATAAGAACTTCTTGAAATACAACAACTCTATGTCTCGGCATTGAATATCCATAAGTGTCCATACCTCTTTTAAACAATTCATAAGTATCCTTTGTCCAAACCACTACATACTTATATTTTGGAAATGACATCTTAATTTTCTGCAATACTATTTCTTCACTATTTGCCTGCATGACAGATTTTAATGTAGAATGTGATAGTACTAATGTATCCGGATTATATTTTTCTTCTGAACTCAGTCGCATCGCTCTGGAAAATGTTTTTTTCAAATTCATACTTTCATCAGTCGCTACCACACCAATCTGAATTGGCTCCCTGTCTTCTATCCCATTTGTTCCCGGTGTCTGATTCCATTCGATATCTACAAACAGATATTCAAATTTTTCCAGCTCATGTTTACCTGCCATACTTACCAATCCTCTTCAAATTCATCCATTGCGTCATCCACACCATCGGCATAATCACTATCCCTGTCATACCGATCATAATCATAATCGCCATCCATGTATATATCATCATAGCCATCATCATATGAGTCATATGTATTGCTTTTCTTTGAGCTACTTGTTCCAGTAGAACTTTTCTTTGTACTGCTATTGTACGATGATGCATTGCTTCCTGCTGTCGATTTATTGTTATGACTACTTGAAGAACTGCTGTTTGTTGATTTATTGGAATATGATGAACTGCTATGCGAAGAACTACTTCCAGTATAAGGCTTATGCAGATAACAATAACTGCTATTTGTTGCCTGCTTATTGTCACAGCCTGATTTAATGCACTTAGGCTCACTAGCTTCACTAATAGCACCAATAATGTAAAAAATACCTATTACCACCAAAAATACTGCTAATCCTTGTCCAAACGAATTCTTTTTCATATACGGCACCTGCTTTCATTCACCTGCGTCTTCATTTATCAATTTTTCGCAATCATTAATTAATATCCTAATTGTTTCCAACTCCATCA
>ENA-OQRC01001006-OQRC01001006.1-human-gut-metagenome-genome-assembly--contig:-NODE-1006-length-19940-cov-4.220267_pt1 | contig 19940 bp, 12 predicted proteins | sample MGYA00243236_ERZ505102 | MGnify/ENA primary metagenome ERZ505102 (study PRJEB26097, sample SAMN02712089) | human gut metagenome | biome: Gut microbiome | host: Homo sapiens | place: Denmark... | reverse complement strand
GGATACGGCGGGTGGCCTCATAGCCGTCCATCACCGGCATCTGCACATCCATCAGGATCAGATCGTACCGGTCCGCAGGGGCATTCTCCACTTTTTCCAGAGCGATCTGCCCGTTTTCCGCCGTGTCCACCTCGAAGCCGGCCTCCTGCAAAATGGTGGAGGCGATCTCCAGATTCAGCTTGTTATCCTCCACCACCAGCAGCTTCTTTCCGGAGAAATCCGGTCCTTTTTCTGCCACAGCCGACGCATCCTCCGCGCCGAAGGGCTTCGCCAACACGCTGCGCAGCTCGGACATAAAGAGCGGCTTCGCGCAGAAGGCCGTCACACCGGCCTCCTTCGCTTCCGTCTCGATATCCGTCCAGTCATAGGCGGTGAGAATGATGATGGGCGTCGCATCCCCGATGATTTTGCGGACCTGACGCACCACCTCGATGCCGTTCATATCCGGGATCAGCCAGTCGATGATGTAGACGCTGAAGGCGTCCCCCTGCTCCATGGCGTCCTTGGCCCGGATGACCGCCTCCTTGCCGGAGATGGTCCAATCCGGCCGCATTCCGATGGACCGCAGCATCTTGCTGACGTTCAGACAGGTGCCGGTATCGTCATCCGCCACCAGGGCACGGAGGCCCTCCAGCTGGGCGATCTGCTTCGGCTCCTGCTTCTCTCCGCTGACGGGGAACCGCAGTGCCACCACGAATTCCGAGCCCTTCCCGGGCTCGCTCTCCACGGTGATGGTCCCCCCCATCATATCCACAAGGCTCTTGGTGATGGACATTCCCAGACCGGTGCCCTGGGTCTTGCTGACGGTGGAGGTCTCCTCCCGGGAGAACTGCTCAAAGATATGCTTCCGGAACTCCTCACTGATGCCGATGCCGTTGTCCCGGATGTGGAATTCATAGTCCGCATACCCCTTCGGCGCGGTGGGCTTCTCCACGATCCGCAGGCTGACCATACCGCCGGCGGGCGTGAATTTCACGGCGTTGGACAGGATGTTCAGCAGGATCTGGTTGAGCCGCATGGGGTCGGCAATGACCTGCTCATCCACAACATCGATGGTATCGATGAACAGGGACAGCCGCTTGGCAACGATGTTCGACTGAACGATGTCCCGGATGTCATGCACCAGATCCGGCAGATACACCGGCTTTGTCTCCAGGGTGACCCGACCGCTTTCGATGCGGCTCATATCCAGCACATCGTTGATGAGGGACAGCAGATGCTGGCTGGCGGTGGAGATCTTTTTCAGGTAATCAATGACCTGATCCCGGTTGTCAATATGGGTGGCCGCCAGCGAGGTGAAGCCGATGATGGCGTTCATCGGTGTGCGGATATCGTGGGACATATTGAACAGGAACTCCCGCTTGGCGCGGTTCGCCGCCGCCTCATGGCGGACGGCAAGCTCCAGCTCGGCATTCTTCTGCTCCAGAGATTCCTTATAAGCCTGCTCGGACTTCTCCTGCCGGAGCTGGAATTTCCGGGCGGTGCTCCAGCGGAGCCCCAGGACCAGCACCAGGATCAGGATATATGCAGCCAGAGCCATCGTCAGGTTCGGCGAGGTGGCGCTGTCGATCTGCCTGGCGGGAACGTATGCGTAAAGATAGTAATTCCGCCCGTGGCTATACATGCCGTAGTACTGCCCTAAACCATTTCCGACGTTCACAAATGTCAGCTTTTCCGACTGATTGCCCTTTCGGATCGACTGGATCAGCCGATCGTCGGAAACGTCCTTTCCGATGAGCTCCGGGTCATTGGACGCCTCCACCCGGCTCCCCTTTACCACAAGGAAGGTTGCCACGGTGTCGACGTCATAGCCGTTCAGCAGAGTCTGGACGGACAGCACGGACTTCTGGGAAAAGGGCGTCTGCGTATGGCGGTAGGCCAGCACCGCGCCGGTGTTATTGGCGCAGCTATGTACAGCGATATCGGCATAGGTGCCGTCCTCCAGATATACCCGCTTCACATAGGTCTTCTGGGGATGGTCGATGACGTCAAGGACCGGCGCCCGTTCCAGGCCGGTCCGGAGCCGGGCATAGCCGATGCCGTGCTCCGTGTACTCGCACACCACGTTCCCCTGCTGATCCAGTACGGAAATTCCTGTAAGCCACAGCTTGTCGGCATACGCCTCCAGCTCCGCCTCGCTGCAGTCCAGAGAGATCTCCTCCAGCGTCCGAATGACGGTACTGCCCCGCATCAGGCTTTTGGCGACGGCAATATTGTTGTAGTTCACATAGCTGTCCGTCTGATCCTTGATAAATTCGACTGTGGTCGTCAGCCGTTCCTCGCACCGACGGATATCCGCCTTGTGGGAGGAGGTGTACACCACGCTCAAAGCAATGATCCCCACCGCAAGACAGGCATACCAGAACCTTGCGCTGAACATGCTCTGTGTTTTTTTACTGCCCAAGGCTCTCTACCTCCAGATAGGTTTCGGGGTGCTCCAGATATCTGCCGAGGATCTCCTGCAGAGTGCCGTCCTGCCGCATCTGGGCAAAGGTCTCCGTCAGCCTTTGGGCCAGCCCCCGGTTATCATTGTTGGAAAAGGCGACGCCGATCCCGGTGACCAGCAGTGGCTTGTCCAGAATACGGAACTCCGCCCCGTAGTCCTCCATATATTGCAGAATGGCCATCTCATGGGTGGCAACAGCGTCCACATAGCCGCAGTCCAGCGCGGCGTACTGCACGCCCCGGTCCTCCAGGCTGATGATGGCCCCGAACTCCGGGATATCGGCGATCCGGTGGTGGAGGAACAGATCCTCCGGCTTTCCGGTGGACTGCACGGCGATGGTCTTTCCGGCCAGATCGCCCATGGTGTAAATATCGCTGCCCGCATCCACGGCGATCACCTGACGGCTGATCGCGTAGGGCCCGGCCCACTGGTAGTCACACTCCCGGCCGCTCATGGAGAAGCAGCCCCAGATGCAGTCGATCTCGCCGCTGTCCACCAGTGTTTTCTTCTGTTCCCAGTCGATGGTGGTGAACACCGCCTGATATCCCATCCGCCGGAAGGCCTCCGTGGCGATCTCCACATCGATGCCGGTGGGGTCGCCGTTATCGTCCAGATAGACGTAGGGCGGGTAGGTATCGCTGCCGATGATGATTTCGGGGAGTGCGGGTTCCGGCTGCTGTGCGCCGCAGCCGCAGAGCAGCCCCACGGACAGCAGACAGGTCAAAAAAAGTGCTGTGATGCGTTTCATGTATCTCGTTTTCCTCAGTTTCAAAGCAATTCCCGCAGCGTTTCCCGCAGGATCTCCGTATTGATGGGCTTGGCGATATGACCGTTCATTCCCACGTTGAAGGCCTTCTGCCGGTCCTCGGCAAAGGCGTTGGCCGTCATGGCCACAATGGGGATCCCGGCCTTTTCCTTATCCGGCAGACCGCGGATCGCCAGCGTCGCCTGATAGCCGTCCATATTGGGCATCTGAATGTCCATCAGGATCAGGCCGTAGGTCCCGGCCGCCTCATGCTGATACCGGTCCACGCAGTCGGCGCCGTCCACGGCCCGATCCACTGCAAAGCCCATATCCTGCAAAATTGCGGTAGCGATCTCCGCGTTCAGGTCATTGTCCTCCACCAGCAGCAGCCGCTTCCCGGTGAGGCAGTGGTCAGGCTGCTCCTCCGTCCCGGCGGGCGTCTTCTCACAGTGCGCCTGATCCGCCAGCTTATGGGTCAGCGTCACGGTGAATTTCGACCCCTTCCCCTGCTCGCTTTCCACGGTGATCGTGCCGCCCATCAGCTCCACAAGGCTCCGGACGATGGGCATACCCAGTCCGGTTCCCAGCACTTTGCCCGCAGTGGTGTTCCGCTCTCTGGAGAAGGGCTCAAACAGATGAGGCAGAAACTCCCGGCTGATGCCGATGCCGGTATCTGCTACCTCGGTACGCAGCGTCACATGTCCCGGCTGAGCGCAGGGCAGCTCCTCGGTGGTGACCGTGACGGTCCCGCCGGGCGGGGTGTACTTGACGGCGTTGCTGATCAGGTTTGTAAAGAGCTCCTGCAGCTTTGTAACGTCGCATAGAATATCCAGATTCGTCGCCTTCTGCACTCTGGTCAGTGTCAGGTTCTTTTTCCGGGCCTCCCCCTGGAAAACGGCCACGATCTTGCCGACGACATCTCCCACGCGGTTGTAGTCTTCATTCAGTTCCAGCCGCCCGCTCTCGATCTTCGTCATGTCCAGCACGTTGTTGATGATGGACAGCAGCAGGCTGCCGGACTCCTCGATCATCTCCTGATAGTGGAGCAGCTTGGGGTCCGTCAGTTCCTTCCGCATCAGGTGCGCGTAGCCCAGAATGGCGTTCATGGGCGTGCGGATGTCATGGGACATATTCAGCAGGAAGGCGGTTTTGGCCTCGTTGGCCTTTTCCGTCGCCTGATAGGCGATCTTCAGCTTCTGGCGTTCCAGCTCCTGCCGCTTTTCCTTGGTGACGTTTCTGGTCACATAGAGGATGTTAGTGACCTGTCCGGCTTCATCCCGCCGCTTTTCGATAAACCGGGCCATGTACCAGTTGCCGTTGGTAGCTAAATAGTCCATCCCCACCGTATCGGTATCCGCCAGCCGGTCCGGCACCGTGGACAGGTCAAAGAACTGCCGGACCGCCATCCGGTACTCCGGGTCCACAAAGGTGCTGCACAGCTCGTTCAGCTTCTGCTGGGCCATGCCCCGGTGTCCCGTCAGGCGATGTACGGAGTTGTCGCTGGAGATCTCCTCATAGAAGTCCTCTTTCAGATCGATCCGGAAAATGGAGAAATACAGCCGGCTCACAGAGGAGATGATCTCGTGGTCCAGCTCCGCCTCCTGCCGGGCGGTCTGCGCCTCCCGCAGAGCCCGCTGGAAGCGCTCCCGCGTCTCATGCTTTTCATCGGTGTTGACGAAGATCCCGTCAAAAAACTCCGGGGACCCGTCCGCCCGGCGGGACAGGCCGCCGGTGGTGTGGAACCAGTGGTAGGTGCCGTCCTTATGGCGCAGACGGTATTCCACGTCAAAGGGCTGCTCCCCCGTGGTATCCTCCACCACCGCTTCGTAAGCGCTCAGGACCCGCGCCTCATCCTCCGGGTGAAGCTGTCTGGTCCACATTTCAAAGACATTGGGAAACTCCTTTTCCGAGTGGAAGCCCAGCATCTGCCGCAGCGTGTCGGACCATTCCACGGAGACCTGCTCCCACCGTTCATTGAACGTCAGGTGCCAGGCGCCGGAGGACATGGACTTGTGGATATTCCGGAAGGAGACGATCTGCTCCTCCAGCTTTTTCCGATAGGTGTCCTCCTTCCAGGAGTTCCGCAGAAGCAGGGCGCACTCGCCTGCCTCGTCGATGGGCAGGCAGTCGATATACAGATGAAATTTCCGCGCCTCGTCCTGTACCTCCAGCCTTGCGGGGCTCTTTTCAAAGGCCGCCGCATAAAACGGTCCGATCCACTCGCTTGCGCCATCCGGGCGCAGCTTCAGGAAGCTGTTGCTCAGCAGCTCCGCCCGGGTCCGCCCCGTCAGCGCTTCCAACGCCTGATTGCAGCAGAGAAAGATCCAGTCTGCCGGACGGCCGGTCTCATCCAGCTCCACGCGGATAATGCCAAAAGGCAGGGAGCTGTCTTTGAACATGGTGATTAGGACTTCTTTTCCGCAATTCTGCACCGCAGTCTCCACCTTCCTGTTTCGATTGAATATTCATGCTTATTTATCGCGAATTTCTATATTTTCTTCCATTTTCGGGGGGAGGGGTGACATGTTCCCCCTCTGTATAATATTTCTCTTTATTTTCATACATCAGGTAGTCCGCCTGACGGATGGCCTCCGCAAGGGGATGCACGCCGCTGACGCCGCCGATGCTGACGGACAGGTGCAGCTCCGGATGCTCCGGAATGACGATCCGGCGGACCGCCTCCCGGATCTCGTTCTGCTTCCGCGTAAAAATATGCTCGTCCATTTTCGGGAACAGCAGTAAAAATTCGTCGCCGCCGTAGCGGATCAGCGTATCCGTGCTGCGGATGCAGGAGCGGATCGCGGCGGCAATGTCCCGCAGGGCGGTGTCTCCGGTCTGGTGGCCGTAGACATCATTTACCTGCTTGAAGCTGTCCACGTCGATGATCGCCACATGCTCCATGCCCTCCAGATGGGAGCGGTAGGACTCAAAGTACCGCCGGGCATAAGTGTTCGTGAGCGGGTCCATGAACAGCTCCATGTTCTCGGCCCGGCTGTGATCCAGCAGGAGCCGGGTGCCGTTGGCGTCGATCCAGCGGCCCTCACTCAGCTTGGACAGCATTTCCAGCACACAGGGCATCCCATTCAGGCACAGGTATTTTGAAATGACGAAGTACATATCCGTATTGGTAAATTCCAGCTTGTTCAGGGTCGTTTTCTGGGCGAGTGCCCGGGAGGAAATGCAGTTGGCGCAGCTGCGGCCGTTGTCCCAGAAGGCCGCGCAGTGGCTGCCGGTGGGATGGAGAACGCCCTGCTCGTCCAATTCCAGCACGGAATTGGTAGTGGGGTCTACGAGACGGACAACATCGAACACCATTCTCAGACGGTGCATCTCCGCCGCGAGAGCCTGAGTGCCGTCCTCCGTATTCACGTCTGCGGCCGACAGCAGCAGCGGCTTTTTGACGGAGAGCTGCGGGTCCACCAGTTGACCCACGGCGCCCACATAGTGCTCCGGCTGCCGGTCGGACCACAGCGTCCGCACCCGCAGATCGCACCAGTGATGCTCCGTGCCGCAGGGCAGCAGCAGGCTCACGGAAAATTCCGGCGTCTCCTTGGTCGTGGCATCCATCGCCTCCTGCAGCTGGCGGAAATCCTTCTGACTCAAGCGGCAGAAGCACTCCGGGTGGGCGGCGTTCTTCACTGTATGACGGTGCTGGGGCGGTTCATCCCAATTGGTGACATCCACCAGACCGGAAAGCGCGTCGAATTCAAACTGGACCCCGCCGCTGCAGGACGCGAAGAAGTCGATGCGCTCCTGCAGGGACTCCAGCATCCGCTGCACCCGGTCATTCCGCGGCAGATCGGCCCGGGCCAGAAGCTCATCGGACAGCCGGTCTACCTCCAGTCGGTAGGGGTCTCCGTCCATCGGAACATGGGACGTGATGCGGAGCCGGGGCGATACGTCCACCAGACATTCCAGCAGCAGCGGATTGAAGGCGCCGCACTCTCCCCCCAGGATCATGGCGATGGCCGTATCGTGGTCAAAGGCTTTTTTGTAGCACCGCTCGCTGGTCAGCGCGTTGTAGACGTCTGCCAGAGCCACCACCTGCGCGGCGATGGGGATCCGTTCTCCCCGCAGCCCGTCCGGGTAGCCGTGGCCGTCCCACCGCTCATGGTGCCAGCGGCAGATCTCCAAGGCGTAACGGAACAGCGGCTTTTCCTGTCCGAAGGTCATCTGCTCCAGGATCACCGCGCCGGCTGCCGCGTGGGTCTTCATCACGGCAAATTCCTCCGGGGTCAGCTTCCCCGGCTTATTCAAAATCTCCTCCGGGATGGTGATCTTGCCGATATCATGGAGGGCGGAAGCCGTTTTGATCAGGGCGATGTCCTCCTCGGAGAGATGGTAGTCTTCCGTCTTCTTTACCAGCTGGCGGAGCAGCAGCTCCGTTATGCCGCGGATGTTGCGGATATGGTCGCCGCCCTCATGGTTGCGGAATTCCACCACATGGCTGAGAATTCCCACCATCAGGTTGCTGTTTTCCTCTTTTTCCCGGATCTGGTCAGACACCAGATGCATCAGCCGCTTCTGGTTGGCATAGAGCTTCAGGGTATTTTCCACGCGGCGGCGCACGATAAAGGTGTCGAAGGGGCGGCGAATATAGTCCGTAACGCCCATGGCGTATGCCTGCTGAATGGCCTGACTGGTCTCATCGGCGGAGATCATGATGACCGGGATCTCGTCGATCCACCGGAAGCGATTCATCTGCTCCAGCACCTGAAAGCCGTTCATCTCCGGCATATTGATGTCCAACAGCATCAGATCCACCGTCAGCTTCTTTTCCATCAGCCGGACAGCTTCCCGCCCGTCCGAAGCCTCAATATAGCGATACTGCTCCCCCAGGATCTCCATCAGCATCATGCGATTCAGTTCCGAATCGTCAACGATCAAGACTGTCTGTCGTTCCATACAGCCATCCCCTCCTGCTTCCGCTTGCAAAAAAGCGTGTCAACGTCCGCTTTTTGTTTTCGTATATTTATGCGCGGCAGATCTTCGCCGCCGCGATGCACCGCGGCGACGGCCTGCTTCCCTCCCCCGGTCAGTCCACTGCCCGGAGAAGCTCCACCGTTCTGTTGTACGCCTGCGCCAGCTGGCCGTAAAGCACTTCGCTGCCGTCCAGCCGTCCGGCCCGCAGCAGCTCCGTCAGCTCGCTGGCCGGGGCGGTCAGATGGGAAAAGCCCAACGTCAGGCACAGACCCTTGATGGTATGCGCCGCCCGGAACGCCGTTTCCACGTCGCCCTGTTCCAGTGCTTTCGTCAGCTCCGCGAAGCTCTTGTCCTCCGGGAATTTCACGGCGAATTTCCGGATCATGGCTTCGCTGGGAATTCGCTGGGAAATCTCCTCAAAATCCGCGCCCATCGCCTGATAACACTGCTTGATCGTCATTTTTGTGCCCCCATATCTGCTGTCAGCAATTTTATGAATGCAACATTGTAACCACCGGCATAACCGGTGGTTACAATGCTGTCTAATTCGTCTCCTGATTGATCTGCTTTACCTGAAACTTGGCCTCGGCCAGCTTGGTATCCCGCCCGTCCTCGATTTGGAATTTAACGGTGAAGACATTCTCCTCGTAGGTTACGGAAAATTCTTGGACCTTCAAGCCCTCCGGATAGGCGTATGCACCCAGGAGTTTATTCTCTCCCAGATACACCTGACCGCTGTCATTCACGGTAAAAATATCCTTAGCCGGACCTTTCACATAGCCCACGCCCTGAATAAACACCGTGTTGTCGGCCTCCACCGTGCAGTAGCGCAGCTTGTCGCTGATGGCGGTGGTCAGCGTGGAGCAAAGCTCCTGTGCCTGAGAGTCCGCCATGGAAACGCGGAAGCTCCGCACCGCGGCATTGGCACCCACCGCCACAAGGCTGCTGAACAGCAGCACGATGATCACCGTGCAGAGCATCTCCGTCAGGGTCAGGCCGTTTTGATTTCGCAGTTTTTTCATGACCCGGCCTCCGCTTTATCGTGGCTGTAATAGTAATAGCCGTTGTTTTCGTAGAGCGACACCTTGCCGGAGCCGGTTTTGCCGTTCGGTCCCTCTCCGGTCAGCATGACTGTCGGAGGATTTGTCGGATCTGTCGGTTCTGTCGGTGCTGTTGCATACCGGAACATAACATCCGTGTTCCGAGTCTTGGCGTTGATCTTTTCCGCCGTGACCACAGACGTGGCCAGAATGCCAAAGGCCAGCACGGCGATCAGGATGGAGGCCAGAGACTCCACCAGCGTTTCGCCCCGGTTATTTCTCAGCTTGTTCATGGGCCTGTCACCTCGATCCCTTTGGTGATCCTCTGCGGCTCCCATTTGACCGTGGTCTTGTATGTATACCAGTAGTCATCTCCGGCGGAGCGGTATTCCGGGTCCGCCTTTGTCAGCGTTCCCTGCATGGTCAGGGTCATGCGGCAGTCATTCGTCTTACCCTCTTCCGGTTTCAAAGACAGCTCCACCTGAATTTTGCCATCCTTCTGTGCGGAAAAGACGGCTGTCACCGTCCGCAGGCTGGTATCCTCGTCGATCTTCAGATCCACTTCGATGGTATCGCGGAAATCCTTGAGACTGGCATATTCGTTATTATCGCTGCCATTCTCAATGCAGGCGGACAGCCATTGACCCATGATCCCCTTTGGGGGGTCTGTTACCTTAGCTTTGCGTGAGACCGTATATGTTGTATGCCCCTCCGCATCTGTGTACGCGGTATGGGTCTCCGTCATGGTCCGCTCATACTTGTCCCCCGCAATGCTGTCCCGGATCAGTTCCGCGGCGGAGCTGACCGTCAGGTAGTTCTGCTGGGCTTCCCGGTCACTTTTCATGTGGTGGGCGGCGCTGACGGCAGCCGTCAGGATCGCCGCGCCCACCGCCATGGCCAGCAAAATGAGCAGGAGGGCCATCAGGATCGTAGCGCCGCTGTTGTTTTTCAACTTTTTCATCCGGATCGCCCTCCTTTCCTCTCATTTTTCCGGAAATTCCGACGGCAAACGCCGTCCCATTGTGTTTGTTCAGCCTCCGCCGCTTGTTCCCTTGACCGTTACCGGCAGGATCGCCGTGGCGGTGTAGTCCTTGCCGCCCACTTTGCAGGTCGCTTTGATGCGGAGCTGCGTTTCTCCCGCGGCAACGCCCGTGACCGTGATCTTGCCGTCAGCAGGATCGGTGACCTCTGCCACCGCCGGGTCATCGCTGGTGACTGTCCAGGTGGTGGCTGTAGGCTCTTTGCCCTCCTTGTCAACAGCCGTGAGCTGGACGGTCTTTGCTTCTTCTGCGTTCAGTTCAACGCTTTCCGGTTTCAAGTTCACCTTCAGATCAGCTGTGACCGTGACCATCAGCCGGGCGGTGTAGTCGCCGTACTTCGCGATCACCTCAGTCGCGCCGATCCCTTCGCCCTTCAGCATGACCGCAAAGTCGCCCGTTTCGTTTTTGGTAGCCTTTGCCGTGACCACGCCCTCGGGGCTGTAGGTGAATGTCGGCAGTGCCGTCGAAACCGTCCCCTCGGGTACATTGAGCAGATTCAGTTTCAGATTCTTCACAGCCTCGCGAATTGACTCATCATAGTCCGCGATCAGGTCCAGAGAGACAATACCCTCGTTCCAGAGCATACCCACCTTGGGCCACGCGCCGTAGTGGAGGTTGACCGTCGCCCCGTTGCTGTCCGTTCCCTGCAGCACGGTGGGGAAGGGATAATCCTGCCCTTGCAGAGCCGCGTCGCTGCCGGGGAAGCTGTACTTACCGTGGATCGTGGAGCCGTTTTCCACGTTAGTGACCCATCCGAAGGCTTTGCCGTTCTGGTTCAGTGCCTCCAGGAAGGTCTTGTACGCCACCGTGCTCCCATTTTCGGTCTGGATAAACTGATCCGCGCCGCTTCGGTTGGACATCTGCTTGTAGGTCAGCGGAGTCAGGCCGTTGATGTGGTAGATCTCTGTCTTTGCGCTGTCCCAAGTGTACTGTGCCAAATAGCTCAGATTGCCCCTGAGCATGTTCTGCCGCGTTTCCGAAGCACTCAGAATATAGTCCAGGGAGTAATACGTATACGTATACGTATGGCCGCTCCAGCTCCACTTCTGGTCATACTTTCCATAATACTTCGGAAGATTGTCGAAATCGATCTTCGCGCTGCTGTCAAGGTAATAGCAGTTGGTGATCGTCATGCTATTAGCATAGCCGTACCGGTCCGCCACGCTGCCGATGAGGGAAATAGCGGTAATAGTTCCTTGCATCTTCGGGAAGGTCATGTAGGTGTAGCAGTTCTCAAAATTTGGTTCGCCGTCCTGCGATTCGCCGAAATTCACAAAGGTGGACGAGAAACCGCTGCCGCCGATACCGCCCAGGTAAACGAATGTAGCAGGGCTAGTGCCTGAAAGATTATCACCCTGTACAACCTTTACCGCAGTTCCTTGGAGGCCCACAAGATCCGTGAGATTTCCGGACACAACACGCTCCTTGAGCGTATTCTCGCTGACGGTGATGGAGCCGCCGGTGTAGCAGTTGCTCACCTTGCCCCGCACGCCGCCTACCAAGCCGCCCACGCGGACAAAGTTGCCCCATCGCGGCGCGGCCAATTCACCCTTTTCATTCAGGTGTGTGCAGTTGATCGCAATGTCCACCACAGCGGAGCATTGATCCAATTTCAGTCTGGAAACGCCGAGCAAACCGCCTACTACCGCCTCGCCGAGACCCAGTTTGTTTTTGCTGTTATCCTGAATCTTATAGCCCGCGATGGCACAGTTCTGGATCACCGCTCCGCTCGTTTCGCGTTCATCCGCATACTCATAGGCGATACCGGCCAACCCGCCTAACGCATAAGCGCACTGATACTGGTCAGCATTCCGCGTTCCGGAAGACGGCGTATAATTCGTGCTGCGCTGGATGATGCCGCCGTTGTCGCTGTAAAGCACGATGTTTTCGATCGTCGCGCCTGCTGTGGTGCCGAATACGCCCACGTTGTAGCAGTTGGACTTGATGGCGATGTTTTTGATGTAGTAGTTCCCGCCGTCGTACTTCCCGCCGAACCACGCGTAGAGCGTAACACTGTAATTGTTCTCATTCACACCTATCGCTCCGGCGATGGGGTGGAACGGAGTGTTCTTTTCGCCGTTCGTCGGGTTTTCCATGTCCACGCCGTTGACGTCATGGGTCTGGGTCCAGCTCCGCTGGGGGCGGTACCACTCTGCATCGGCTCGTGATTGGTTATTATTCGTTGTTGTGTATTGCAGATAGGGGAAGGTTTTATAAGTAGCCTCTGTGACGTTGTTGTTCACGCTGCCCGTGCCAGCGCCGGAACAGCTCCAGTTGATGAATTGGAGCTGCTCCACAGAGCGGATCTGGTACGGCTTTTTCGCATCCTTCTTGCCGAGGGTCTGTGCGTCATTGCTTACATCCCCGACCGGGCAGTAGGAATCTCCGAAGAAGGGGCACACCGCATACTCATACGTCTGCGTCCCCTGCTTCAAGGTCCATGTGCCGTTGGCGGCAAGTGTAAAGCTGTCACTGTTGCTTTTGGTCTCTGCCGACAGCCGCAGGCCGTCTTTGCCGTCGGTCCGATAGCAGGTGAAGGTATAGCCGGACACCTGCTGGGCAAGCGCCTCTGCCGCTGCGTCATTTTTCCCCTCAAGGACAAAGTTGATGCTCGGCGTCAGGCTCCCTGCATCTGTTCCGACCTTGCAGTAGTAACCGTAGCCGAAATCGGTGATCTTGCCACCGTCATCGTGGGCGGTGCAAAGGCTGCTGCCCGTCTTGCGGATATCTCCGGTGAAGCCGATGTAGGAGAAGTGATAGCCGCTGTTGGCGCCGCCCTCCTCCTTTTCCCAATAGACCATGCCGATGGTTCCCATGTCCGCCGGGGTCGGCCAGTCGCCGTAGTGGACGCGCGTCTTGGCCGATCCGGCGGTGACGCTGCTGGGATAGGGATACTTATTCTCAGTGTGATCTGTATTCTGGTGGTTGATGCTGTGCGCCTCATCATCAACCGTGGCAAAGCCGTCCAATTTCAGCGTCTTCATCTGCTCATGATTCTGCGCCTTCGCACCGTTGGTGCCCGCCTTGTAATCGTACAGGCGCACCGTCCTCGCGAAGGTATAGGTGCCGCCGCTGAGGTAATAGCAGTCGGAAACGCTGCCGTGATCCGACGTGAAGCCGTTGACCTCCGCGCCCGTCACGGCGCTCAAGGCCGTGGCGCAGTAGCTGTTGCGGATGGTGCCCTGATTGTCGCCCACAAAGCCAGAGATCATGGCACTGCCGCGGATCTCCGTCAGTTCGATGCTGCCGAGGGCGTAGCTCTGGCGGATGTAGCCGCTGCCGTCGTTCATACCCACCAGACCGCCGGCACAATAGCTCCGGGCATAGGTGCTGGTGCCGGTGATGCTGGGAATATCGGCGCTGCATGCCTGGATCAGGCCCTCGTTGCAGCCCACCAGACCGCCGAGGTAGTAGGTGCTGCCGCTGTATGCGTTGCCGGACAGCCGGTAGCCGGAAACGGCGCAGTTTTTGATCGTGCCGCTGTTTTTACCGGCCAATACGCCTGTATACACCGTTTTCCACTGGACATTGCCGCCCAATTTGGACGTGGGGGCTTCGGCCAGTTTCTTCGATGTTGTCACAACGATGTTCTCCAGCGTTCCCTCCGTAAAGCCGAACAGGCCGACGGCATGGCCGTTCTCCCCGCTGGCAAAGGAAACGCCGGTGATGATATGACTGCCGCCGTCATAGCGGTGCTTAAAGGGGGCGTCTTCTTTCTGTCCGATGGGAGCCTGCTCCTTCACCGGCGTCTTGCTCTTGCCGTAGAGCTCCCAGCCATAGGTGCCGTAATCGATGCCCCGCTCCTGCTGGAAGGCGGCGTTTTCGGGCAGAATATTCCGGTATTTATCATAGTATTCGCTCAGGTTGTTAAGCTGCCGCGCCGTGCGGATGCTGACCAACTCCGGTGCTCCGGTTTTGGCCGCCAGCGCAGTCTTGGCAAAATGGGGGTTGTAGTAGTAGGCCTTGCCCGCCGCGCCGCCTACCATCAGCTCCGTGTAGAAGCCGGTCGGGACCGTTTCGACCTTCTGCACCAGATCCGCAGGCAGGGGCAGCAGGTAGTAGGTCTTTGTCTTGCTCTTGTCGGTGACCGTGATGGTGATTTTGGTGTTTTTGTCCAAAGTATACACTGTACCGCCGACCGTCACGGTTACATTGTTATCAGGCAAGTTGTTCTCATAGACTACGCCGTAGCCATCGCCCTTCACCGTTTCTGTCGCGGACAGTGCCTCAACGTTCGCGCCGAAGAAGCCGTAGCTGTCATCGTTGTACCGCTCGTAGTACACCAGTGCGCCGTTTTCAAACTCCGCCTTCCAGTCGCCGTAATGGGGCAGATTTTTCAGCTTGGGATAGGAGTACAGCGTCAGGCCCAGACCGCTCATCAGGTTGTAGGCATAGGTATCGCTGTTCTGTCTGGTGAAGGCATTATTAGAAGAGCCAGAATCGAACAGCGTATCCGCGTTCGGGGCGTTCAGGACATCATAGTCTTTCTGTGTACCGATGGTAGGTTCCGCCGATTTGCCGAGATAGTACACATTATTTAGGGGAGTGCCGCTTCCCCCGCCGCTGGTATTGGCTGCCGTTCCGTATGTCAGCCTTTCTCCGGTCAGCGGTGAACAGGCACTGTATACATTTTTCAGTTCATTGCCGGTCAGGTCGCACGCCACAAGGCCCGCAGTGGTCTGGCCCTCCAAAAATCCGGCGGCATAACAATCTGTGATTTTTAACGTTGCCGTAGCAACAACTCGCTGACCAATCAAACCGCTGGCATAACCTGCATCCGTTTCAGTGGTTTCCGGATCACTGTACAGATAGCAATCCGCATAGGAGTGGTCAAGAGAAATCACTCCATGCCCTATGCCCACCAGACCGCCAGCAGCGGTTTTGCCTTGGATCACCGTGGCGGCCAGGCTGTTTTGGATCGTCAGCGCAGAAAATTCCGCATCACCAATCAGGCCGCCGGACACAGCGCCGTCGATCCAAATGTCTTTTTCTGTTTTTCCGTTCAACTGGCCCTTGGCGCGGCTCAGGTACACCTGGCAGCCGTCGATCGTTGTCTCGCCGTCCAGTTTTCCCACCAGACCGCCGACATTTCCATCGCGTTTAGGTCCGGTGCTAACGGTTTGTTTTCCTGTGATCTGGGCGCCGGCCAGACGGATGTTTTTCAGTTCGCCGGCAAAGGTCTTGAACAATCCCGCGTCACCGGACACGTTGACCGTCAGGTCATAGATCACCGGGTAATAGCTTCCGATCTCACTGTGATAGCTCTTGATCTGAGAATTTACAAGAGGAACAAAGTTCCGGGTCGGATAGAGAACACCCCAACTATCGCTTTCATCGCTCTTGAATTGGATATCCCGCTCCTGCACTGCGGCGGTGATGACCTTCTTTGAATCTGCCTCCTTTTTCAATCCGGAACTTTCCAGATCCAGATTTTGCAGATGCCGTCCGTACTTGATCACCGCCGTCCGGCTGGTTCCGCCGATCCCGCCGGTTCTATCCCGGACCTCCGCAAACAGGCTGTTGGTGGTAACGGTCTTGGAGGTTCCCTGGATCTGGTTGTTACTTGTATCCTTCACCCGGATCGTCACCGTCAGGTTTTCGCCGGGGATTAGATGCTCGCTTGTCTTAGCATCTTTAAAGCGGTCCTGCTGTCCGAAGCGCAGATTTTCTCCCGCACTGAGATTATCCAGCACCAGTGTTGCCGTGCAGAGGTCTTTACCTGTTTCTACGGTGTCCCCCGTATTGGTATCGTTTTTAATTTCAAATTCCTCGACGGTATGGCCGGACTCATCCTTTATGACAGCATAAAATTGCGGCTTATTCCTGAGGTTGACCTTGCAGGAGGCCACCACCAGCAGTTGGTCCTTATTGATGACATCCACCGTAAGGTCCAGGCTTTCGGTCGCCGCCGCGCCCACGGAATCGCCGCCGTAGTAGCCGACCTTGGCGCCCTTCTCCAGACGATTGTCGCGGTCACGCAGATCGTCGAAGTCTTTCGGCGTATAGTCCATGTTCTCCCGGCTGAAAAACACCGCGTAAACGCTGCCGCTGGAAGGATCGAACTCCACCACCCAGTTGCCGTCCCACAGGTCCGCCTCGGCTTCCGTCTCCGGATAGATCCAGGAAGCGGCGGAATCCGTTTTGTTCTTGTCAGCAGAGGTCACATAAGCCAGCGTGGTATCCTTGTAGTTTTTCTTCTCCGCGTCCGCGGGGATCATGTTCAGCCTTTCAACGCCTATCGTTCCGGTAGGCTGATAATAGCTGTCCTGACCGGCAGCCTGAAGCCGGGTCATCCGGTTCTGCACGGCGGAGAAGATCATCTCCGCCCGGCTGTCCAGCTCCGTCTGCCGGAGGTTTTTCTGAATTTTGGAGATCGGAATCATGGCCAAGGCAAACAGGATCACCAGGATCAATACCGTCACCAGCATCTCCATCAGCGAAAAGCCGCGCATATTGTTCCGTGTCGCCTTGTTTTTCATGGGGGTCCCTTTCTCCTCCGGCCCTCCGTCAGGAGGCCACCTCAAAATACGTGATCACCAGATCCGTCTGCACCAGATCCCGGTCCCGGCCCTGATTGGTCCGGATACTCAGATCGGAGATCTGGTTCATATTCTCGCTTTCGCTCAGGGCGTCCACAATGGCCCGCGCCTGCGCATAGGTATGGGTCTGGAAGCTCATGGTCACCGGCCGCAGAACGATGTAGCTGTCCTGCGTGGTGCTCTGGGAAAAGTCCAGAGAGTAGTCCACCGCAGAATCCAGAATGCGGTGAAGGTCCAGCATGAGCCTTCTGCTGTTGTCATACTGAGGGATCGTCCGTTCCTCGCCGGAGGCCCGGACCTCCTCGATCTTGCGCTGCATCTCCTGCTTCCGCGTCAGCAGGATCAGATCCTGCTCCAGCTCGCTCTGCTCCTGAGAGGTCGTGTCCTGATACTGGGCCACCTGATCCTGAATCGGCTCAAAGATCAGCTTGAAGTAGCCCAGGAAAATGACCAGAACCACCAAAATCAGCAGCAGGACCGTTTCCCGTCTTGTCAGTTCCCGGTTCATTCCGCCACCTCCGTTTCCGGCCGCAGATAGATCCTCACGGAGAAGCTCAAAACGGAAGCCGCCCTGTTTTCCTCCGTGGAAGCCACATTCAGCTCCACGCTCTGCACGATGGGCTGCTCCTCCATCACGGCGAACATCTCGGAGATCTGGTCCAGCCGCATATCGGACATCTCCACCTCGGCAGCGTCATCCAGGATCTCGACGGAGAGCACCTTGCCGCGGGGCATCATCAGGTCCTCCACCAGATCCAGCACGTCCCGCCGGGGGACGGTGACCAGCTTGCCCTCGCTGTCCGCCATGCCGTCCAGAGAGCTGCTCCGGTACTCCGCCAGCACCTGCTCGTAGTCCGTCAGCTGCTCCTGACAGGCGGTGAGCTGGCTGTGGACCTTTCCGTAAGCGCTCTGGGCCTCGGACAGACGCCGGTACTGCTCCATCACGCCGAACCGGGCCACCAGACCCGCCATCAGCAGAATCACCGCCAGACCGATCACCAAGGTCAGCATTTCTCCGGTGCGCTTTTCCCGCTTGTTCATATTGATGCCCGTCTTGCTGGGGCATTTGATCATTTTCCGGGGGGCAGCCCCGCTGGGGGCAGGCTCATAGGGGATGGCTTCCGCCGGCTGCTGCGCCGGAACGGAGACCTCCTCCCGCTCTTTTTCCAGAATCATTTCAATCCTCCCTCACAGACGCTGCCGATGGCCCGCAGATACAGCCACGGCTCCTCGGCCGGGCGCATCCCCTCGTCCAACAGCTCCTCGCCGCCCCGGACCGTCAGGTTCACCGTGTCGGCCACGGTCTCCCGCAGGGCCATGATGGCCGCGCCGCCGCCGCAGAGATACAGCTCCTTCAATTCCCGGTCCCGGTTGTTGTAGTGGTAGAAATTGACGGCCTTCATGATCTCCACCGCCAGACGGCTGTAAAATTCCCTGGCGTACTCCGTTTCCAGCACGCCGTTGAAATTGCTCTGCTTATACTCATGGGCCACATGGATCTCCACGTCCAGCTTGTCGGCAATGATCCGGTCCAGATCCGCCAGACCCATGTCGATCTCCCGGACGCCCACGCACTCGCCGCCCTGCAGGAAGTGCATCCGGGTCACCCGATGGCCCAGATTCACCACGCAGCGGCCGATTTCCGGCACGCCGGTGCGGCGGATGTGCTCCGCCATCAGCGCGCCGTAGGCGCATTCCAGAGGCGTCAGCACCTTCAGCTTGAAGCCAGCCCGGCGGAACATGGCCCGGTAGGCCTCCACCCGCTCCTTCAGCATGGCACAGGCGAACAGATCCATCTCCAAGGGATAGCCGTCCGGATCTCTGCGAACCTCCCGCACGGAATAGTCGAAGAAATACTTGCTCTTCTCCTCCGTCAGGAAATCGTGGAATTCAAAGGGCAGATTGTAGGCCAGTTGCTGCTCCGTCATGGCGGGCATGGTCACGTCCCGGGTATAGGCATCCGCCAAGGACAGGGACACCGCCGCCCCCGCCCGCGGAATGCCGTTGGCCCGGGCGGTATCCCGCAGGAAATCCGCCATAGCGTCCATGGACAGGATGCGCCCGTGGGACACCATGGCGTCCGGCAGCTCCGCGCACACCGACTTTTTCAATTCATTACCGGCAAAATATACCAGCTTGACACTGTGATCGCCAATTTCAAAGCCTACGATCTTCCCCATGTCATGTCCTCGCTTTCTCGATAAAAAGACTCAGGCAAAAAAACCCAGATACCAGTTGATAAACGGCTGTCCCGCCAGAGCGGTGATCCACGCGCCGACGGCGATGGAGGGTCCCCACGGGATGGCCTCGCCCCGCCGTTTTCCGGCAAGGCCCCACACGATCCCCACCACGCAGGCCAGGACCAGACACAGCAGGTTCCCTTTCCAGCCGAAAAAGAGCCCCGTCAGAAACAGCAGCTTGATGTCGCCGCCGCCCAGCGTCTCCCGCTTCATGCACTTGTCCATATAAAGGGACAGCAGCAGCAGGCCGCCGGCCACGGTCACGCCGCCCAGCAGCCCGTCCAGCCCACGGCGGAGCGGCTCCGGCTCGATCAGCAGCGTCACGATGAACAGCACAACGCCCGCCGCTATAAAGCGGTCGGGAATGATGTACCCCTCCAGATCCGCGAAGGCGCAGGCCAGCAGCACACAGGCCAGCAGCCACGCTTCGAGGGTTTGGAGCGAAATATCATATTGGAGCAGCAGGCTCACGAACACCGCCGCAGAGATCAGCTCCCCCCACACATGGCGGGCGGAGAGCTTTGCGCCGCAGTAGCGGCACTTACCGCCGGAGAGCAGATAGCTGAACACCGGCACCAGATCCCGGACGCCCAGCACATGGCCGCAGACATCGCAGTGGGAGCGCCCCCGGAGAACGGACTCCCCGTGGACGGTGCGCCACGCCAGACAGGCCAAAAAGCTGCCCGTACAGGCGCCCAGCAGGGCCGCCACCGCGCAGCAGTAAACGGTGATGAACGGAGACAGGCGCAGCATGATTGCTTCCTCCTTGGCGTAATGTTCCTTCGTGGGGGATGGCCGCCAACCCTCGGCCACCCCCTTTCGCTATCTTATCCGGTGAAGGATGAGCCCTCTGCAGATGCGGCTCATCCAAGAAGGAAGGGGGCGTTCCCCCGCCGGAGCGACCGCTCCGGCGTGGGCTCAGAATCGATTAAAATTAGGTCGCGGGGGAAGATACAGTTTTCTCGCC
>ENA-OQRC01001002-OQRC01001002.1-human-gut-metagenome-genome-assembly--contig:-NODE-1002-length-19949-cov-5.950136_pt1 | contig 19949 bp, 20 predicted proteins | sample MGYA00243236_ERZ505102 | MGnify/ENA primary metagenome ERZ505102 (study PRJEB26097, sample SAMN02712089) | human gut metagenome | biome: Gut microbiome | host: Homo sapiens | place: Denmark... | reverse complement strand
GGCGAAGACGAATCTTCTGACAAAGCAGAAATATTCATTTGACAGTAACGGAAAGCTGGCAAACTGTGAGAGCAGAGATCCAAAGAAGTGCGAGATCTTTATCGTCGAGGGAGATTCCGCCGGCGGTTCTGCGAAGACAGCGAGAAACAGAAATTATCAGGCAATCCTTCCGATCCGTGGTAAGATCTTAAATGTTGAGAAAGCAAGTATTGATAAGGTGCTTGCCAATGCAGAGATCAAGACGATGATCAATGCATTTGGCTGCGGATTTTCTGAAGGATACGGAAATGACTTTGATATTACAAAGTTGAGATATGATAAGATCATCATCATGGCCGATGCCGATGTCGATGGTGCACATATTTCTACCTTATTGCTCACCTTATTCTATCGCTTTATGCCGGAGCTTATTTTTGAAGGACATGTGTATATTGCGATGCCGCCACTTTATAAGGCAATGCCAAAGAGTGGAGAAGAAGAGTATCTGTATGATGATAAGGCACTGGAACATTATAGAAAGACACATACAGGTCCGTTCACACTTCAGCGTTACAAAGGTCTTGGAGAGATGGATGCGGAGCAGCTCTGGGAGACAACACTGGATCCGGAGAGACGTATGTTGAAACGAGTAGAGATTGAGGATGCCCGAATGGCTTCGAGTGTAACGGAGATGCTGATGGGAACTGAAGTACCGCCGCGTCGTAATTTTATCTATGAAAATGCGACAGAGGCAGAACTGGATATCTAAGGAGAAGAAGAATGAGTAATGAATCACAGATCATAAGGACAGAATATTCTGATCTTATGAAGAAATCTTATATTGATTATGCGATGAGTGTTATTATCGCCAGAGCACTTCCGGATGTCCGTGATGGTCTCAAGCCGGTTCAGCGTCGTACACTTTATGATATGTATGAGCTTGGTATCCGTTATGATAAGCCTTATCGTAAGAGTGCACGTATCGTCGGAGATACGATGGGTAAATACCATCCGCATGGAGACAGTTCCATCTACGATTCTCTTGTAGTAATGGCGCAGGACTTCAAGAAGGGACAGGTTCTTGTTGACGGGCACGGTAACTTTGGATCCATTGAGGGAGACGGAGCTGCTGCGATGCGTTATACAGAGGCGCGCCTTACGAAGTTCACGCAGGAAGTATGTCTGGCCGATCTGGATAAGAATGTTATTGATTTTGGTCCGAACTTTGATGAGACGGAGAAGGAACCGCTTGTGCTTCCGATGCGTGTACCGAACCTTCTGATCAATGGTGCGGAAGGAATTGCAGTCGGTATGGCGACAAGTATCCCGACACATAATCTCTGCGAAGTGGTCGATGCGGTCAAGGCATATATGAAGAATGACAAGATCACTACAAAGCAGCTGATGAAATATATCAAAGGACCGGATTTCCCGACCGGAGGAATTGTGGTCAATAAGGATGATCTTCCGGCAATCTATGAGAGCGGACAGGGGAAGATCAAGCTGCGTGGAAAAGTGGAAGTGGAAGAATTAAAAGGCGGCAAGAAGCAGCTTGTGATCACAGAGATCCCATACACGATGATCGGAGCCGGAATCGGAAAGTTCTTAAACGATGTCTGCAATCTTGTGGAATCCAAGAAGACGACAGATATCGTTGATATTTCAAACCAGTCTTCAAAAGAAGGAATCCGTATCGTGATCGAATTGAAGCGTGGTGCGGATGTTGAGAACCTGAAGAACATGCTTTATAAGAAGACACGTCTGGAAGATACATTTGGCGTAAATATGCTGGCGGTTGCGAATGGCAGACCGGAGACTTTAAGTCTGAAACAGATCATAGAACATCATGTAGATTTCCAGTTTGAGCTTGCAACGAGGAAATATACAACTTTGCTTGGCAAAGAGCGGGAGAAGAGTGAAGTTCAGGAAGGTCTGATCAAAGCATGTGATGTGATCGACCTGATCATTGAGATTTTACGAGGAAGTAAATCTGTAAAAGATGCGCGTGCCTGTCTGGTAAACGGTGAGACGGAAAACATTAAGTTCAAGTCTGCGATTTCCAAAAAGATGGCGGCAATGCTCCGTTTTACAGAACGTCAGGCAACGGCAATTCTGGAGATGCGTCTTTATCGTCTGATCGGTCTGGAGATTGAAGCACTTCAGAAAGAACATGAGAAGACATTAGAAAATATTGCCCGTTATGAAGATATTTTAAATAACTATGATTCCATGGCAGGCGTGATCATGGAAGAGCTTGACAGTTATAAAAAAGAATTCGGAAGAAAGCGTCGTACCGTTGTGGAGAATGCAGAAGAAGCTGTTTTTGAAGAGAAGAAGATTGAAGAGCAGCAGGTCGTCTTTCTGATGGATCGCTTTGGTTACGCGAAGATAGTGGATACCGGAGTCTATGAGAGGAATAAAGAAGCTGCAGACAAAGAGAATAAATACATTGTGCATTGTATGAACATTGGAAAACTCTGTCTGTTTACAGATGAAGGCAAGATGCATCAGGTGAAGGTGCTTGATCTTCCACATGGAAAGTTCAGAGACAAAGGGATTCCGATTGATAATGTAAGTAATTATTCAAGCAGTGAAGAACAGATTGTTATGATCTGTGAAGAAGAGCAGATGCGTTATTCAAAATTATTGTTTGCAACAGCACAGGGAATGATCAAGCGTGTGGATGGAAGTGAGTTCCAGGTATCCAAGCGCACGATCGCGGCAACAAAGCTGCAGGAAGAAGACAGGCTTGTCGCAGTGAAGGTTGTGACGGAGTATCAGAATGTTGTCCTTCAGACGAAGAACGGATATTTCCTGAGATTTTTATCTGTGGATGTTCCGGAGAAGAAAAAAGCAGCTGTCGGTGTCAGAGGAATTAAGCTTCAGAAGAAGGATGAATTAGAAGAAGTTTATCTTTTTGAAGAAGGAACAGAGACGAAGATTACTTATGGAGAAAAGACAGTTTCATTGAACCGCCTGAAACTGGCGAAACGGGATGGAACAGGAACCAAAAGCCGCTAGAAGTCTTGCAGGAAGCGGAGACGGTGAAGAAAGAGAAAGTTAAGGGGATTTCTAAGGTATTGTAAGAAAATGTGCAAAAACCCTTGATTTCCTCACGGAAAAGTGCTAGAGTAAATATAGTTACATAAGGAATTGGCAGAAGAGTGGACGAAAGTTCACTCTTCTTTGGTGATATGGAAAATTCTTTATGAATCAGATCACAAACTATATTATAGAAGAAAAGGAGTTTGACGCAGCGTGTCCAGAAGAGAAGATTATGAACAGCAGACAGAAGCACTTCTCGAGCCTATCGTAGAGGAACTCGGGTTTGAGCTGGTAGATGTAGAATATGTGAAAGAAGGAGGTACCTGGTACCTTCGCGCGTATATTGACAAACCAGGCGGAATTGCCGTGGATGACTGTGAGGCAGTCAGCAGGAGATTCTCCGATATCCTTGATGAGAAGGATTATATTGAAGACTCCTATATCTTTGAAGTAAGTTCTCCGGGACTTGGAAGACCACTTAAGAAAGAGAAGGATTTTAAGAGAAATCTTGGAGAAGAAGTAGAGATCCGCACATACCGTGCAATCGACCGACAGAAAGAGTTCGTCGGAATTTTAAAGAGTTATGATGAGAATACAGTGACCATCACATACGAAGATGAGACAGAGCAGACATTTGACAGAAAAGAAATCGCTTTGATCCGTCAGGCTTTGGATTTTTAATTTAGGAGGAAAGAAAAATGAACACAGAATTACTCGAAGCATTGGATATTCTTGAAAAAGAGAAGAACATCAGCAAGGATGTCATGTTGGAGGCCATTGAGAATTCACTTTTAAGTGCATGTAAGAACCATTTCGGAACATCCGATAATATTAAGATCGTTATGGACCGCAAGACATGTGACTATTCTGTATACGCAGAGAGAGAAGTTGTTGAAGAAGTATTTGATCCTGCAATCGAGATCAGTCTTGAGGATGCAGAGAAGATCAATCCGGCACTTCATATCGGAGATATCGCACAGGTTGAGCTTCATTCCAAGGAATTCGGACGTATTGCAACACAGAATGCAAAGAACCTGATTCTTCAGAAGATCAGAGAAGAAGAGCGCAAGGCAGTATTTGATCAGTATTTCGAGAAAGAGAAGGATATCGTAACAGGTATCGTACAGCGTTATATTGGCAAGAATATCAGTGTGAATCTTGGAAAAGCAGATGCAATCCTTACAGAGAACGAACAGGTGAAAGGAGAGCATTTCGAGCCGACAGAGCGTATTAAGCTTTATATCGTAGAAGTTAAGAACACACCAAAGGGACCAAAGATCCTTGTATCCCGTACACATCCGGAACTTGTAAAACGTCTGTTTGAATCAGAGGTTGCAGAGGTAAAGGACGGAACAGTTGAGATCAAGAGCATTGCCCGTGAGGCTGGTTCCCGTACAAAGATGGCTGTATGGTCTAACGATCCGAATGTTGATCCGGTCGGAGCTTGTGTTGGTATGAACGGTGCAAGAGTAAATGCAGTCGTAAAAGAGCTTCGTGGTGAGAAGATTGATATCATTAACTGGGATGAGAATCCGGCACTTCTGATTGAGAATGCACTCAGCCCGGCGAAGGTTATTTCTGTTATGGCTGATCCGGATGAGAAGATTGCAGGAGTTATTGTTCCTGATTATCAGCTTTCACTTGCAATCGGTAAAGAAGGCCAGAATGCAAGACTTGCAGCCCGTCTGACAGGATACAAGATCGATATCAAGAGTGAGACACAGGCAATTGAGTGTGGAGATCTTCCGGAGAACTACATGGAGCAGATGGGTATGGTCGGAGAAGAAGGCTATACAGTCGGAGAAGAGGAAGAAGAGTACGATGATGTTCCGGCAGATGCAGCTGATGAAGACGGAGCAGATGAGATTGAATTCGTTGAGACAGACGAAGAGTAAGATCTGAGGGAGTGAATTGTTTGGCAGTAAAGAAGAAAGTACCTATGCGTAAATGTGTAGGCTGCGGCGAGATGAAACCAAAGAAGGAACTGATTCGGATCCTCAGAACAGAGGAAGAAGAATTTGTCATTGACACAACCGGAAAGAAAAACGGACGTGGAGCGTATCTCTGTCCGCAGAAGGCATGTTTTGAGCAGGCTGTGAAGAACAGAGGACTGGAGCGTTCCTTTAAGCAGGCAATACCGCAGGAAGTATATGAACGGCTGGAAAAGGAGATGGATGAGATTGGCTAGAGATAAAGTACTGTCTCTGATCAGTCTGGCAACAAAAGCGGGGCGCTGCGCAAGCGGTGAATTTATGACAGAAGGACAGACAAAGTCCGGAAGAGCAAGCCTTGTAGTTGTTGCAGAAGACGCTTCAGATAATACAAAGAAAAAATTCCGTGATATGTGTAAATTTTATAAAGTTCCAATGATAGTTTACGGAGATAAAGATACCTTGGGGCATGCGATGGGAAAACAATTCCGTGCATCTCTGGCGATATTAGACGAAGGATTTGCAAAAGGAATATTAAAAGAACTGAAATCCCGTACCTGATGAATGGGAGTAGAAGACAAAGGTTCCCCGTTGATTGCTTGAAGGAGGTAGATTTATATGGCAGATGAGAAGATGCAGAATGAAAATAAAAAGAGTTTAAACACCAGGGAGGATAACGTGGCAGAAGATATTAGAAGAGAAGCAGCTGGCAAAGATGCTGAGATGGCTGCAGATAAAACAACAGAAAAAGAGGGTGCTCCAAAGAAGAAAAATCTTGCATTTGTAGTTCGCCCACAGAATTCAAAGAACAGCAGCAGACTGCAGGGAAAACGTCCGGGACAGGGACGTCAGGGACAGAACCAGGGTCGTCCAAACGGTGATGGAAAACGCCCGGCAGCAGGACAGAGCCGTTCGAATGGTGAAGGAAAACCGGCTCGTACAGAGAAACCGGCAGCAAAAAGCGAAAGACCGGTTCGTGCAGCAGAGGACAGACCGGCACGTCCGGCACAGAACGGAGCACGTTCTGAGAGACCGCAGGGATCAAGAACAGGACGTCCGAGTGGTGAGGGAAGACAGGTACGCTCTGACAGACCGGGACAGAAACCATTTGGAGACAGACGTTCTAATGGCGAGAACAGAGGCGAAAACAGAGGACCACGTCAGGACAGAGACGGACGCGGACAGCGTTCTGACAGAGGAGGACGTGACGGATTCCAGGGACGCGACAACCGTGATGGAAGAGAGAGCCGTGACGGAAGAGACGGACGCGGACAGGGACAGCGCTCTGACAGAAGAAATGACAATCGCAGAAACGACAGAAGTGACGCTACACCGATCGTAGAACAGCAGAAGACACAGAGAAACAAAGCGAAAGACAAAGAAAGAGATAATAAGAAGAAAGAATACAGAGATGAAGCTTTCGAAGGAAAAGGAAGAAAAGGCAAGAAGCAGAAACCGGCAGTGGAAGTGAAGAAGCCACAGGTGAAGGAAGAGAAGCAGGAAGAGCAGATCAAACAGATCGTGATTCCAGAAGTTCTTACAATTAAAGAGCTTGCTGATAAGATGAAGATCGTTCCTTCTGTTATTGTTAAGAAGCTTTTCATGCAGGGCAAGATCGTAACTGTAAACCAGGAAGTTGATTATGAGACAGCAGAAGAGATCGCGATGGAATTCGATGTTCTCTGTGAGAAAGAAGAAGTTGTAGATGTAATCGAAGAACTTCTGAAAGAGGATGAAGAAGACGAAAGCCTTATGGTAAAACGCCCACCGGTTGTATGTGTTATGGGTCATGTTGACCATGGTAAGACATCTCTTCTGGATGCAATCCGTAACAGTAATGTAACAGGTCGTGAGGCCGGTGGTATCACACAGCACATCGGTGCATCTGTTGTTGAGATTAACGGAGAAAAGATCACATTCCTCGACACACCGGGACATGAGGCATTTACTGCAATGCGTATGCGTGGAGCAAACTCTACAGATATCGCAATCCTTGTAGTTGCTGCGGATGACGGTGTTATGCCACAGACAATTGAGGCGATCAACCATGCGAAAGCAGCAGGAATTGAGATTATTGTTGCAATCAACAAGATCGATAAGCCAAGTGCGAATGTTGAACGTGTAAAACAGGAACTGACAGAATACGAACTGATTCCGGAAGACTGGGGCGGAAGCACAATCTTTGTTCCGGTATCAGCGCATACACATGAAGGAATCCAGGATCTTCTTGAGATGATCCTTCTGACAGCAGAGGTTATGGAACTGAAAGCGAACCCGAACCGTGCCGCACGTGGTCTTGTGATCGAGGCTGAGCTTGATAAAGGTAAGGGATCTGTTGCAACTGTTCTTGTACAGAAAGGTACACTCCACGTAGGAGATGCGATCGCAGCAGGAAGCGCTCATGGTCGTGTAAGAGCGATGATGGATGACAAGGGAAGACGTGTGAAAGAAGCAGGTCCGTCCCAGCCGGTTGAGATCCTTGGTCTGAATGATGTCCCGAATGCAGGAGAAGTATTCGTAGGATGTGAGTCTGATAAAGAAGCAAGAGCGTTTGCAGAGACATTTATTTCCCAGAACAAGGTAAAACTTCTGGAAGAGACGAAGTCCAAGATGTCTCTGGATGATCTGTTCAACCAGATCCAGGAAGGTAACCTGAAAGAACTTGACATTGTTGTTAAGGCTGATGTTCAGGGATCTGTAGAGGCAATCAAGCAGAGTCTTCTGAAGCTGAGTAACGATGAAGTTGTTGTTAAGATCATCCATGGCGGTGTTGGTGCAATCAATGAATCTGACGTTATCCTTGCATCTGCATCAAATGCGATCATCATTGGATTTAACGTTCGTCCGGATGCAACAGCGAAAGATATCGCTGAGCGCGAGGGTGTTGACTTAAGACTTTACAGAGTTATCTACAATGCCATCGAAGATGTAGAGGCAGCCATGAAGGGTATGCTTGATCCTGTCTTTGAGGAGAAGGTTCTCGGTCATGCGGAAGTACGTCAGACATTCAAGGCATCAGGAGTTGGAACAATTGCCGGTGCATATGTGCTTGACGGTATCTTCGAGAGAAACTGTTCTGTTCGTCTGATCCGTGACGGAATCGTTGTATTCGACGGACCGCTGGCATCTCTGAAGCGTTTCAAAGATGACGTGAAGGAAGTCAGAACAGGATATGAGTGTGGTCTCGTATTCGAGAACTACAATGACATTAAAGAAGGCGATCAGGTTGAAGCCTACAAGATGGTAGAGACAGAACGCAAGTAAGAATAAAAGATGCCGACATTTGCAGAGTGTTGTAATTGTCAGCAGGTGACAGAATTGTTACTCGTGCAGGGGTCATACATTGCAGGAGTAACTTTTCTGTATAAAAAAGGAGTTATAACATGAGAAAGAACAGTATTAAGAATACAAGAGTCAATGCAGAAGTACAGCGTGAGCTGAGTAATATCCTGCGTGGCGGGATCAAAGATCCACGTGTTGCACCGCTGACATCTGTTGTTGCTGTTGAAGTAGCACCGGATCTTAAGACATGCAAGGCATATATCAGTGTTCTCGGAGACAAGAAAGCACAGGAAGATACGATCAAAGGTCTTCAGAGTGCAGAGGGATATATCCGCAGAGAACTTGCACGTACAGTGAATATGCGCAACACACCACAGATTACATTTATCGTAGACCAGTCCATTGAATATGGAGTAAATATCAGCAAGAAAATTGACGAAGTGACAAGAGATTTGAAGGATGGAGCTGAGGAATAGATGATCGTATTAAACGATGTATTAAAAGGGAAACACAGTGTAGCCATTGGCGGACACATTCGTCCAGATGGGGACTGCGTTGGTTCTACAATTGGATTATATCTTTATCTGACCACTTATTATCCGGAGGTTGAGACAGATCTGTATCTGGAGGAGATTCCGGAAGCATTTCAGATGATGGGACACTTGGATGTGCCGAAGCATGAGATTGTAGAAGGCAAAGTTTATGACCTTTTCATCAGTCTGGATTGCGGGGACGAAAGACGTCTTGGTTTTTCCGAGCCGGTGTTCCAAAAGGCAAAGGAAACTTTATGTGTGGATCACCACATCAGTAACGAGTCTTTTGCAGACACGAATTATATCGTGCCGGATGCAAGTTCTACTTCGGAACTTGTTTTCCGTCTGCTGGATGAGGAGAAGATTACGGAAGAAATCGCATCTTTCCTTTATATGGGGATTGTGCATGATACCGGAGTGTTCCAGTATTCCTGTACTTCACCGGAGACAATGGAAGTCGGTGCTGCACTTTTAAGAAAAGGGATCAATGGAAGCGCGATCATTGACGGAACATATTTTGAAAAATCCTATGTTCAGAATCAGATGCTTGGGAAGGCACTTCTTGAGAGTATGATGATCCTGAATAAGAAAGCGGTTGTCTCAGTGATACGTTTGAAAGAAATGGAGTTCTTCCAGGCAAAACCGTCTGATCTGGATGGAATTGTCAGCGTATTGCGTCAGACAAGAGGTGTGGAGGTTGCAATCCTTCTTTACGAGCTCGAACCGCAGACATTTAAAGTAAGTCTTAGATCAAAAGAAATCGTTGATGTAAGTGCAGTTGCGAAATATTATGGTGGTGGCGGTCATGTGAGAGCAGCCGGTGTTACAATGAAAGGTTCCCCGTATGATGTGATCAACAATCTGACACTTTTAATTGAAAGACAGCTTAGAGCGGCAGAAGAGAAAAACGAGGAAAAATGATAAACGGAATAGTTAATATTTACAAAGAAAAAGGATACACTTCCCATGATGTGGTTGCGGTTCTTCGAAAAGTTGTCGGACAGAAGAAGATCGGCCATACAGGTACGCTTGATCCGGATGCAACGGGAGTCCTTCCGGTGTGTCTTGGAAGAGCAACAAAGGTTTGTGAGCTTCTGACAGATCATGATAAGACATATGAGGCTCTGCTGCTTTTAGGAAAGACGACAGATACGCAGGACATTTCCGGAGAGGTTCTGGAGGAGAGGGATCCGGGCAATCTGACGGAAGAGGAAGTACGTTCCTGTATCGAATCATTTATCGGAGAATATGATCAGATTCCGCCGATGTATTCTGCGTTGAAAGTGAATGGGAAGAAGCTTTATGAGCTTGCCCGTGAAGGAAAGACCGTGGAGCGTAAGAGCAGAAAAGTCCAGATCCATGGAATTCGCATTCTGGAGATGAATCTTCCGCATGTGCGTATGGAGGTGGACTGTTCTAAAGGAACATATATCCGTACTTTGTGCCATGACATTGGAGAGAAGCTTCAGGTGGGCGGCTGTATGGAAGAACTTGAGCGTACGAAAGTCGGCCGTTTCCTGAAAGAAGATGCGGTAACACTGGATGAAGTGCGACAGAAGATGGAACAGGGAGAAGGTGCAGAACTTTTCACTCCTCTGGATCAGATCTTCGCGGAACTGCCGGCCGTTACTGTGACGGATGCGAAGGCGTGGATGTCTTATAACGGAAATGATCTTTCGGAACGTTTTCTGTTAGAAAAAGAAGAGTGGACAGATGGACAGGAAGTCAGAGTATATGATTCCAGAAAGAATTTTATCGGCCTTTATCAGTATCGTGCACCGAAGAAGCTGTTCCATATTAAGAAAATGTTTCTGGATCCTGAAGCAGAGAAAATTGAGAAATAAAGGACGAATAAGACAGACATGCAATATATAAAAGGATTAGATGCCTTTGACGGAAGAAATCAGACAGCGGTAACGCTTGGAAAGTTTGATGGATTGCACAGAGGACATCAGAAGCTGCTCAACAGAATAATAAAATATGCGCAGAAGGAAGACTGCGACAGTGTCGTTTGTGCCTTTGATATGGACAGAGATTGTCTGATGACAAATGAAGAGCGAAGGGCATTTCTTGAGGACAAGGTAGATTATCTGATCGAGATTCCATTTACGAGAGAAATGATGGAGATGGAAGCAGAGAAATTTATCGATGAAATCCTGCATAAGAAACTGCACGCATCATACATTGTTGTAGGAACGGATTTTAATTTTGGTCATGAAAAAAGAGGCAATCATCAGATGCTGGAGAAATATGCAGCGAAATATGGCTATACAGTTGATGTGGTCGAGAAAGCATATTACAAAGACCGGGAGATCAGCAGCACTTATATCAGGGAACTTCTCCTCGATGGAAATGTTCCTCTTGCAAATAAGCTTCTGGGGTATCCGTATGAGATCACCAGTGTTGTGGAACATGGACAGCAGCTTGGAAGAACACTTGGATTTCCGACAATGAATCTTGCACCGCAGGAAAAGAAAATCTTGCCAAAGTACGGTGTCTATGCCTGTCGCGTCCTTGTGGATGGTGTATGGTATGGCGGTGTGGGAAATGCCGGGGTGAAACCGACCGTTGCGCAAGAGAAAAGACGGTTGTTCGAAGTTTATGTTTACGGATATGAAGGCGATGCTTACGGGAAGACTGCCACAGTGCAGATCCTGGAGTTCGAACGTCCGGAAACGAAATTTCATTCGGTTGAAGAACTCAAAGACCGCGTGATGAAAGATATGCGGTACGGAGAGGAATATCTGAAAAATCATCCATTCGATGAAAGATAAAAGATTTTAAATTTGTGCTTTACAAGCAGATATCTCTGTGCTATACTATCCGAGGTATCAAATCAGCCGGTGTTCGGTAATCGGATCACTCCGACCATTGCTTAATGCCAGGCGGTTTAACTAAGAATTTTAAGGAGGATATTACAATGATCGCAAAAGAGAAGAAACAGGCTATCATCAAAGAATTTGGAAGAACAGAGGGAGATACAGGATCACCGGAAGTACAGGTTGCTATCCTTACAGCAAGAATCAACGAGCTGACAGATCACTTCAAAGCTAACCCGAAGGATCACCACTCAAGAAGAGGACTTCTTAAGATGGTTGGACAGAGAAGAGGACTTCTTGCATACCTCAAGAAAGTAGATATCGAGAGATACCGTGCTCTGATCGAGAAACTTGGTCTGAGAAAATAATAAGATTTTCCAAAAAAGAAGATCAATTGACAGATCAGAAACTGCATCTGATGATGTGGTTTCTGGTCTGTTTCTTTTTGTCTGAATTTTTGGTACTTTTTGTTCTTTTTTGGGAAAACTATTTACTTCTTATTATGGAATATGATATAATTTAAAAGCTTGTGGGCAGAGAAGAACCGAGACCACTGAAAAGTGTATTATCAATCGATTACAGTGGGCTTCAATTGCTATGGAATAGTACATTTTTCAGTAGTTTCGGAGCGAATTGTTCTGCTCATATAAAACGAAGATAAGATAAAAAGGAGAAAACCATGTATAAAAAGTTTGAAATGGAACTGGCCGGCAGAACACTGCGCGTGGATGTTGACCGTGTGGCAAAACAGGCGAATGGTGCAGTGCTGATGCATTATGGTGACACAACTGTACTGTGTACAGCAACAGCATCTGACAAGCCGAGAGAAGGAATTGATTTCTTCCCACTCAGCGTAGAGTATAATGAGAGAATGTACGCTGTAGGAAAGATCCCGGGAGGATTTAATAAGAGAGAGGGTAAAGCATCTGAGAATGCAATCCTGACAGACCGTGTCATCGACCGTCCGATGCGTCCTCTGTTCCCGAAAGATTATAGAAATGACGTAACACTTGAGAATCTTGTTCTTTCTGTAGATCAGGACTGCAGCCCGGAACTTACAGCTATGCTTGGTGCTGCACTTGCGACAAGTATTTCTGATATTCCGTTTGACGGACCAATCTCTACAACACAGGTTGGACTTGTTGACGGAGAATTCGTATTCAACCCGACAGCAGCACAGAAGGAAGTATCTGATCTTGCATTGACAGTTGCTTCTACAAAGGAAAAGGTTATCATGATCGAGGCCGGTGCGAAGGAAGTTCCGGAAGCGAAGATGATTGAAGCAATCTTTGCGGCACATGATCTGAACCAGAAAGTGATCGCTTTCTTTGACACGATCGTTGCAGAGTGTGGAAAGCCAAAACATGAGTATCAGAGCTTTGCTGTTCCGCAGGAACTCTTTGATGCGATCCAGGAGATCGTTCCGGCTGCTGAGATGGAAGAGGCTGTATTTACAGATGACAAGCAGACAAGAGAAGAGAATATCCGTGTGATCACAGAGAGACTCGAGGAAGCATTTGCAGACAACGAAGAGTATCTTGCGAAGCTTGGTGAGGCTGTTTACCAGTATCAGAAGAAGACAGTAAGAAAGATGATCCTCAAAGATCATAAGCGTCCGGATGGTCGTGCAATCGATCAGATCAGACCGCTTGCAGCAGAAGTAGACCTGATCCCGAGAGTTCATGGTTCTGCTATGTTCACAAGAGGACAGACACAGATCTGCACAATGACAACACTTGCTCCACTTTCTGAAGCACAGAAGCTTGACGGTCTTGATGAAGCAGAGAAGACAAAGAGATATATGCATCATTACAACTTCCCGTCCTACTCTGTAGGAGAGACAAGACCTTCCAGAGGACCGGGACGTCGTGAGATTGGACATGGAGCACTGGCTGAGAGAGCACTTCTTCCGGTACTTCCAAGCGAGTCTGAGTTCCCATATGCGATCCGTACAGTATCTGAGACATTTGAGTCTAATGGATCTACATCACAGGCAAGTGTCTGCGCATCCAGCATGTCACTGATGGCAGCAGGTGTGCCGATCAAGTCTGCTGTAGCAGGTATCTCTGCAGGACTTGTAACAGGTGAGACAGATGATGATTACCTTGTATTGACAGATATCCAGGGACTCGAGGACTTCTTCGGAGACATGGACTTCAAGGTAGCAGGTACTCACGAAGGTATCACAGCAATCCAGATGGATATCAAGATCCACGGATTGACAAGACCGATCATCGAAGAAGCAATCGCTGCTACAAAGAAAGCAAGAACTTACATCATGGATGAAGTTATGAGTAAAGCAATCGCTGAGCCTAGAAAAGAAGTTGGAGAGTTTGCACCGAAGATTATTCAGATGCAGATCGATCCACAGAAGATCGGTGATGTTGTCGGACAGCGTGGTAAGACAATCAATGCAATCATCGACGAGACAGGTGTTAAGATCGACATCGATGATGAAGGAAATGTATCTATCTGCGGTACAGAGAAAGAGAACATGGAGAAAGCTGCGAAGTACATCCAGACAATCGTTACAGATTACGAAGCAGGACAGCTTTTTGAAGGAAAGGTTATCAGCATCAAAGAATTCGGAGCATTCGTTGAGTTTGCACCGGGTAAAGAAGGAATGGTACACATTTCCAAACTTTCCAAGCAGAGAGTTGACAAGGTAGAAGACGTTGTAAGCATCGGTGATGTTGTGAAGGTTGTATGCCTTGGTAAAGATAAGATGGGAAGATTCAGCTTCAGCATGAAAGATGTTGCAGAATAAGAATCAGAAAGAATAAGAAAAGAGGAACAGAATTCAGGAAACTGGGTTTTGTTCCTCTTTTCTTGTATGCGTAAGGAATACTTTAAGAATCTTATCCATATATTGTGTAGAGAGGAGGGGTACGGACAACAACTGGAGAGGTGGACAAGATGGAAATGGAAAGACAGAACAAGAAGATGCAGGTCTGGAATCTGCTGGCAGAAAAAATCCGTAAGCTTGTAGAAGAATCCGTCAGTAATCCGGAGGAACTGCAGGAGATCAGGATACGTACAGGTCAGCCGCTGCTGATTCAGATGAAAGGGCAGGAACGGGTTCTTCCGGACCCGGTACACCCGTATCTGGTTACGAAAGAAGATATTGGTGAGACAATGGGATATATTTGTCATTATTCGCTCTATGCATATGAAAATGAGTTGAAACAGGGATTTATTACAGTGGAAGGAGGTCACAGGGTCGGGGTGGCAGGAAAAGTAATTATAGAAAATGAAAAAGTAAAAAATATACAGTATATTTCTTCGCTAAATGTAAGAATTTCTCACGAAGTACTTGGGTGTGCTGACGCATTGATTCCATATATTACGGAAAATAAACAGATTTGCCATACATTGATCATTTCTCCGCCGTGTTGCGGAAAGACTACTTTGATCCGTGATCTGATCCGTCAGATATCGGATGGAAATGAATACATAAAAGGGTGTTCTGTCGGTGTGGTAGATGAAAGATCGGAACTTGGTGGGTGTTATCTTGGAATCGCGCAGAATCATCTGGGTACAAGGACTGATATTTTAGACTGTTGTCCGAAAGCGGAGGGGATGATCATGTTGATCCGTTCTATGGCGCCGCGTGTGATCGCAGTGGATGAGATCGGTACAAGTGAGGATATCCATGCCATTGAATATGCCATGCAGTGCGGCTGCCGGCTGATCGCGAGTGTACACAGCCTTGATATGGATGAGGCTTCTAAAAAGCCGATCCTGGGTGACCTGATCCGCAGAAGAATGTTTCAGCGTTATGTTGTGCTTGGACAGGATCACGGTCCTGGCAAGATCCGGGAAATCTATGATGAGCGGGGGCGTGTGCTGTGCAGAAATTAGTCGGATGTTTTCTGATCTTGTTGGCGACGACCGGAGCAGGATGGATGTATGGAAAAGAACTTCGGAATTATCTGGAAGAATTGAGTCATTTTCGCAGAATTATAGAACAAATAAAAGGCGAATTACTGTATGCAGGACTTCCGCTTTCGGAAATTTTTTATAATATTGCATCAAGAGAGAAGGAACCTTATGAAAACTGGCTGATGGATCTGGCATTTCAATGTCAGGGCACACAGGAAAAGCGGTTTGCTGACTTGTGGACAGATACGATAGGAAAAGATCTTCCGGAACTGAAATGGAGAGGGAAAATGAATCCTCTGATCTGCGAACCTGGGGAACTGCTTGAAATAGGAGACAGAGAAGGTGTAGTTCGTCTGCTGGAGTATCATTTGAAAAGGCTGGATATGGAAATTGAAAAGAGAACTGCGGAAACGTCTGAGAAGAAAAAGCTCGGTAGCTGGCTGGGGGCAGCAGGAGGGATTTTTCTTGTGATCCTTCTGCTTTAAAAGGGCGGGAACAAAAGGGAGAGGAGGGAGAGTATGAGTATCAATCTGATATTTAAAATTGCGGCGGTGGGAATTCTTGTATCCATTCTGAGTCAGGTTTTGAAGCATAGCGGCAGAGAGGAACAGGCATTCCTGACAAGTCTTGCAGGGCTGATTCTTGTATTATCCTGGGTTCTCCCGGCGATTTATGACTTATTTTCTTCGATCCGGCAATTGTTTTCTCTTTAAGGAGGGCGGAACAGAATTGAACAGTATACAAATCGCACTTTTTGGTGTCGTTGGAACATTACTTGCTTTGCAGTTTAAAAGTGGGAAAAGTGAATATGGCATTTATGTAAGTCTTGCAGTCAGCCTGTTTTTATTTCTTTGTATGCTTTCACGACTTGAAATCTTTGTGCGGACAGTAAAGAAAATTGCAGATTATATAAAACTGGATGCCGGACAGATGAGTATTCTGTTGAAAATGGCCGGTGTGACTTATGTGGCTGAATTTGCATCCGGAATCTGTAAAGATGCAGGGTATCAGAATATTGCTGTACAGATTGAGATTTTTACAAAGTTGACGATCCTTGCGATAGGAATGCCGGTACTTCTTGCGCTGCTGGAACTAATCGGAGATTTTCTGATATGAAAAGGGAAAAATATTTTTGGAAAAAGCTCTTCTGTTTTGTGTTTTTATTTACGGTTGTGACAGGATGTGGCAGCGTGTATGCAGCAGAGCATGGTACAGCGGAGAAAAAGGAAACAGAAGATCATTCCGGGATGTTGGAGGATGAGCTGGAACAAATGGAAGAAAGTCTGCTGGATGAATTTGATTTCAGACAGATCGATCAGTTATCAGGAGAGACAGAACTGGGAGAAAAAGTTCGGTTTCGTGATCTTACAGAGATGCTGATCAGCGGAAATACGAAGGAATTGGGAGAAAGATTTCTTGAGTTTTTTTCAGGACAGGTGTTCTCTGTTTTTCAGAAAGGAAGGAAGAATCTGGCGCGCTTGCTGCTGATTACAGTGGCGGCTGCATTTTTCTCGAATTTTACAAGTATCTTTCAAAACAGACAGACAGCGGAAGCGGGTTTTTATATTTTGTATCTTGTTGTGATCGCAATCTGTCTGGAAGCATATCAATCGATGAATTTATATGCCGAAGAAAAAACAGGAGAGCTTGTCCAATTGATGCAGGTGTTTTGCCCAAGTTTCTTTCTGGCGGTTGCATTTACCGGAAAGAGCAGTTCGGCGTTGATGTTTTATAATACAATACTGTTCCTGATCTATCTGGTGGAACTGCTTGTACTTCACTTTCTTTTACCGGCTGTGAAGATCTACGGGATGGTGAGGGTCTTATCCTGCCTGACCGGAGAAGATCTTTTCTCAGAATTTGCAGAACTTCTGGAAAAATGTATCCAATGGAGTCTGAAAAGTATGATTGCCGCTGTGAGTGGGATCAGTCTGATCCGGGGATTTTTGAATCCGGCAATTGATTCTTTGAAAATGACTGCTGCGGGACGAACACTGGAGGCGGTTCCGTGGATCGGAGATGTTGCCGGAGGTACAATGGATGTTGCATTAGGAGTTGCAGTACTGCTTAAGAATGGAATCGGTGTAGCAGGAATGATTTTTATAGCTGTCCTGGCACTTATTCCACTGGTGGAATTTCTGATATTGGCATTTTTGTACCAACTTGTGGCTGCATTAGTCCAACCGGTTTCTGACCGGAGAATTACAACATGCATATCTGGAGTTAGTTCCGGTTATCAGCTTATGGTGAAGGTAATAGCATCCACAACACTGTTGTTTGTCTTAAGCATTGCACTTGTGGTGGCTGTAACATCTTAAGGTTTCAGAGGAGAGAGGAGGAATCTGCCGGATGCTTACACAATGGATACAAAAAATCATTTCAATGCTTCTCGTTATGAGTGCAGTTCTGCAGGTGATTCCGGGAAAAGATTATGAAAAATATATTCGTTTTTTCTGTGGACTTGTCCTGATCCTGCTTGCACTATCCCCTATTGCGGCGTTGAAAGGATTGAAAGCAGAGCAATTTTATCAGAAGGAAGTGTATCAGCAATATGAGAAAGAAATAGAGCGGATGTCGGATTCTATAAAACGGGAGGAAATCGGAATTGGACAATAATTGGCAGGAGTGGAAAGAAAGGATCGTGGGATACACAAGGAAGATAAAACAGGCGGATCGTGGTCAGAAAAGAACAAGATTAGCCATTTTATTCCTGTGTGGACTGCTGCTTCTTGTAGTTGCGGTTCCGGTTCCGAAGACAGGGGAGGTGGATAAGGATACAAAGATTAACGGGGAATCCGGGAAAGGAGAGACATATGAGACAGATTCCATGGCAGACTATGAAAAATATCTGGAACAGAAGACAGCGCAGACACTTGGTGTCGTAGATGGGGCGGGAAAGGTGACGGTGATGATCACATTAAAGTCTACAGGACAAAAGGTGGTTGAAAAAGATCAGCAAAGTACACATCAGACGACGAAGGAAGCAGGCAACCAGGGAGAGACAAGAGAAAGTGAAGAGAAATCTCTGGATAAAACGACCGTGTACAGTCAGGGGACAGACGGAACGCAGATCCCATATGTAAGTAAAGAAAATGCACCGGAAGTGGAGGGCATTCTTGTAATAGCAGATGGAGGTGGGAATGCAGTTGTCGCGAAGAATCTGACAGAAGCGGTGCAGGCATTATTTGGTGTAGAAGCGCATAAGATAAAAATAATGAAACGTGCGCCTACATAAAAGGAGGTTTATCTTAATGAAAGGAAAAGTGAAGAAAAACCAGTTGATCATTGTGGCACTTGCGGTTATGATCGCGGCAGCAGGATATCTGAACTACACGGGACGTCTGTTTGGAGAGAATGCGAAAGGAACAAAAGAAGCTAATGCAGATCTTACAAACCAGGAACTTTTAGATATTTCACAGGAAGATACAGAAGCAGGAAGCGAAGAAATTGAAAGTAATGATTCTGAAACAGAAGGAACACCTGGAGAGGCGGTTCTAACAAATGGTTCAGCCCAGACTACGGTAGCCCAGGCAAAAGTTACAAGAGAACAGGTGCGTGCCCAGAATAAAGAAACACTGCAGTCGATCATAGACAATACAGAGCTCAGTGAAGAGGAAAAGTCAGATGCAGTTGCACAGATGGTGGAGCTTACAAAACAATCAGAGACGGAGATGGAAATTGAGACATTGATGGCAACAAAAGGATTTTCAGAGGCAGTGGTAAGTCTGGGGGAAGATAGTGCAGATGTTGTTGTAAATGCAGAGGAGCTTACGGATGCAAACCGTGCCCAGATTGAGGATATTGTGACAAGAAAGTCGGATGTAAAGCCGGAGAAGATTGTAATTACACCAATTCATGAATAGAAAGTATATTTTTGGAAAAACTTTTTATAAAAGATTTGCTGTCAGAGAGGACTTGTGATACACTATTTACTGGTTTATTATGTAACTGTCTACGGGATGCCTGCGGACAGTTATCTATTGCGTGAAAATGATAGGAGAGAACCCAACCGCCTGCCACATTGTACTTGATAGCATTCTCCACCAGATTAGACAAAGCCAGCGTCAGCTTCACTTCATCGCATTCTGCTGTCACCGGTCTGTAGCTTTCAAGAACCAGCTCAATATTCCGCTTAGAGGCAATCGGTTTCAAACGCTTCAGAATTGATTCAAGCAGATCATTGATGTTCACCGAAGCAATATTCAGGTCCGCCTCCGTCTTGTCCATCTTCACCAGCGACAACAGATCGTTAATGATCGTGTTCTCACGGTCAATTTCTTCCCCAATATCCTGCATGAACTCACGATAAAGCTCCACCGGAGCATCCGGCTGCATGTTCAGGGAATCCGCGAGTACCTTCATGGAAGTCAGCGGTGTCTTCAATTCATGGGAGACATTGGATACAAACTCCTGCCGCGAACTCTCCAGCTCCTGTAAACGATTCAGCATGGTATTAAATGCTTCGGATATCTGTTCAA
>ENA-OQRC01000976-OQRC01000976.1-human-gut-metagenome-genome-assembly--contig:-NODE-976-length-20380-cov-4.326445_pt1 | contig 20380 bp, 14 predicted proteins | sample MGYA00243236_ERZ505102 | MGnify/ENA primary metagenome ERZ505102 (study PRJEB26097, sample SAMN02712089) | human gut metagenome | biome: Gut microbiome | host: Homo sapiens | place: Denmark: Copenhagen... | reverse complement strand
AGGAGGAGCGCGCCAACGGTGCTCCGATCGATGATGTCGCCATCCAGGGCGTCAAGGTCGGTATGATGGGCCCGCTCGCCGGCGTCGGTGACCCCGTCTTCTGGTTCACCCTTCGCCCGATTCTGGGCGCTCTGGGCGCTTCCCTGGCCATGTCCGGCAGCATCGTCGGTCCGCTGCTGTTCTTCTTCGCGTGGAACATCATCCGTTACGCTTTCCTGTGGTACACGCAGGAGTTTGGCTACAAGGTCGGCTCCTCCATCGCCAAGGACCTCTCCGGTGGTCTGATGGGCAAGGTCACCGAGGGCGCTTCCATCCTGGGTATGTTCATCATCGGCGCCCTGGTCGAGCGCTGGGTGTCCATTTCCTTCACCCCGATCGTCTCCACGGTCAAGCAGTCTGCTGGCGCCTTTATCGACTGGGCTAGCCTGCCCTCCGGTTCCGAGGGTATCAAGGAAGCGCTGACGATGTACAACTCCGTCGGTGCTACCGCCCTTGATCAGATGAAGGTCACCACGCTTCAGGCCAACCTCGATCAGCTCATCCCCGGCCTTGCCGCCGTGTGCCTGACCCTGCTGGTCTGCAAGCTCCTCAAGAAGAAGGTCAGCCCGATCGTCATCATCTTGGCTCTCTTCGCCGTCGGCATCATCGGTCGCTTCTGCGGCTTCATGTAAGCACGCTTCGGCTTAAGACCGAGAGTTGCTAGGTAAGGGCTTTTGAGCCATTGAAACGGACCGCACCCGGTGGGTACACTGGATGCGGTCCGATTGTTTTTATTGGAGGGCGAGGCGCGTATGGCGCAATCTCAGAACAGCACGGTCGATCTGGCAACGCCGGCAACCTGCCTGATGGGGCTTACCAGTCACGGTAACGTAATGGTAGGCAATAAGGCGTTTGAGTACTATAACGAGCGCAATCCCGAGGATTATATTCAAATCCCGTGGGACGAGGTCGACTATATTGCCGCCGAGGTTTTACGCGGCACCAAGAAGATCACGCGTTTTGCCATCTTCACCAAGGACAACGGTCACTTTACGTTTTCGACGCGCGACGACAAAGAGACGCTTCGTGCTGTCCGCAAGTACGTCGACGAGGATAAGCTCGTGCGTTCGCCCGACTTTATCGATGTGACTGCCAAGGGCGCCAAGAGCATCCCCTCCGTTATCAAAAACCTTTTCCACAAAGGCAACTAGCTCCTCATAAGTTGCGGTGAAATAGTTCCTAAATACGGCTTTAGGTGCTTTAGGCAAGAACTATTCCACCGCAACTTCGAAGTCTAGTCATGCGACGTATTGCGATGCAGTAAATCTGCTACACTAGTACAACATGCCTCCGTAGCTCAGGGGATAGAGCACCGCTCTCCTAAAGCGGGTGTCGACGGTTCGAATCCGCCCGGGGGCACCAGAGGAATATCGAGCCCGGTACCGCTACGGTGCCGGGTTCTTCTGGTTCAATGCCATGTCAAAAACGAAGCGCCCGCTTGCTGGGGGAGCAAGCGGGCGCCTGTGAGCGAATATGTTTGCGGCGAAAGCCGCGATGAGCGGTGGGGTGGCGACTAGTTGGTCGTACCGGAATCGTCGCCCGTGCTCGTGCCCGAGCCCGAGCCCGAACCAGAAAGTGCGACCGTCAGCGTAATCGTGCTGTCGGTGGACTGCTTGCCAGTGGGGGAGACGCCCGTAACGGTGGCATCCTCGTTACCGCTTACGGGATTGCCGTTCTGGTCACAGAAGCCGATGTTATAGAAACCGGCGTTGTTGAGCGCGGTAACGGCGGCGGTGATGCTCTTGCCGTACAGGTTGCCCGGGACGGTGGCCTTGCCGGACTTCTTGGCAATGACGACGGTAATCGTGGCGCCGGGCTTCTGCTTGCCGCTGGGGTTCCAGCTGATCACGGTGCCCTCGGTAACCGAGTCGTTCTCCTGGTAGCTCACGTCGACGCCAAAGCCTGCCATATCGAGGGCGTTGCGCGCCTGGGCCTCGGTCATGTCGGTCAGGTCGGGGACGGACGTGGTATCCGGGCCGCTCGAGACCTTGTACGAGATGGTCGTGCCCTTCGCGACTTCCTTACCGGCTTCGGTGCCCTGCTCAAAGACCCGGCCCTCATCAGCCTCGTTGGCCTCCTCGGAGGCGTTGCCCTTCAGGCCAACGCTTGCCAGTGCGGCTTCTGCTTGGTCCTTGGTCAGGCCGACAAGTTTGGGAACCTCAACCTTTTCGGAGGGCTTGGGGCCCTTGGAGATTACCAGGTTCACCTTGGTGCCCTTGGTCTTCTTGGTGTTGCCGTTGGGCGTCTGCTCGGCGACCTTGCCCTCGTCGACATCGTCGTTGTAGCTTTGGTCGATGGTGCCGACCTCGAGGCCGGCTTCCTTGATCAGCTCGACGGCAGTCTGCTGGTCCTTGCCCAGCACATCGGGCACGGTGACCTGCTCGCCGCCAAAGAGTCCTGTGGCAAAGGCCACCACGATGCCGATGACGGCAACGGCTGCCACCACGGCGGCGATGATCTTGTTCTTGTTGGATTTGGGCTTTTCGACCTCGTAGGAGCCGGTGGAGCCCGAAACCGAGCTACGGGCGGTATTTTGGCCGCTCACGCCCGAGACGGGACGCACCATGGCGCGCGTCTGATCGGAAAGCTCGCGAGTCTTGGTGGCGCCCAGCTCACCGGGGGCACCGATGATGCGCGTGGGCTCCGAGACGTTGACGGCACGGCCCGACAGGTAGCTGTTGAGCACCTGACGCAGCTCGTCGGCGGTCTGGAAGCGGTTTGCCGGGTCCTTCTCCATGCACTTGAGGATGATGCGCTCAAGGTCGGCGTCGACACCGGAGTTGATCTGGCTCGGCGGAATAGGCAGCTCGTTGACCTGCTTGAGTGCGACCGAGATAGCGTCGTCACCGTCAAAGGGAACGCGGCCGGTGGCGCACTCGTACATCACGACGCCCAGCGAGTAGATATCCGAGGTGGGGCCGAGGTCCTGACCACGGGTCTGCTCGGGGCTGACGTAGTGGGCGGTTCCCAGCACGTTGTTGTCTTGCGTGAGGTGGCTGTTCTTGGCGCGCGCGATGCCAAAGTCCATCACCTTGATGTTGCCGTCGGGCAGCACCATGATGTTCTGCGGCTTAATGTCGCGGTGGATGATCTCGTGCTTGTGGGCGACCGAAAGCGCGGAGCTGATCTGCGAGCCGATCTGGGCGACCTTCTTGGGGTCGAGGGCGCCGTGGCTCTTGATGCCGCTCTTAAGGTCGGTGCCGCGCAGGTACTCCATGACGATGTAATAGGTGTCGCCGTCCTTGCCCCAATCGTAGACGCCCACGATATAGGGTGAGGAGAGACCGGCTGCTGCCTGGGCCTCCTGCTTAAAGCGTGCGGCGAAGGTTGCGTCGCCAGCATACTGCGGCAGCATAATCTTGACGGCTACCGTGCGGTCGAGGACCTGGTCCTGTGCACGGTAGACGGTCGCCATGCCGCCTGTTCCCACCTTATCCTTGAGGAGGTATCTTCCCCCGAGGACCCTCTGTTCCATTCCTGCTCCTAACATAACTATTCGCTCAACGATGTGTGTAGTACCTACGATGTGGCCGCTGGGGCCGTTTGGCGCGTTGCCGCTAACTCTTCGGCCGCGGCGCGCCTCGGGTGTCCGATTCGATCATGGGCATCACGCTCCCTGTGCGGCAAGCGCCGCGGTCAGGACGATACCGGCGATCTTGGCGGCCTTGACGTCATGCTTGTCGAAATCCTCCAAGGCCACCGAGATAGCGACCGTGGGTGAATCGTAAGGTGCAAAGCCAACGAACATCGAGTTGACGTTGGTGCCGCCGGTCTCGGCCGAACCGGTTTTGCCGGCGACCTTGACGCCCGGAATCTGGGCATCGGTACCGGTACCGGACTGGACAACCGCGAGCATAGCCTGCTTGACCTGGTCGGCCGTGGCGGAGCTGACGGCCTGCCCCAGCGAGCGGGACTGCGTGGTCTTGACCACGGTTCCGTCCGGAGCGAGTACCTGGGCTACAAAGTACGGGTCCATGACCACGCCACTGTTAGCGATGGCGGCGGCAATCACGGCGTTTTGCATTACGGTGGTCTGCGGGCCGGGCGTATGGTCCATGCCGACAGGCTGGCCGGCGCCGGCCCAGGCGGTCTCCCATTCGGTCATGAGCGACGGGTCGGCCATGATGGAGGCCGCGGAGGTCAGGTCCTGGCCGAGTTTTTGGCCGTAGCCATAGGCGTTGGCAAACTGCACGAGCGTGTTTGCGCCAACTTCGTTTGCCACCTGACCAAAGACGACGTTGGAGGACACGGCAAAGGCCTGCTGCAGGCTGATGGTGCCGTAGCTCTCGTTGGCATAGTTGGTGACCGGTGCGTTGCCGATGTCCATGGAGCCGGGCGCCTGGTAGGTGCTGGTAAGGCTGGCGGTACCGGTCTCGAGTGCCGCGGAAAGCGTAACGACCTTAAACGTTGAGCCCGGCGTGTACAGCGCGTCCATGGCGCGATTGTACATGGAGCCGTCCTCGCCGCCGCCCGTCTGCAGCAGGGCATCGATGTTGGTGTTGTCGTAGGTGGGCGAGCTGGCACATGCGAGCACCGCGCCGGTACGCGGATCGATGACCACTACAGCGCCCTTAAAGCCCTTGAGTGCCTGCTCGGCCGCCGTCTGGATACGTGAGTCGATGGTGAGCTTGGCGGTGTTGCCCGGCTGGGTCTGGCCCGCGAGCGACGCGATGGCGTTGTTCCAGCTGGAGTAATCCTTAGAGCCGGTGAGCGTGTCGTTCATGACGCTCTCGATGGCGGTGGTGCCATACTGCTGGCTCACGTAGCCAACCACGTGCGCTGCTAGGTTACCGTTGGGGTAGGAGCGTACATAGGTGCCGTCCTCCTGCTGCAGCGACTCGGCCAGCGTCACGCCGTCGGACGTGATGATGGAACCGCGCTGGATGTACTTGGAGCGGGCGATGGTGTGGTTGTTGGTCGGCATGTCCTGATAGTCCTTGGCCTTGATGACCTGGACATAGGTGAGGTTGCCGATAAGGATGGCGAACAGCGCCGTAAAGGCGAGCACCGCACGGGTTAGACGGTTGGCGAGCGCAACGCGGCCGAGCACACCGGATTCAGGCGTGTCGAGCAGGCGACGGCGCATGCGCGAGCCGACGGAATGGCTGCCGCTGCCGTAGGAAGACGAGGTGGCAAAGCGCGTGCCCGTCGGGGCGGCGGCAGATGCGACCTGATCATCGGTGATGGCGGCCATGGTGCCGGTACCGGTAAGCTCGGCCTCGCGTCCGGTCGCCTCGTCACCGGCGCGCAGCAGGAGCGCGACGATGATGAAGCTCGCCAGCAGAGAGGAGCCGCCCTGGCTCATAAAGGGCAGGGTGACGCCGGTCAGCGGGATCAGGCGGGTTACGCCGCCAACGATCAAAAAGGCCTGGAAGCTGATGGCTGCCGTAAGACCGGTGGCGCTAAAGGCGGCAAGGTCGGACTTTGCGCGGGCAGCTGTGGTGAGGCCACGCACGGCAAAGAGCATAAACAGGATGAGCACGGCGCCGCCGCCCAAGAGGCCCATCTCCTCGCCGATAGCCGAGAAGATAAAGTCGGACTCGACGACAGGGATGTTGTTGGCCATGCCGTTGCCGATGCCAACACCGACCAGACCGCCATCGGCAAGCGAGAAGAGCGACTGGACGATCTGGTAGCCCTGGCCCTGGGCGTCCTTAAACGGATCGACCCAAACCTGGAAACGCACCTGAACGTGAGACAGGAACTTGTAGGCGCCCACGGCTCCAACGGCTAAGAGCGCAAGGCCGATAACGACATACGAAAAGCGCCCCGTGGCAACGTAGAGCATCAGCAAGAAGATGGTGTAGAACAGCACGGCCGAACCCAGGTCGCGTTCGAAGACGACGACGAGCAGGCACACACCCCACACGGCAAACAGCGGCAGCAGCAGTCGCAGGCGAGGGATCTTAAAGCCCAGGATCTTGCGGTTGGAGATGGAGAGCAGCTCGCGGTTCTCGGCCAAGTAGCCGGCCAGGAACAGGACGATAAAGACCTTGGCGAACTCGCCGGGCTGGATGGTAAAGCCCGCGATGCGAATCCACAGCTTGGAGCCCGAGATCGTGGTGCCGATAAAGATGGGCAGCATCAGCAGGATGATGCCGATGATGCCAAAGGTGTACTTGTAGCGCATGACCACGTCGAGGTTCTTAACCAACGCGAGCGTTCCCACCATCAGGGCCACCGAGACAAACAGGATGATGAGCTGTGAGATGGCGAGAGCGGGGGCGAGACGCGTCACAAACGTGATGCCGATGCCCGAAAGTATAAATACGATGGGCAGGATGGCGGGGTCGGCACCGGGCGCCAAGATGCGCACGGCAATGTGGGCCGCGGCAAAGGCGGCAAAGAGGCCGATCGGTACGGCGAGCGTCTCAAAGGAGATGGCAGCGCCCGCGGTGAGGACGTACATCGCATACAGCAGGATGACGGGGAACGCCGAGGCGATGAGCAAGAGCAGCTCGGTGTTGCGGCGACTCATAAGCGGCACTCCCTTTCTAATTCTTATCGGAGGCTTCGGCCTCGGCGGACTGTTCGGCGGTTTTCTCGGAATCTGATTCGGAGGTCGATCCCTGATTGGTGTTGTCGCGAATCGTTTGCGCGTCGATCACCTGGCGGGTCTGCTCCTCGTCGATCTGGTGGCGGTACTTGGATATCGTGTCCTGCGCATCGTCGACACTTGTTTGCGGAATGCCCGCCTTGAGGCGGTTTTGCGTGTCTTCGGGCAGGTCGGACAGCTTGATGCTGGTTTCGCTTTCGAGCCAGTGGAGCTTGAGTCCGAGTGGCTTGCCGGGCAGGCCGCGCCAGACGGCGACATTGCCCTGGTAGGTACCAAGGTAGTACGAGCCGGTGACACCCGTGTAGGCCCAGATGCCAGCTGCCAGCACAAAGACGAGGGCCAGGATGGCGGCGATAGTAACGTTGCGGCGACGCACGCGTTGCGCCTCGCGCATAACGCCATCGTCAACCAGGTCAACGACTACTACGGTTACGTTGTCGTGGCCGCCGGCGGCAAGCGCCGCGTCCACTAGGTTGTCGACGCAGATTTGCGCGGTTGAGGACTGCGTGGCGATGTTCTCGATATCGCTATCGGGAATCATGCTCGAAAGGCCGTCGGAGCACAGGATCAGACGGTCGCCTTCCTCGATATGCAGAGTGAAGTGGTCGGCATACATGGCGGGGTCCGAGCCCAGCGCACGGGTGATGACCGAACGGTTGGGGTGGACGCGAGCCTCGTCTGCCGTGATCTCGCCGGCGTCCACGAGCTCCTCCACGTAGGAGTGGTCGCGGGTCACGCGGATGAGCGTGCCCTCGTGGAGCAGGTAGGCGCGAGAGTCACCCACGTGGGCGATGGCGAGCGTGTCGTTTTCGATATAGGCGCAGGTGGCTGTGCAGCCCATGCCGGGCTTGCCCAGGCCGTTCAGGGCTGCCTCGATTACGGCGGCGTTGGCTGCCTCGACGGCTGCGGCCAGGCGTGCTGCGTCGGCGGACTGTGGGGCCGTCTTGGCTATAGTCTCGACAGCGATAGAAGAGGCTACCTCGCCGGCGGCGTGACCACCCATGCCGTCGCATACGCAAAAGAGCGGCGACTGCACCAGGTAGGAATCCTCATTGTGCGGGCGTACGCAGCCAACGTCAGAGCGGGCGCCCCACATGAGTTGCGTGGTGGTGCCGGCATCATAGGTCGAGTCGGTCTCGATGCGCTCCTCGGTCAGGGGTTCAAAGCTCATGGTCGAGCCGGGGTCTTTGAGCTTGGCTTCAACGGCGGCAACGTCGATTTCGGCTGTGTCACCGGGAGAGACGGTGTCGGTCTCGGCGTTTGATCCGGAATCGCCGGTGTCCGGGGAGTCGGGCTCCTCGGAAACGCGGGCGGTCGACTCGTCATCTTGCGGGCTGACGTCTATAGGCTCGGGCGCCGGCGTAGACGCGGGCGCAACCTCGGATGCCGGGGCTATGGGAAACGCCGGCGCGGCGGGCTCGGGTGCCGCAAACACCGCAGCGCTCTCGTTGATTGCCGCGGCGACGGGCTCTGCAAAGTGAGCCGGCGCTGGGGTTGTTTCGGGCGCTGTGGGCTGTTCCGCAGCATGTGCGCCGATGGGCGCCGCTACGGCATCCTCTTCGTCCTCGTTATCGGCGAGATCCGAAATATCATGCGTTACATGCGAAAGAGGCAGGGAGAACACGGTGTCCTCGGGCTCCACGGGTGCGGAGCCCGCCGGAGCGGCGTGGGCCGGCGCAGCTGTGGCGGCGGCCGGTGCCTCGGTCATAGTTGCGGACTTGTTCTCCTCGTCGATCATCGACGGTTCACCTTCATGACCACGTCGCCAATCTGGACTTCGTCGCCCTCACGCAGCGTCGCGGGCTCCACGAGCTGGCGGCCGTTGACGAGCGTGCCGTTAAGTGAGTTGAGGTCCTCGATGATGAGCGCCGGGCCCTGCAGCGAAAAGCGCGCGTGCGAGGCCGAAACGAACGGTTCGTTGATGCAGATGTCCGAAGATGGCGAGCGACCGACGATGACAGGGCCGAGCATGTCTACGTGGATGCCGCGGATACCGCGCGGACCCTTGTCCACATCGATCGTCCAGATAGCCGAGTCGCGGCGCTGCCCGCGCACAAGTCCCACGCCGGTCTTCATGACGGCGAACAAGAAGATATAGAGCAGGGCGACCAGGACGATGCGGCCTGCAAAAAGGACGATATCGATGTTCATAAGCGACTATCCCCTAAATTCAAAGGTACTCAGGCCAAACGTCAGCAGATCGCCGTTGCGCAGCGGGCAGCGCGTAATGCGGCGGTTGTTGACGAGCGTGCCGTTGGTGGAATTGAGGTCCTCGATCGACCAATCCGAGCCCGTAAAGGTGAGCTGGGCGTGGCGGCGCGACACGTTGGGGTCGCGCAGGGCAATGTCGGAAACTGAGCGCTCGCGACCGATGGTCACCTGTGCGGAGGTGATGCTATGGCTCTCGCCGCTCACGACGTCGACGAGCTGGGCGAGCGGGCGCTGCGGGGCGCGAGTGCTCGCCATGTTGGAGGCGATGCCGGCTGCGGCGCCTAGGCCCACGGCGGCACCGGTCGCGGCGGCTCCGCCCATGCCGGCAAGCGCGTCGCGCGAGACGGTCTGCGGCACCGGGATGGGTGCGGCGGCGGGGTCGGGGACGCTAGGCGCGAAGGGGTCTGCCACGGCAAGCGGGTCGGGAGCGGCGGCGCGAGGCGTCGGCTGCTGCTGGGGCATGGCGGCGGGGCGCTGCTGTTGCGGGGCAGCAAACTGCTGCTGGCCGGCGCGCGGGGCGCTGGCGGCACGGCTTGCCGCGGAGTTGTTCTGGCCCAGGCCGTTTTGATAGGCGCGCTCTTCTTCGTACAGGCGGCCGAGCGTGGGGGCATCGACGTTCTCGGCAAAGACCGAGAACTTGCCGGCGCGCAGCTGCGGATCGATCATAAAGCGCACGAGGGGCTCGCCGACAAAGACATAGCGGCGCTTTTCGGCCTGCGCCTTCACAAACTCGCGGACCTCGCGCGAAAGCTCGGGGTAGAACGGGGCGAGCATGGGATCGTCGTCGGCGGCGATCAGGATGGTATAGAGTGCCGGCGCCGTGTTGACGCCGTTGATCACCAGAGTCTGATCCTCCATGTCGCGAGCGGCCTGCTTGGCAAGCTTCTTAAAGGAGAACGGGGCACGGGTGGCACCGAAGATGCCGGCCACGTGGTCCTCGAAGATGTTCAGGAAGTTCACGAAAGATCACTCTCCGTATAGGTTCTTTGGTATCCGAGCAAATATAGGCATATCCCAACGATTATAGAGGATAGGGTTCCCGCAACCGCCGCCTTGGCGATGACCGCGGCTGCAAGGCTGGCAATTTCCATATGGTGTGCAAGACAGGATGCCGCTGCGCAGCCGATGCCGGTGACAGCGATGGCGGCGATGGCAGCAAGGTTTGAGCCCTGATCGGCACGCTTGGCATGGGCATTGAGCAGCGCAGATGACGCCGCGGCAGTTGCCGCGGCCAGCCCAAAGGCAGCCCAAAGGAGTGGGTCTCCCAGCGCTGCGGCAACGTTACCGAGCCCCAGCACGCCTCCGGCTGAAAGCGCGACCGTGGCCAGACGGGCAAAAAGCGCGCCCATGCCCGTTGCCGCGGCGGCGCTTGCCGGGCCGAGCCAAAATGACGCGACGCCGCCGGCGACCCCAGCTGCCAGGAAGGTATTGCCGGTCAGACAGCAAAGCGCGAGTGCACAGGTGAGCGTGGCGCTCGCGGCAGTCTCGGTGCGACCCCAGGCGATCCACCAACCGGACATGGCGGCGGCAAAGATCACCGCGACGGGCAGCATCGACAGGATGCCCTGTGCCTGCATGGTGGCGTTGGCCATGAGCACCAAAAAGCCCACAGCCGAGATGGCCGAGCCAATCTGGGGGGCCAGGCCAGCCGCCGCTCCGATCGCGATGGCCGCAATGACCAGGCCGGGAAGCGCCGCGACCCCGGCCGTTTGCATCAGCAAAAAGCTAAAGGTGCCGCACGTTAGCGCCGAGATAGTGCGCATGGTGTAGTCGCGCGCATGGCTCCAGCGCGTGCCCGCCCAGCCGAGTGCGGGGTCGATCTCGATGGCGTCGTCCTCGTAGTGCGACGGCTCGATATCGTCGAGCTCCTGCTCGTCATCCGAAAGCTCGCCAACCATTTGTTCCAGGCTGCGACGGCCCTCGCGTACGCTGCCCAGACCGGCAAGGAGCTGGTCGCAAAATGCCTCGATGCTGTTGGGGCGGTCCTGCGGCATGGGGGAGAGCGCGCTCATGAGCGCGGCCTCGGCTCCCGGGGGAAAGTGTGGTATCAGCTCGCTGGGATAGGTGGCGCCGCCGATGATGCGGTCGAGCGAGTCGGCGGGCGTGGCCGCCATAAAGGGAGCGCTGCCGCACAGGCCCTCGTAGATCACACAGGCGAGGGCAAAGACATCGGCGCGTTCGTCGACCGTGCCGGTCTCGATATCGAGCTGCTCGGGCGGCATGTAGCCGATGGTGCCGCCGCGTGAGCCGCCAAAGCCACCGGCAGACGACAGTCGCGCCATGCCAAAGTCGGTGAGCTTTACATTGCCCGAGTGGTCGATGAGCACGTTGGCGGGCTTAATGTCCAGGTGGAGTACGCCATTGCTATGGGCGAAGGTGAGCGCCTGGCCCAGGGCATCGGCAATGGCTGCGGCCTCGTCAAAGGTAAGTGAGTGGCCGTCCACGCGGTGCAAAAACTCGGCAAGCGACATGCCATCGACATACTCCATGACTAGGTAGGCATAGGCTGTGTCGTGCGTAAAGTCGATGACCTGCACGATATTGGGATGTTGAAGCATGGCGGCGGTGTGCGCCTCGCGCAGGACATCCATGATGTCGCTGGCGGGCATGCCGGCACCGTTGATAAGGGGGATGCGCTTAATGGCGACGCGGCGGCGCAGGTGCGTGTCGCGGCAGATCTCGATGGAGCCAAAACCGCCGGTCGCAAGTGTCTCGAGCGGCTGGTACCGCTTGAGCAGCTCGCGAGAGCTGGTGCCCTCCAAAGGAACGTCCGGCGAGAACCGGGCGGTATGTTGCGAGAAAAGCGGCATGGCCAACCCTCGTGCGTTTAAAGTTCGTTTGCGAGCGGCGGGCGCGGAGCCGAGCCGTTCGCGGTGGCATAGATGCTGCTAGTGTAGCACGCTCGGGTGCATGGGGAGGATGGCGGGATGCGAGGCTGCCTGCCTGGCTTGGCCTTAGCGCTTTTTCTTGTTCTTCTTCTGCTTGCGCTTGGTCTCCTGGGCCTTGTCGCCCTGCTTGGCCTCGGCGGCGGCCTTCTCGGCCTTCATTTTCTTCTTCTTGGTCTCGATGCGGAGTTTTTTGTTGATGCGCGCCTTAAGGAAGGAGCCGAACTGCTCGGCATCGCCACGGACGAAGGTGTCCTTGGGGATCGTCACGCCCTGGTCGGCGAACATGGCCACAAAGATGCGCTCGCCGTCGAGTACGTGGTCGAGCTTGTCAAACGGGAAGAACTGCGACTTGCCGCTCTTGCCCCAAACCATCAGGCCGTCCTCGTTGGCGGCGACGCGGCGATAGCGGCCGCCCATGGACTCGTCGGCCTCGACGGCGTCGATAAAGTCGCGGGCGAGGGTGTGGTGCAGGTTTTTGCTCCACCAGGCCAAAAAGGCGCCGAATACGATCAGCACGACGCCAAACTTGATCCAGTTGCCGCCGGCCACCAGCATACCGATGCCGATGAGCGCGGCAATCGCGGCGGCGACGTACAGGGAGCCACGGCGCCTGGGCGAGGCGACCAGGCGGGCGAAGTCGGGGACCAGGGCGTTTTCGTACTGGTACTCGTTGAGGTACAGGATGCCGTCGTCGGCTGCGGCCTGCTCCTCGAGCGCGACCTCAACCTGGTCGGCTGCTTCGGAGGGGACGAGGTTGCTCTCTGCGTCTGCCATGCTCTTTGGACTCCTATCGCGGCGGGCTCGCCGTACGGGTATTATGGAATGCAGTATGCCGTGCGACCGCATGGCCGCCGCGGCAACAAGACTCAGTATACCCGGGGGAGCACCCATGGAATCGTTGTACCGAAAGTATCGCCCGCTCACCTTCGACTCCGTGGTGGGCCAGCAACATATCGTCTCGACGCTCGAGCACGCCATCACCGAGGGGCGCCTGTCCCACGCCTACCTGTTCTGCGGACCGCGCGGCACGGGCAAGACCACCATGGCGCGCATTCTGGCCAAGGCACTGCTGTGCCGCAATGCCGAGGCGGCGCGCGCCGAGGGTGCAAGCGGCTGCATGCCCGACGGTACTTGCGAGGAGTGCGAGCTCATCGCCGAGGGCAACCACCCGGATGTCTACGAGCTCGATGCCGCAAGCCGTACCGGCGTGGACAACGTGCGCGAGGAGATCATCAACTCCGTCAACTTTGCCCCAGTGCGCGGCAAGTACAAGATCTATATCATCGACGAGGTCCACATGCTCACGACGGCGGCGTTCAACGCGCTGCTCAAGACGCTTGAGGAGCCGCCGGCACACGTGATCTTTGTGCTGTGCACCACCGACCCGCAAAAGATTCTGGAGACCATCCTCTCGCGCTGCCAGCGTTTCGATTTCCATCGCATCGGCAACGAGGATATCGAGCATCGCCTGGCATACGTGTGCGAGCAGGAGGGCTTCGATTACGACGACGAGGCACTCGCCATTGTGGCGCGCCATGCCAAGGGCGGTATGCGCGACGCGCTTTCCACGCTGGAGCAGCTGAGCGTCTTTGGCAACGGTTCTGTGCATGCGGACGACGCCCGCTCGCTTTTAGGCGAGGTTTCGGACCAGATTCTGGGCGAGTTTTCCCGCGCCATTGCCGATCGCGATGTTGCCGAGCTGTATGGGCTTATTCGCGCGCAGGTCGAGGAAGGTAACGATCTGCTGGAGCTGACGCGCGACCTGGTGGCGCACGTGCGCGACGTGTATGTTGCCTGCGTTGCCGGTGCCCGTGCCGAGTTGTTTGAGGGCGGCTCCGAGCAGGCCGAGGCGCTTGCTGCCGAGGCCGCTGCCTTTGGCGAGCATCCTGCCGACCGCCTGGCTCGTGTGCTGACAGTGCTCGACGATGCCGCACTGGAGATGAGGGGCGCGAGCGACGTGCGCCTGGTGCTCGAGATTGCCTGCACGCGTCTGGCGCGTCCCGAGGCTGATTTAACGATTGAGGCATTGGCCGAGCGCGTGGCACGCCTGGAGGCCATGGTTGCCAACGCCGCCGTGCCGGCGAGCGTGGCTGCTGCTCAGGCCGCCGCGCCTGCAGCATCCGTACCCGCTGCTGCCCAACAGCCGACGCTCATTTCGGGCGCCCGCGCTGCCGCCCCGGCGGCATCCGCTGCCCCCGCTGCTACGTCCGCGCACCAGGGCGGTATGCCTTGGGACCGTGGTGCTGCCGCTCCGACGGCTCAGCCTGCGCCCCGTTCTGCGTCCGTGTCAGCTTCCAAGCCTGCAGCGCCTGCACCTCAGCCTGCGCCGGCTCCGACGCCTCAGCCCGTTGCAGCCCCCGCGCCTGCCACCGCTCCGGCACCTAAGCCCCAGTCCAACAACGCCGCCCAGGTTGCCGCCGCCGGTGCCGCCGAGACGCCCGCGGTCGAGGATGCCGGAGAGCTGCAGCGCAAATGGGCCGAGGTCGTCGAGCGTGTCAAGGCGCGTCAGGCTTCCTACGCAGGGCTTTTGCTCAACGCCCGCGCTACGGCCGACGACGGCTCCAAGCTCACGGTCTCGTTCCCCGCGGGTTCGACTTTTGCCATTAAGATGCTCGGTCGCGTCGATACGCAGTCGGTGGTCCTGCCGACGGTCTGCGCGGTCTTCGGTCGTCGTACCGTCGACTATGTCCTGGATGGGGGTGGCACGCCGGCTCCTCAACATGAGGAGCATTCTCCATCTGCACGGGCTGCGGCATCTGCGGACCCGCAACCCGTGTCCTCGGCGGCCCCTGCATCCTCGAGCGCCAGCGCGACGCAGCAGCAAGCGGCGCCGGTAGCGGCATCGACCCCGTCGGTGCCTAAGCCCACAGCGCCCAAACCGGCTGCTCCGACACCCGCGTCCAAGTCATCCGGCCTGGCCAAGGCTCCCTGGCTGCGCTCCGACAACCCTGCCGGCGCTCCCGCTACGGGCAAGCTCCCGACCGAGCCCGCGCCCCGTGCGCCCGAGCGCGCGTCCGCTCCCACGGCTCAGCCTGTCGCGCAGCCTGCCCCGTGGGAATCCGAGCAGGTTCCCTACGACGACGCCATGGTTGGCGGTTTTGCTGCCGATGCCGGCGGGGACGATCTGCCCCCGTTCGACGTGGCGGGTGCGACGCCCGCGCCCAGGCCCGCTGCGGCTGCCGCCAAAGAGGAGGACGCTCCTGCAGCTCCCTGGGAGTCCAACCCCGGCGCGGGCAGCCCCTTCGGCCACCAGGGCGCAGCCCCGAGCATCCCGCAGACCGAGGACGAGGCCAAAGCCCTCATCCGCAACGTCTTCGGTCAGTCCACCATCTTCAAGCCGGTGGAGTAGCTGCGCAGGCGGGTATACTGCTCAAGAAGAGACGTCTTTGAACGGAGCGAGCTTATGATGTGGGAATATGTCCGCCTTGAGGACGATACGCAAGTTTCGTATTCCGAAGTCCGTGAGGACAATACGGTGAAGGTCGTTGTGGAGCGCCCACGCGATTGGGGTTTTGACACGGCGGAGTGCATCTTGCCGGCATTCAATTGGGTGTCGCACGAGGGCTTTAGCGAAGCAGACCTCAAAGAACTCGATGATTTCGTGCGCAACAATGCCCCGCTCATCCTGCGTTTTGCCTACGAAGGCGGACGAGTCTATGCCTAGTCTGTTTCGACTCGGGCCGTACATCATCTTTTTCTGGACAGGGGAGAACGGCGAGCCCGTCCATGTTCATATCGCGGTCAAGCGCCCCACCGCCGAGGCAACCAAGATATGGCTTACCCGCTCCGGCGGATGCAAGCTGGCCCATAACAAGGGCGATATTCCTGCTCGGGATTTACGCGATATCATGCAGTTTGTTTCATCTAACCATGCGCTGATTTGCAAACGCTGGAAAGAAACAACCGGTGGGCTGTCGTTTTACTGTTGAGAATCGCTTGCTGGGCTTAGGACCCCTAGCCCTTTAGGGGCTCTTTATCCGGGCGCATTTGAATTTCGGACATGTGTAGCGTGGTGCCGCGTGTCTCGCATTCGAGCAGGCAGATGCGTGACGGTCGGCCTAGGATGCTGAGGTCGATACGATACGTCGCATGGCTGTCCGTGTATTCGGCTTGCTCGGCGTTGACGGTTGCTCCGATTGTCAATAAAGAGCCTAGTTCGGCATCGACAATCTTGGAGTCCTTTATCTTGACCTTGAACTCTTGGTAGAGGGACGGGCTGTTGTAGTAAATGGTTCGACTTCCGTCGGTGCACTCATCGGTCGCTTCCCATTTGACGACGGGCTGGTCCGAGCTGGCTATCAGCAGTTCTGCTCCAAAGGCTATAGCATGGGTGATGACAACCAGTAATGCCCAGCCGACAAAGAGATAGAGAACCACATATGCAACGGGGTGTTTTGAGCGGATGTTTTGGAGCGCGTCGGGGGCATTCATGGGGGCACCTCCAAATTGCTGTCTGTGACAATCAAATTATACCCTGCCATCATGAGCGCCGCCTCGAGCAGCGGTTCGGCATTTTGTTATCTAGCTGGATGCAGAAAATGCCGGATTCCGGCTCCACAAGATTTAGCTTTCAATATTATGCAGATGCGAATTATTCAACTTTGCATAATCTTTGGGTGCGGCTTGCACTCCAGGACATGTATATCGACTGAGGGAACACGTCCGCCCCGCTCGCTGGCCCCGCGCCGTGGTACGATTTTTGAGTTTGAAAGTCCCGTCGCGCTCCGGCTGCCCTTGCAGCTCGGCGTGCGGCCGCACGTAAAGGAGCCATCATGGCCGGTATGAACATGCAGCAGATGATGAAGCAGGCCCGCAAGATGCAGGAGCAGCTTGCCGCCGCGCAGGAGAACCTCAAGTCCCAGACCGTCGACGCCTCTGCCGGCGGCGGTATGGTCAAGGTGACTGTCAATGGCGAGATGGAGCTCGTCAACCTCACCATCGACCCCGATGCGCTCGATCCCGAGGACGTCGATATGCTGCAGGACATGATCATGGCTGCCGTCAACGAGGCCGTCCGCGGCGTCAACGAGCTCGCCAACAAGCAGATGGGCGCCATCACCGGCGGCCTCAACATCCCGGGCATGCCGTTCTAAGACACGCATATATATGAGTGCGAATCACAGTCTGCAAAAACTGCTCGATGAGCTGGGTCGTCTGCCGGGCATTGGTCCCAAGTCGGCCCAGCGCATCGCCTATTACCTGCTCGAGGCCGATGCCGAGGAGGCCCGCCGCCTGGCCGAGGCCATCCTGGAGGTCAAGCAGGAGGTCCACTTTTGCAGCCGTTGCTTTAACTACGCCACGGCCGACGAGTGTTCCATCTGCCAGGACCCGATGCGCGATACCACCCGCATTTGCGTGGTGGGCGAGCCGCGCGACGTCCAGGCAATCGAGCGCACGGGCAGCTACCATGGCCTGTACCATGTGCTGGGCGGCGTGATTAGCCCCATGGACAAGATCGGTCCCGAGCAGCTGCATATCCGCGAGCTGCTGGCGCGCCTGGGCCACGAGGACATCCACGAGGTCATTATCGCCACCAACCCCAATATCGAGGGCGAGACCACGGCGAGCTACCTAGCTCGCACCATCAAGCCACTAGGCGTCGAGGTGTCGCGTCTGGCAAGCGGCCTTCCCGTGGGCGGCGACCTGGAGTATGCCGACGAGCTTACGCTTGGCCGCGCCATCGAGGCCCGTCGCGCGATTTAGGTGGCGAGCCTGCTCCTGCCGTATGTTTTCCTCGCGACGCACGGGGTAGTCATAATTTCCCCGTGCGACTGTGAGTTTGTTGTGCAACAAAGATGCTTCGTATCCGCTTATCGCATGGATGCTTCCGCTCGCATCCTTAATTTGCCCATTCGTTGCGCAACCTTTTGGGTTCGCTGATACACTCAAATATGGATTCGAATGAATGCGCCGCTCCCGAGCGGCGTGTTTTTGTTGGAGGAGAACGCATGCGGCCCGGTGGCACTCAGACAAAGCGCGGCGCCGCGGTGCGCATACGACGCCGACTGGGCTTGGCGCCGCGGGCGTACGCACTGCTATCGTGCTCGCTGGTGCTGGTCATAGTTGGCGTTTCTGCCTATGGCATGACCGTGCCGTCCATGATGCAGGCGCATGCCGCACGCGAACCGCGCGTGGGGCATGAGGTCAAAAGCGATCTGGGCACCACGACTGGATATGCTTGGGCAAGTGTGGTCGGGCATATTGTGTTTGGCACCGACGATGCGGACGGCGCCGAGGCCCCGGACAACGAAGTCACGCTTGCCAATGGCAAAACCATCGTGCCCACCAACACCAAGATCATCGATCGGTTGTCCAACAATAGCGTGGCGGCAACGGTGAATAAGGTCGAGCAGCAGAAGGAGCAGGACGCCCGGCCGTCCGGAAAGCCCGGTAGCTCGGATACTTCTGGCTCTGGCTCGGATTCATCGAGTTCGGGCGGTGGCTCTGGGTCGGGTTCCTCTGCCGGAGGGCCTGGAAACGGCGGCTCGACGGGCGGCAACACTGACAACGATGCAAACTCCGGCGGCCTTTCCGCTGCTGAGGAAGAGAGCATTCACAGTTGGCTTGTGACCAAGTACAACATGCTCGACGGCTATGTTTCTCGTGCCAATGACGTGGTCTCGACCTATAACTCTACGGGAGATCCCAGACCGTGCGACAGCCTGGTCGGGGAGATGTTTGTCATTCGAGCCGAGTTCGGTCGTCAGACATTCTCGCCCCGGTCAAAGTGGTATCAGCAGTATGCCAATCTGTGGGGCTGTTACACCAACCTATGTCAATGGGTCGGCCATTACGGCGATGATGACGTCGCGCTCGGTAACTTCAACAATAACGTGGCGGCGCTTGCCCTATGATGACCGATCTTGCATCCACCACACCACAGTCGCTCGGTCGCGATCCCATGGTCGGCCTGCGCCTGGCGCGTGTCGACGGGTTTGAGCCGGCCATTGCGCTCGGTCGGGACGAACTGACTGCCTATCTGCGTCGTTTTACGATGCTGTTTGCCGACGATGCCACCATGCGCCGTGGCGGTATCGGCCGCGTGACGCGTGCCGTCAACGCCCAAGGCGAGGCCGTGGCACTCAAGCAGCTCATCTTGCCGACGCGCGATGAGTTTGATGACGATGCCGCTCACGAGGCGCTGGTCGCCAAGTTCAAGGCGGCGTTTCGCGAGGAATACGAATGCCATCGCGCCCTTTCGGGCCTTAAGGGCTTTCCCCGCCTCTATGGCTGGGCCGAGGTCGACGGTGTGCCCGCAATTGTCATGGAATGGGTCGAGGGCGAGACGCTTGCCCGCTTGCGTTCGCGACTTGCCGTGGACGATGCCGGACGCCTGTCGCCGCTTGTGGCGGCGCGTCTGGGTCGCGACCTGTTCGATCTGCTCTGCCGTATGAGCCTGGTGGGCGAGGGCTTTGTCCATCGCGATATCTCGCCCGCTAATATTATGGTGCGCACGGCGCGTCTACCGCTTGACCGGCAGCTTGCCGAGGGCACCTTTGACCTGTGCCTGATCGACTTTGGCTCGTCGCTGGCGCTTGAGCCTGCGTCGGCCGTGGCCGGTACCGGCGGCAAGGCGTCGTTTACGGAGCGTTATGCCACGCTGCGTCGCGCGACGGTTGCCTACGCCCCGCCCGAGATGCTCACCGACGATATTCCCGACCTACGCGCTTTGCGTATGTCGCCGGCGATTGACGTCTATGCCGCGGCAAGCACGGTTTACGAGCTCATTGCCGGCGTCGCGCCATACGAAGCCGCGCCGAGCACTTCGGGCACCTCGGGTTCGCGCAAAAAGACGCGCGATATCGCCAGCCCCTACCGTCTTAAGATGGACACGCGGCCCGACTATCCCATTGGTGCCCATGCGCCCGGTTGCGATTTGACTCAGCTGCTTCGTCGTGAGCCCGATGTGGCGCTCGCCGCGGCCGAGCAGGCCCAGCAGCTAGGGCTTGAGCCGGATTCCGAAGAGCTACGCGATGCGCTGGCGTTTGTCGATGCCCAGCTGTTCGACGTGGTGATGGCCTGTCTGTCCAGCCATCAAAAAGATCGTCCCGAGCCGGCGGCGATCGAGGCGGCGCTCTCGGCGTTTTGTGACCACTATGCGCAAAATGTCGGTCGTTCGCTCCGCGGCGAGCCGCTCACGCCGTGCCCCATGGATGCGTCTGGCCGCGCGGTTCGTCGCGCGCTGATGGTCGGCGCGACGGTCGTCTGTGGCGTGGTTTGGGCTGTGGTCGTGGTTTCGGCCACGCTGCTGGCGTCGGGCGCTCGCGTGACGGCGACTTTGGGATCGCTCGTGTGGTCTGGGTCGCTACCGGGTATTATTGCCGCACTGGCGTTGGCGCTGCCAGGCATAGCCGGCGTTGCCACGGGGGCACTTGCGCGCAATCGGCGCTCGGGGTTCCTGCAGGGTGTGCTTGCGCTTTCTGCCTGCGAGGTTCCGGTGCTGGTTGTGGCCGCATGTAGCGTATTTTCCCAACGCGCCGTGATGGGCGGCCTTGTTGCCGCTCTGGTTGCAACCTATACGCTTACGTGGTTTTTGCTTGCGATGGGCTTTGCCTTTGAACTTCCCGTTTCGGCACCGCGACGCACAAAAGCCCAGATGGCGACTCCGCTTGCCGGTGGAGCCGCAGCTGCCCGTACTTTTGGCGGACCTGTCGAAGTATCGTCCGATTCTATTTCTACGACCAAG
>ENA-OQRC01000928-OQRC01000928.1-human-gut-metagenome-genome-assembly--contig:-NODE-928-length-21059-cov-5.810417_pt1 | contig 21059 bp, 20 predicted proteins | sample MGYA00243236_ERZ505102 | MGnify/ENA primary metagenome ERZ505102 (study PRJEB26097, sample SAMN02712089) | human gut metagenome | biome: Gut microbiome | host: Homo sapiens | place: Denmark: Copenhagen... | reverse complement strand
TTATACCTTTTATAAATTTAGCGATTAGTGTTATGGAAAAAAAGGCACATGAAGTATTATTGCTTATTATGTTCATTCTTTTTTGTATTTGGCCTACTTTTTTCCCATTTCCACCAATAGATGATTATGGTTATGGATTTATACATTTTGTATTTTTATATGTGATCGTTTCTTATATTAAATTGTATTCAAAAAAGCTTCCGCATAAGTTGATATGTCTTTTAGGATATATTATTTTTGGAGGAATAATTACAATTGAAAGTTTTGTAGGAATTAGCATGGCATGGGGATATAATAATATATTTGTTGTTTTTTCTGCATTGAGTTTATTTTTATTTTTTGTGCAAATAGAATTTTATAGCAAAATAGTTAATATTTTAGCATCATGTGCGTTTGGAGTTTTTTTGATTCATACTGATAATTTTTTTAGCGAATTAATATTTGGAATGCTTTTTCATAGTTCAGAACGGATGTATGGGAATGTGATTAAATTTGCAATTACCTTTTTTGTTTGTTTATTTGTTTTTTATATTTTTGGCTTTTTGTTGGAATGGATTAGAAAAATATCGGTAGGAAAAGTAATTAACGGTATGATTAATAAATGTTTTTTTTGTAATTATAAAATTGAAGTTGTGAAAAAAAAGGAGTGAAATAATAAAGGTGAAATATATAAAAAACAAACTTATTCAATTCTATAATGAAAAAGGGTATCCATTTGTACGTCAATTTAAATTTCAATTAAAATATCGTTTTGAAGTTATGGGGTTTGAAGAGACTGTTAATTATATAATAAAAAATCGGTGTTCAATAGCAAGATTTGGCGATGGAGAATTTGGAATTGCTATTCAGTCCAATCATCCAGATTTTCAAGATGAAAATAAAGAATTGGTAGATCGTTTAAAAGAGGTGTGCCAAAATAAACAGGAAAATTTATTGGTATGTATTCCATATAATTTTGTCACGACAAGAGATTGTAATGAATTTGCTAGAGAATTTTGGGAATGGTGGATGTGGGATCAAAATAATATAATAAAGGTTGCACGATTGTTAGAACTAAATTTTTTAAAAAAAAGGATATATGGCAATGCACAGATAACAAGACCATATATGGATTGGAAAGATAAACATGGTGCAGAAAAAAGATTTGATTTGTTAAAATTATTGTGGGAAAAGAAAGATTTATTAATTGTTGAGGGGAAAAAAACTAAATTGGGAGTAAATAATGATCTTTTTGAAAAATCAAAAAGTATTAAACGAATAAAAGCGTATTATTGCACCAGCTCAAAATGCTTTTTCTGTTTATAATAAAATATTAGAGTCTGTAATAAAAAATGCAGAGAAACGGATGGTATTAATTGCATTAGGTCCTACGGCAACTGTTTTAGCATATGATTTAGCAAAGGAAAATATTCAGGCATTAGATATAGGGCACATAGATATTGAATATGAGTGGTTTTTAAATGGAGACGAGACAAAACAACCTATAAAAGGGAAAGATGTTCAAGAACTTCATATTAGGGAAGTTGAAAAAGAAAATGACACACAGTATTTATCTGAAATTATAGAGTATGTAGGTGAATAATAATGAAAGAGACAAGACATATTCCTCAAATAAGCATAATTGTACCAGTGTATAATGTAGAAAAGTATTTATGCCGATGTGTGGATAGTATTTTGAATCAGACATTTAAAGATTATGAATTGATTTTAATAGATGATGGAAGTTCAGACAACAGTTCCCAAATTTGTGATATGTATGCAAAAAAATATGAAGCGATACAAGTAATTCATAAGAAAAATGAGGGGGTAGCATCAGCAAGAAATATAGGAATAAAAGAATCCATAGGTAAATATATAATGTTTTGTGATAGTGATGATTATGTTTCGCCATTTTGGTGTGAAAATTTTATGAAATATGAAAATAGATTGAAAGAAAGTTTTGTATTTTGTGAATTTAATATAGTGAGAGATTCACAAATAAAGTTTGTTTCTAAAACGAAAGACTGTAGAGAGTATGATATTGCAGACTTTTTCGAATTACAATGTCATAATAGAGTAGGATTTCCGTGGAATGGGTGTTATTATGGAAAAATTATTAGACAAAATAAAATTTACTTTCCAAGAGACATTATTGCAGAAGATTTACCTTTTGTATTAGAATATGTGAGTCATATGAAAGGTATTTTCTCTACAGGAAAATATGATTATAATTATTATCAAGATGATAGAAATACATTGTCTAGGAAATATTATACTGATATATTTAGAAAATGGAAAGAAAAATTTGGAATTTCTAAGGAATTTATTGAAACAAATATCGAGCAAGAAAAACAGAAAAAAGTAAAAAAAGTACTTGCAGATTTCTATTTATACCCTTTTTTGCATTCATTAGAAAATGCATTTGATGCAAGAAATCAGTGGATATTTTTAAAAAAAATTGCTTACAACTGTAGCGTAGTACGAAGTGCGGAATTTCAAGAATGTTTAGAATATGCAGATTGTTCTAAAGAGGGAAAAAGATATATTTGGTTATTAAAAAAGCAAAGATACATTTTAGCGTATATATTGCAAAGAATTAGTAGGATAAAAGGAGGACGATAAATATGAAAATTATAGGAATGATACCAGCACGTGGAGGATCAACAAGATTTAATAATAAGCCATTAGCTTTAATTTGTGGAAAACCAATGGTTTATTGGGTATGGAAACATAGTAAAGAAGTAGAATGTTTTGAAGAAGTTTATGTGGCTACTGACAGTGAAGAGATTAAAAGAGTAGCAGAAGACTTTGGAGCAAAAGTAATTATGACTTCTACGGAATGTGAAACAGCAACGGAGAGACTTTATGAGGTTTCAAAAAAGGTAGAGGCTGATTTGTATGTTATGGTTAATGGGGATGAGCCACTTGTAATGTCAGAAGATATTGTAAAATGTATTCCGAATAATATTCCGGAGGATGGGTTTTATGTGTCCAATTTGATGACAGATTTTTCAAATCCGGTAGAAGTAGTCGATCCAACAAATTTAAAAATTGTAACCAACAAAGATGGAATTTGCTTATTTATTTCAAGGGCTCCTATTCCATTTCCAAAAGGAGAGATGAACTATCAATATCAAAAATTTGTAGGAGTAGGTGCTTTTACACATAGATCATTGGAGTATTATCACAATACACCGCGTGGACCAATTGAGAAAATAGAAGAAAATGATTCGTTTAGATTTATTGAAAATAGAAAAGATTGTTATTATATAAATGCTCATTGTAAGACATTGTCTGTTGATACGCCAAAGGATAGAATTCAAGTAGAACGTTATATGAGAGAAATGGGATTATCAGAAGAAGAGGAGGAAAAATAAGATGTTTCAATTAATTGCAGGTCCGTGTGTTATAGAATCAGAAGAAATGGTTTTAAATATTGCAGAACAAATGAAAAAAATTACAGAGAGTTTAGGTATTCCTTATACATTTAAAGCATCTTTTGATAAGGCAAATAGAACATCTATTAGTGGCTTTAGAGGACCAGGAATTGAAGAAGGATTGCAAATTTTACAAAAAGTAAAAGATACATATGCGCTCCCAATTTGTACTGATATTCATGAAGCTTGGCAGGCAAAACCAGTGGCTGAAGTTGCAGACATTCTTCAGATTCCAGCGTTTTTATGTAGACAAACCGATCTTCTTGTTGCAGCAGCTAAAACAGGAAAGTGTGTCAATATAAAAAAAGCGCAGTTTCTTGCTCCATGGGATATGAAAAACTGTTTGGAAAAAGTAAAGCAATCGGGAAATAATAATGTGATGCTTTGTGAAAGAGGAACAAGTTTTGGGTATAATACATTAGTGGTGGATATGACAGGCTTGTGTGTAATGAAAGAGTTTGATGTACCTGTAATTTTTGATGCCACACATAGTGTGCAAAAACCAGGAGGAAATGGGACAAGTACTGGTGGTAATAGACAGTATGTGGAATATTTAGCAAAAGCAGCACTTGCAGTAGGAGTAGATGGACTTTTTATGGAAACGCATCCTTATCCGGATAATGCAAAATCTGATGGACCGAATATGGTTCCGTTGGATGAAATGAAAGAACTGTTAGAGAAATTACAAAGAGTGTACAATGCAGTTCAATAAATAGTGAATTATAGAGGTATATAAATGGATATACAATTTAATATTATAGAGGAAGCAAAAACAGTTTTTGATAAGGAAATAGAAGCAATTGAAAAAACAAAAGGGTGTATAGGTGAAGAATTTGAAAAAATTGTTGAATTAATTTTAAAGTGTCAAGGAAAAGTAGTTTTAACAGGAATGGGAAAGCCAGGACATATTGCAAAAAAAATTTCTGCTACATTAGCAAGTTTAGGAACACCATCATTCTTTATGCATCCCGGAGAGGCTTTACATGGTGATCTTGGTATGATAGAAAAGGATGATGTAGTGATTCTTGCTAGTTATAGCGGAGAAAGTGAAGAGATTACGAGACAGTTACCAGTTTTAAAAGAGATAGGATGTGTTACAGTAGCAATTACAGGTAAAAAGAAATCAACTCTTGCAAGAGAATGTCAGTATAAATTTTTGTTTCCGGAATTTGAGGAAGCATGTTATATGCATTTAGCTCCAACTTCTAGTACTACAGCGCTGTTGGTTTTGGGAGATGCTATTGCAGTTACAGTTTCTAGAGCGAAGAATTATACAAAAGAAGATTTTGGTTTGCATCATCCAGCTGGAGCTTTAGGAAAAAAATTATTGGTAAAAGTGGATGATATTATGCATAGTGGTAAGGAAAATGCGATTGTTTTAGCGGAAAGTTCTCTTAGAAATGCAATTATTGAAATGAGTAGTAAGGGTCTTAGTATGGTTACTGTTATAGATGAAAAGCAGAAATTGAAAGGAATTATCACAGATGGTGATCTTCGAAGAATGCTTGAAAAAGGAATTGATGTTTATGACAAAAAAGTCGCAGATGTCATGACAAAAAATCCTAAATGGATTGATTATCGTGAAATGGCAGTAAATGCATTGCAGTTGATGAATGATAAAAAAATTACGAGTATGCCTGTATTAGATGAAAAACAGCAAGTAATTGGTTCAATTCTTATGCAGGATATTCTTAAGGCAGGAATTGTACGATGATGATAAAAATGCTAGTAATGGATGTAGATGGTACATTGACAGATGGAAAAATATATATTGGTTCAAGTGGGGAATTGATGAAGGCATTTGATGTAAAAGATGGGTATGCAATTGTACAGTTGACAAAGCAAGGAGTTATACCAGTAATTATAACAGGACGAGAATCAGAAATTGTAAAAAATCGAGCAAGGGAATTAAAGATAAAAGAACTTCACCAAGGTGTAGAAAATAAATTAGAATGTTTAAAACAAATTGCAACGAAACATGTTATTTCCGCAGAAGAAATTGCATATATAGGAGATGATATAAATGATCTTGAATGTATAAAGTATTGTGGTATTTCAGCAGCTCCTAAGAATTCAGTTGATGAAGTATTAGAAAATGTTAATTATATATGCGAACATGATGGTGGGAATGGTGCTGTAAGAGAGTTTATAGAAAAAGTTATAAATGTAAAAAATATTGAGGAAAACAGTTGTGAAAGAAAGAGAAGAATTTGAAAAAAATAGGATAAGTGTAATAGTGCCTGTTTATAAATCAGAGGATGTATTAAAAAGATGTGTAGATTCAATTCTTTCACAAACATATAAGAATTTAGAAGTAATTTTAGTGGATGATGGTTCTCCGGATGCAAGTGGAAGAATTTGCGATAATTATGCAGAATATGATAGTAGAGTTCGAGTTATTCATAAAAGAAATAGTGGGGTTGCAGCTGCAAGAAATAGTGGATTAGATATAGCAACTGGGGATTACTGTACATTTGTGGACAGTGATGATTATATAGATTCCCATATGTATCAATCAATGATGAAAATTATGGAGCAATACAAATGCGATCTTGTTATGTGTGATTGTATAAAAGAGTATATAAATAAAAAAGAGAGATACACACATAATATTCGATCGGGGTATTACAATAGAGAACAGATTGAAAAAGAATATTTTCCACATTTATTGATGATGCCGAACGTAGAATATCCACCGACAATATCAAATTGGCTTTGCCTTTATAAGAGAAAAGAAGAAATTAGAGAAAAAAATTTTGATAAGTCCAATTTAAGATATGAAGAAGGAATCAGATTTTCAGAAGATTTATTGTTCGGAGGAGAATTAATATATCATACAAGATCATTTTATTATATGAAGGGGCAATGTTTTTATCACTATTGGATGAATCCTAAGTCAGCGACACATACTTTTGTTAGTGATAAATGGAAAGATTATAAAAAACTACATATGATTATAAAAAAAAGATTCTTGCTGTGTAAAGAGTATGATTTTTCTCAGCAAATAGATTTAGTATTACTTTTTTTTGTATTTAATGCAGTTGGGGAGATTATTTCTACATTACAATTAAAAGATGTAGAAAAGGTATGCAAATGTAAAGAAATTTTGCAAGAAAAAGAAGTGTGTCAGATGTTTAAAAGATTATGTATAGGAAATCTTCCGATTTCATTAAAACAAAAAATTATAGCTATTATGTATAAATATGGAATAGGGTTAAAGATTTTGATTCTTAAAGAGAAAATGAAATGATGAAAAAAAACATACTATTTATAAATGGGCATCTAGATGTGGGTGGTTGTGAAAGATCATTAGTGGATGTTCTGAAAAATATAGATTATAGTAAATATAATGTAGATTTGCTACTATTAGAGCATAAAGGAGATTATATTGAAGAGCTTCCAAAAGAAGTAGAAGTTAAATTACATTCATTAGATGATGCTTTTGGACCGTTATTTTCAAGTTTATTAAAAGCAGTAAAACAAAAAGATTGGTTTTCTTTTTGGTTTCGAATAGAATACTTACTTTCTAAGAAAGTAAATTGTTTTTTTTATAAAAAGATAAGAAAGTTATTTAAAGATTTAAAAAAATCTTATGATATTATTATTGCATATAGGCCTGGTATATGTACAGATCTTGCTGCTTTTTCTTTTTGTGCAAAGAAAAAAATAAGTTGGTGGCATCATGGAGAAATAAATATTGCAGATAAAGAGGCAGAAAATCTAAATAAAGCTTATAAAAAAATGGATGTAGTAGTAGCAGTATCAAAAAGCAGTTTTGATATGCTTACAGAAAAATTTTCGGATGTAAAAGAAAAAATGATTGTAATACCTAATATGATTATACCATCTGAACTGATTCAAAAATCAAGAGAATGTAAAATTGAATCATATGGAAAGGCAAAGTTAAAAATTGTTTCAGTTGGGCGATTGTCACCAGAAAAAAATATGATATTGTGTCCTAAGATTGCGATAAAATTAAAAAAGATGGGATTTGATTTTAAGTGGATAGTGGTTGGTGATGGAGAAGAAAGAGAAAAAATATCATATATGGTGAAGGAGTATGGATTAGAGAAAAATATGCTATTGATAGGTCGAAAGAATAATCCATATTCATATATTGCAGAGGCAGATATAATGGTACATCCATCGGTGGTAGAATCTCAGGGAATTACAATTTTGGAAAGTATGGCTTTGGGGACACCTGTGATTGTAGTTAGATCTTCAGGTCCAAGTGAATTTATTGTATCTGGAGAAAATGGATATTTAGTGGATTCGGATGTTGATGATATTATAGAAAAAATTCAAGTACTTTATTCGGATTATGAACGTACAAAAAGAATTGTAGATTGTGCAAAAAAAACGATATATCAGTTTGAACCAGAACAAATTATGCAAAATATTGACAGTATTATGAAACAAGGGTAATAGTCCCAAATGCATGGAGAAAAGGACAATAATAATGGCAAATAAGATTTATAGTAAGCAAGATGCGGTAATGATTAGAGGATTGGCAATTCTTTGTATGGTTGTTTTACATTTATTTTGTAGAACAGGAAAAGATGTATTTGGAAAGCCATTGCTGTGGATAAATAGTACAATTCCAGTTGTGTTTTTGTTTGGCTTTTTTTCGGAAATTTGCGTTCCGCTTTATTCATTGTGTGCAGGATACGCCAGACAATATATGGAAGAAAAGAAAAAATCTTCGTGGAAAAATAATTTTCATCGAATTATGAAGTTAATGGTTAATTATTGGATTGTTTTAGTTCTTTTCTCTATTCTTGGTCTTATCTTTGATGTAGATAATAAGATTCCGGGATCATTAATTAAATTTTTGAAAAGTATTGTTCTTTTGCATAGTTATAATGGGGCATGGTGGTATTTGAATACATATATTTTATTATTATTGATTCCAACAAAAATATTATTGAATCCGATTAAAAAAGTAGAATATAAAAAAGGACTTATTATGTGTTTGCTTTTTGAAATCGGTTGGTATGTTGTAACAAAAATAGGATTAATTCCAGATGTACCGGAAAAAATGAAAGTGGTTTTGTTTATAAAAAATGAATTGGTAAATTTAATTACTGTTTTACCCTTTGTTTGGGCGGGTGCAATTATTTGTAAAGAAAAACTGGTTGATAATTGCAATAGTTGGCTAAAAACACATGTGAAATTGAAATGGCAAAATAAATGTTTAATAATTGTGTGGATAGGAATATTTTGTTTATTTAATTTGCTCCATAAAGCAGTGTTAGTAGGAATCGTAGCATTTTGTAGTTTTATGATATTTAATTTGATAAAAAAGCCAGAGATAGTTAAGAAAATATTTCTGTTTTTAGGAAAGCATTCGACGAATATTTGGCTAACACACATGTTTTTTTATTTAGTTTTATTTAAAGGTCTGGTAATAAGAGCACAATATCCTATATTAATGTTAGGATTTATGCTTATATTGTGTATAGCAACATCTTATATAATAATGGGAATAGAACAGCTTATTTATAATTTTATAGAATATATTATGTGTTATCGAGAGCGTTTACAAAGAGAGAAAAGGTAAATTAGTTGTGTAAAAGGAGGATATTGTGACTTGTTTTAAGTACACAATTTATTAAAAAGAATGAAGATAGCATTTTTAATTATGGTACACAATAATCCCACAATGCTTAATTGTTTTATCAAACAGCTTTTGCAGTATCAGGGATCAGTGGTTTTTATACATGTTGATGAAAAAGGATTGAATATTATACCGGATATTATTGAGGACCCAAGGGTAATTATTATTCCTGAACATTACAATGGCAGTTGGGGAGATTATTCTCAGATTCAGATGGTAAATGCATTAATAAAGAATGCAATAAATAATGATGATTTTGATTATTATTCGCTTCACAGTGGTGTTGATTTATGTGTGAGAGAAGTATCAGAATTCGCTGATTATCTTTCAAAAAATAATCTTTATGGTTTTTATGAATGCACTAAACTTCCGAGTACCTGGCAGTATGGTGGTGGATTGGGAAGAGTTGCATTAAAATGGCCAAAATATCTTCGACGAAGAGCAGTAGGGTATCAGCTGCCAAGGGTATTAAGAGCTATATATGGCAGATTATTTTCAGTAGGGATAATAAAGGGAAGAAAGATTCCTGAGAAGTATGAATTATTTGGAGGATCTGCATGGTTCACAATTAGAAGTGATTGTGCGAAAGATTATGTTCATTTTCTTGAGGATAGTGAGTTTACAAGTCTATTTGTAAATGCACTTTGTGGAGATGAAATTTACTATGTAAGTATCTTCCAGATGTGTAAAGGAAATAGAATGGTGAATAATAAGAGCAATCTTAGATTTATAGACTGGAAGGAACGCGGTCAGCATCCGGGACCAGGAAGTCCGAATACAATTGATTGTTCCATGATAGATGAAATTGAAAAGTCAGGTTGTTTTTTTGCTAGAAAATTTGATGCTAATTATGATAATGATGTTATTCAGTATTTTCTGGAAAAAACATCTTCAAATTAAAGCTTGTTTTCATGTTAAGAGGTGATTGGGTGTATAAAGAGAACTTAATATCAGTAATTGTTCCAGTGTTTAATACAGAAGAGTATTTAAATAGATGTTTGGATTCAATTATCAACAGTACATATAAAGAATTGGAAATAATATGTGTTGATGATGGTAGTACAGATTGTTCTCCTGAAATATTAGAACAGTATGCTTCTATTGATAATCGTATTACCATAATTCACCAAGATAATCAAGGGGTTTCAGTAGCACGTAATAAAGGATTGGAAAGTGCTGTAGGAGAATATGTTTGTTTTATTGATTCAGATGATTGGATTCATGAACAGTTTTTTACATATTTACACAGAGCAATAACCGAAAATGCCGCAGATATTGCACTTTGTGATTTTAAACGTTGTGATGAGTCATATTTATTTCCACAACCTAAATATGACTGCGAGAATTTGTCAATTTATAATCTGATGACAAATCAGAATTACAAAAATTTTGTAAATAAATTATTTAGACATACAGTCATTTCTAATGAGCATTTTATGTCTGGAAAAGTGATTGAAGATGCAATTTATATAATAGATATTTTGACAAAGAATCCAAATGTAAGGATTGTTAAGGTTAATTGTACTTTATATGCATATTTCCAAAGAAGTGGATCCTTAGTATCAGGAATTTCTGTTGATTTGGTACGGCATTTAGCGGATTATACAATGCAAAAGTTAGTAAATCTTGAGGATGAAAATCTAAAAGGTATTTTGGCAGAAGATGTTATAAAAAGAATGTTATATGTCAGATATTATTATTTATTGAAAAAAGAGCGAATAGCTGCAGCAGAGTGTAATGAAGTGATTCGTTCAATGTTAACTTTGCTTAGCCACAGAAAAGTGAAATATGTAGTATTGTACCTTATCCCTGAACTGTATCGGCAGTTCAGATTACGGAATGATCCGTCTATGAAGACATTTGAAAAAAATGTAAAGAGTAGTGCTCATCATTGTTTATGATGGCTTATCAGACCAAACAGAAAAAATCGGAAGTCCGTAGTATATGAATTGTATTGTTTCACGAGAAAAAATATTTGTATTTGGCATAAGTACAAATCTTAGAATTGACCTCTACGAATTATTATTGGAATGTGGGTAATGGCTATGAAATATAGATTGTTTGAAAAAGCAAAATATTAATTAATGAGGAGAAAAGTATGATACCAGTTTTTTCAATTATTATTCCCTCATATAAATCAGATAAATTCATAAAGCAATGTATTAGCAGTGTTCTTCATCAGACATTTGATTCATTTGAAATAATAATTATAGATGATGGTTCACCAGATCAGACGGGGGAAATATGCTTGCGTATTGCGGCAGATTATCCTTACGTGAGATATATTTACCAAGAACATCAGGGGGCAGGAGCCGCGCGTAACAAGGGATTAAGAGTCGCAAACGGCGAATATGTTCTTTTTTTAGATGCAGATGATTATTGGGTTAATAGGGATTTGTTGAAGGAGTTATATAATTGCTTTAAGAATCAGAATGTGGATTTAGTTATGTTTCAGATGGACAAATATACAGAGAAGGGAAGGTTGCTGAAAAGGTATCGAAAAAAAGCATTTCCTGATACGAAATTATGTCACTGTGTTCATGAGATTTATCCAATGTTGGTAAGAGATGGACAGGTACTTGCATCTGCGTGTAATAAATGTGTTAAACGTTCTCTTTTGGAAGAAGAGTATATATTATTTCCGGAAGGCGGATATGCAGAAGATATAGACTGGGTAATTCAACTATTTTCTAGGGCAAAATATATTTCATTTTTGAATGGATTGGCATATGCTTATCGTCAGCACGGCAATAGTACAGCAAGTAGAAGTACAGAAGGACCAAATCATCTGGCAGCGATTATTCAAAAATGGGCAGAAAAGGTAAAACAAAATGAAGTGCCGGATCCGGAGGTAGTTGCTGGTCTACTGGCTTTTGAATACGGAATTTGTATGGGACATCAGCAGTATTTATCCCGAGAAATGAAAATAATACTTAAAGAATATCAATATTTGCTTCATTATGCAATGGATAAAAAAACGAAGGTGATAAGATTGTTTCATAGAATTTTTGGGTATTGGTTTACTTGCAATATAATTCGTTTTTATCTGTTCTGCAGGAGAATTTGAAAATGAAAGAACGAAAATTAACTATTTTCACACCGATATATAATCGTGCATATTGTTTAAATAATTGTTATCAAAGTATGAGACGCCAGAAGAACAAACGGTTTGTCTGGATAATTGTTGATGATGGGTCTACTGATAATCTTGAAAGCCTGGTAAGTGAATGGATTGTGGAAGAGTCAGAATTCCAAATAGAATATTATAGAAAAGAAAATGGAGGTATGTACACGGCATACAATCTGGCATTTGAACATATTATAACGGATTATTGGATGTGCATAGATTCTGATGACTGGCTTGCTGATGATGCTGTGGACAGAATATATGATGCTATCGATTATGTAGAAAAGAAGAAACTTTCAATTTGTGGAATTGTTGGGTTAGATGCGCTACAGGACGGAACTATATGTGGAGGAAAATTGCCGGATGTAGATATAGTGGGGCTGTTAGAACTTAAGTTAAAGTATCATCATAAGGGCGATATAAAGGTTATATATTCTATGTCGGATACCAAGCATTATATTCCAATGCCAGAGATTCCAGGAGAAAAAGATTTTAATCCGTATTATATGATGTTAAAGATGGATATAAATAAACCCTTATATATATGCAATCATATATTGTGTATTGTAAATTATCAGCAAGATGGAATGACGAGCCGAGTGTTGCAAAGTTATGAAGAATGTCCAGTTAGTTATGCTATGTTGCGAGAAGCGTATCTGGAACATCAGGAGATACCATGTATGTTTGCTTATCGTCAGTGTATACATTATGTATCATCGTGGATATTTGCAAAACGACAGAAGAAAAAAGTAAACTCTTTGTGGAGGAGAAAGTTGGTTTGGATGGCAGTAATACCTGGAGTTATATTGAATATGTGGGTTTGCTGGAAGAATAGGAGACATTAATGACTTTAGAAGAATGTTATTTGAGTATATTAAAATATAGCAATAGTTGGAATCCAACGAAAAGTCATATGGTTGAGTTTGACTGGGGAAAAATGAAATTAAAGGATAATCATCTGCTAAATAATTTTTTTGTTCATATAATGCTATTTAATCTTGATCTAAAAGATTATATGATAAATAGAAGAAATAAGTTTGAAGAAGTGGGAACGGAACGATTATTACATACAGTTTCTTTATATTTATTGGGAATATATTTTGCTGAGAAAATAGGGTGTGACAAATTAATAAAATCTAGAGGCGTGTGGGAGGATGATAGGAAAGAATTTTTACAATTATGGGCAGGTATATGTTTGTGTCATGATATGGGGTATTTTTTAGAAAAGGAAAAACTGAAATATTATCTAAGAGAAATTACATAATCGGTTTGTAGGCTCAGAGGAAAAATAATCAAAGAACGGTGATTAAAATGGGAAAAGATAAGCAATTTGAGAATATGACTTTTAAAGAAATATATTCTTTTATGAGTAGAGATTTGAGCAATAATGTAACAAAGGCATTAAAGTATTGTGTAACTGCCGGTTGCCTGTTATTTCCAATGTATTTTATGAAAAAGTTAAATGTATCGATGGATATAATAAACAATATAGCTACAGGAGCAACTCTTGCAGGTGTTGGGTGCACGGGAATTGTAGGACAAGCAATACAAGACATCCGAGCATCATTAAAAAAAACGGATCATCAACAGCAATATATACAATGTCAGATGGTACATTATATGGTGTTCTTTTCAGCTATAATTGAAACTGTTATAGAAATAGAGACAGGGAATAATGATTCTTGGATTGAGGAGTTTAAAAAAGAATTAAAAAAGAAAAAACAATGTGAAGGAAGAATAGAAGAGGATTTTCCTGTTGAAAGTATATTTAATATAGAAATAGGAGAAATAGAAAGAAATTATAAAGAAATAATTTCTGAATTAAAGAATCATTTTTTCGAACTTGGTTTTTGGAATGAGTTGGGAGAAAGTGAAGAAGATCAACGAGAGTACTTTGAAAAAGTATTCGATAGATTGCCAGCCAAAGCATTCTCAAATTATAAAAGCCAGATAGCAAAACTTTGTAGTGATTTTCCTGTTTTTATGGCATATTTTCAAAATAAAGAAATATATGGAGCATATGCTAAGTTACAAAAAATTATAGATAAAATAGATCCAGAACCAGAGTATTATAAAAGAGAATTGTTTTATAGACAAAGGGAAAAGTATTACACATTTTTTGGAGATGCGGTATGTTCAGTAAACAATTTGTTTTTTATGGATAATTATTTTATTAGTAAACTGAACGAATCGGATGAAAAAACGAATATAAATAATTTAGAAAGCATAGTAGATATTGTTGACCGGGAAAAAATTATACTAGTGACGGGGCCATATGGAAGTGGGAAAACAGTTTTATTAAAAAAGTTACATTACCGATATAGTATTTATGGCGAAAATGTATTTGCTTTTGATGCGATTGATTTACTTGAGATTCTTCAAGAAGAAAACAATGCTTTTATTTCTTTTTTTGAAAAGATTGCTCAAGATAGAAAAACTGTTTTTCTAATAGATGGGATAGATGATTTGAATATAAAGAGTACAATAAGGCCAAAATATAGCTGGTTGGATATTTTTTTGTCGAATATATATGAAGTTTTAAAAAGGTTTAAAAATATCTCTTTTATTTTGGCTTCGCGTTTATATTCAAGAGCGCAAGAAGAAGATGTTGCTGAATTAATGTTTTGCTATTCCGAGCGAGACAGGAAAGATATATATATAGTAAATGCAGGTATGTTTAATTCGGAGACGGTTTCAAAATGGATAGATCAATTTATAGAATTGCATAAGTGTACATCGATAGACAAAAATAAAATAAAAAGACAAAATGGAAAAATTATTTCAGCGTTATCAAATCCATTATTTTTGTATGTATTTATGAATAAGTACTTAGAAACTCAAAGCATTTCGCAGAAAGAAGGATTTTACTATTATTATGATGTATTTATAAATCAGACAATTAAAGGTAAATTCTATTTAGAAGAAAGATTTGGAGCAAATGTAATAGAAAATTTTACGGGAAATTATAGATTGCTATTACAGGAGATTGCTTTTGATATTTTAAAAAAGTTCAATACAGAGATTACATCAACAATTATTCAAGAGAAAATGAACGAGATAGAACCACTTCTAGGGGAAAAATTGCAATCTTCAAAATATATTATAACAATAAATGATTTCTCGGAAATAACGAGGACATACTATGAAAATTTTAGTAATATAGAAATTTATACTGTGGCAAACTTGATTAATTGTTATTTCTTTAAAAAAGTTAATAACAAAGTCTTTTTTACCGATAGTAATATTCTATTTACACTTGCGGCAGAGCGTATATATGGAAAATTGTTTGAAATTGTGCAAAAAGGAGTTGAGTTTTCTGTTGAAGACTTAAGGCACTTAGACGTAATAGATTTTTATCCTCAGATTTTAGATTATATTATATATAAAATAAAGAATAATACACAATATGATGAGGAGTTTAAAGGGTACATATATTCGTTTGTTGCAAATAAAGATGTTCAAAATCGCTTATTACCAATAAGATATAATCCTGAGGAAGCGGTGGAGGACTTGGCCCAAATTATTATGATGTATATTATTTTCTTTAAGATAAATGAATTTAGTTTTGCGTCAAAAGGATGTGGGCATATTTTTAAGGAGTTTATGTGGTATGTTAATACATACAAAACTATAAAGTATAATTGTAATAATAATGTTAATTATATTTATACGGTTGAACGGTATTTTATGGACGTATCTTTAAATGAGTTAAAGATAAAAAGAATAAATTTGAAGAAATTTAATTTTCAAAATAGTAATTTATCTGATTTGAAATTTGAGCAATGCAAAATGTTGGATACAAGATTTTATGCTGCAAAATTAGGAAATAAAATTGAAATGAAATCGTGTGACATTAAAAATTGTAATTTTATGTTTGATAACGTAAAGAAAAACGAATTAGAATTGACGGATTGTAGTATAGATGACGTAAAAATTAAGCCTAGAAAGGTTACTTTTTTACGATGTTACATAAATGATTTATATTTGAATTTGCACGAGATGAAAAAAATAGAATTTAAAGAATGTGTAATCAATAAACTGTTTTTTACAGATGGTGTAAGCAAAAATGCGGATGCAGTTATTGAGTTTAGAAATTGTAATTTTAAAACAGACATAAAGCTTAAGGATGTAAGGGTATTAATTAGAATGGGAAAATATTTATATTTAGGTAATGGGAGGGTGTTTAAAAATATAACATATCAAAATAAAATAGAAACTTTAGATGAAAGGGCAGAAGAGAATGAAAATCTTATAAATACAGATGGAGAAATATCGGTATTTTATGAAATTCATGTAAAGATGCAATATCAAAAAGATATGAGACCATGTTTCCAGGTGGTGTATAACGATAAGAAGGCTTTAATAGATATAAATAGTAGTCAGGTTATTGATGGAGAAGTACCTGAGGAACAGATGTATTTAATTTTAGCATGGTGCGTAATACATAAAGATGAATTAATAGAAAATTGGAGTTTATCTAAAGAGAGAAAACAATTAAATGTGATTGATCCACTTGTATAAATGCAGAGAATGAAAATGGAAAGAAGTTTAAGATCTTTTTTGCGTAAAACAGGCTGTTTTACATATAGAACAAAGACATCAAATCGTTTTATCCTCAAATCTTTCCTGGCTCCTTGATGAATCTATGACGGATTCCTGAATATATGGCGATGTCATTATGCAAAGAAGCTATAGATTTGATTAAGGTTCAGACAACACCAAAGAGTGAAGAAGAACTTATGAAACAGTTTAGAATGGTTAGTAGAATTGCATTAACCAAATTATCGTAAAAGGAGTGAAACACTATGACAGCGAATCCGATTTTGCTTCAGAAAAAATATAGCCGTGTTATTGAGTGCTTTGCCAAACAGCAGGGACTTTCACTGGATGCGGCATTGAATTTCTTTTATCATTCCCAGGTTTATCAGCTGATCCATGATGGTGTTTCTGATATGCACTGTATGAGCGATGCGTATTTGGCAGAGGAACTGGAACAGGAATATGCCGAAAAAGTGCCTTGTGAACTTCCAGAAATAAGTACAACTCAATGAAAGTGAGAGATACAGAGCCACCCTCACGGAGACTGAGCCAGTGGTTATGTGCGTTAGTTCACGTAACGTTTTATCCAATGCATAGATTGTGCTCATATAAATATTATGTTCAAACTCTATACTTGTAATAATGTTTCGTAAACGCTAGAATATTTTTATTTAAAATAATAGTATTCGATGGTAAACATTAGCAAGATGTGATACAATAGATTATCTTGATTAAAATAATTGTAACAGTAAATCGATAATTTAGTAGAGAAAAGGATTATTGAATGAGGTTATTAATAGAGAAAAAAGACTTGGAATTATTGTTAGAGAAGAAAAGAGATTTTATTGGAAATAAAGTAACATTTGATACAGTAATTACGGGCATTTCTTTCTTGTTATCGACATTTACGGCAACGTATGAAGACATATTAGGTATTCCGGGGAAGATTATAAAAATAATTTTTTGCCTGATTGGAATCATATATGCAATTAAAATAATAAAGGATATATATGAAATGCATAAAAACAAATATGACCACAATATATTACTAAATGACATACAAAAACTAGATAAAATCCAACACAAGCATTCATTAGTCGCCATCCAGTTTCCAGACACTTCCGCAGAAAAGAAGTATCTTGTATATTACGATGAGCGGTGGGATTGTAAATTATTTTTGAATTACAAGACTGTGGATAGAGCAGATGAGGAATCGGTGATAAATAAGGTGTCGGCGGATCTGAATGTGGATAAAAGTCAGATAAACTGCAGATACATATCGTCAAAAGTACAGGAGAAATATTCTGAAAGCCATCAGGAGAATAGGATCTATAATCACAGATTGTACGAGATAAAGATTCAAGTATTTCCGGAGGATGAGCAGAAGGAGAACTTTGTTGTTAATGGCAGACACTATTATTGGATGAGTATTTCCGACATGGAGAGAGATCCTAATATTGTGAAGAAGAATCTGGATGTTATTGATTTTGTTAAAGAATCGATGCATGCATAACATAAGCGCAGGCAAAATGGCATACGCCATTTCCCTGCGCTTTTATTATACCAAAGTATGCAAGAGAAGTTGCCGGTGGCAAGTTCTCTGTATCCTTATAGCCGAATAATCAAAATACTATCTGTTCTTACGTCTCTTACTAATAATAGTATAAATACATCCTGCAGCAATCATAAGTGAAAGAACCAATGAAACTGTATAAAGAATCATGTGATTGTTATCACCGGTTTTTACCTTGCCGTTTGTAGACTTCTTATTTGCATGATTAGCATTAGTAGTCTTTGGAGATGCTGTAGTGGTTGCTCCGTTCTGACCATTGGATGTGTTGTTACCTGTAGAACCAGAGGTTGTACCATTGTTAGTTCCGGAAGGATTTGTTGTTCCAGGTGTGCTCGGTTTATCAGTATCCGGCTTGTCAGTACCTGGTTTATCAGTATCCGGTTTGTCAGTACCTGGTTTGTCAGTGCCTGGTTTATCAGTACCTGGCTTATCAGTACCTGGTTTATCCGGTGTCGGATTTTCTGATCCGTCGGTCACTCTCCAGAGCTGTGTTCCCCAGAATGGGTTAGCCATACCGAGGAAGAGACCGTTGTCTGTCGGAATAAATGCACGTCCGCCGTGGTTATAGATATCGCCGAAACCATTGCGGGTGAGTGTTGTAAAGTTTACTCCGTCGGAAGAGATCAGTACGTCGCATCCTTTTTCCTGTGTGCGGATGATGTTGCTGCATCCAAGGTAATATACGAAATGATGGAATGCAGTGTTGAAGACGTTGTTCTCAATCTTCTGTGCAAGATCTGGGTTCAGGCGGTTAAGGATTGGTTTTACATAGTTGTTGTAATTATTTACCATATCCAGATATACATCGACGATGTCAGATGGTTTATTTCTCTGTGTGTAAGCAGCTGTCTGAGAATCGTCAGAAGAAAGTGTCTCGATTTCATCCAGCTGATCTAACATCTGGTCGATGGCATCTGCTTCTGTGTCTGTAAGTTCTGCATTTGTGTTGTCTGTTACAACTGCTTCCTGGTCTTTTGCGGCTTCTGTAGCTGCCTGATCAGCAGTATTATCAGCGTCTGTATTCTCCTGAATATTTTCCTGAGCATCTTCTGCGTTATCTTCTGTGGCGGCCTCTTCTGTTGTGCCTTCTTCTGCGGTCAATGCTGCGCCGGAAGGAGTTTTCTTAAGGCTCTGAAGAAGTTCTTTGACATAAGTCATCTTCTGTGAGAATTCTTCAGGTGTCATTTCCAGAAGACTTCCGTCGGTCAGCTGTGTGAATCCGGATGCGAGTGTTGCGATATCGAATGTTCCGATCAGGAGCTTTCCGTGGTATTCAGAGAATCTCCACAGATACTGTGTGGAAGCTGCTCCGAATCCGTCGTCGTTGATGAGTTCGATATTTTCATTCTTGTCCATGCGGTTCAGGCATGCTGGGTTCTTCAGATCTTCATAGAGAGACTGGAAATCACCGGCATTACCGATTTCGGCGAGGTCAAGCATCGGGTCGTTATAGCCGCCGATATAGAGATGGTCGCCATATGCGAACAGGTTACCTGCGCAGGATTCTTTCTTTCCAAGACCGAATTCATATTTGGCACCTTTGGATGTGTTTCCGATGATCGGTGTCCAGTTCCAGGTTCCGTCGGCTTTCGGATCACCGCGGTATACGGCGAATCCCTGTTTGTGATTGACGCCTGTTGTGGCATCTGTCTTGCCTGTTACCATGGATACGTACAGAGATCCGTTGAATGGAACAAGATCCCATAATCCACCGCCGTTGATACTGTCGCGGATCCAGCAGGCCGGAAGATTGTCGAAGGTCTCCTGGTTGGCGATAACGGACCAGCTGTCTACGTCTTCTGGATCTGTAGTGGAAAGAAGACGTACACCCTGCATACGTGGATTATCGTCTTTGTAACGTACGTCTTTTTTGGCCATTGCTTTGATCGCATTCTGGTATGCCTGTGGAAGCTGTGAACCGGATGCGAACATGTTGTCTGGATCTGCACCGTCGGTAGCCAGAGATACGAGAAGCTTGCCATCCATAACGGTGAGTCCGCGGATCCCGTTGGCGAATCCGGAGTTCTCTGCAGTCTTCTGCATAACAACTTTGGTTTCATTTGTCTCAGGATCGATCTGAAGCAGACGGGATGTCGGGAAGCCGGCGCAGGCAAAATATAATTTGCCATTGTATTCTACGGCCATTCGGTATCCGTTCCAGTTGACGAATGCGGAGCTCTCTTTTTCGACGTAGACAACTTCTGTCTCATAGGTGTATTTGTTCACACGCATGATACAAGGAGTTCCGTTGGTAGATGTTGCTCCGTCAGGGAAGTTACCGTTGTACACAACATTCAGGATATTGGTTGCTACGGTACCGGCTTTCTGTGCCGGATTTTCATCCCCGCGGTTCTGGAACAATTTGGTCAGATTGTTCTTGAGATTGCGGTAGTAAATACCTGAGATTGGATTCCAGCAGGTGCCAAGGTAGATATAATTTCCATGTTCTACGCAGGACCATACATAGCTTTGGTTACGGTTGTTCTCTTCTCCCATAGCATCGAATGACAGGATACCGTCAGTCTCACCGGCTCCTCTTTCCGGATGAGATACTTTCTCGATGCTGTAACCTTCGGATGAGAGTGGGGCAGCACTTACATTTACGCCTGTTGCAATACAGGACACAGAAAGAACTGCTGTCAGTACGAGTTGGAAAAATCTCTTTTTCATAATTTCCCTCCATTATTAAATTGTTAGTTTCATAAATGATTGTATTATAGGCGAACCCCTGTTGTAAATCGTTTTTTTGCGTATTTTACAGCTAAAAATAAAAAAAATGTAGAAATT
>ENA-OQRC01000927-OQRC01000927.1-human-gut-metagenome-genome-assembly--contig:-NODE-927-length-21080-cov-19.269584_pt1 | contig 21080 bp, 15 predicted proteins | sample MGYA00243236_ERZ505102 | MGnify/ENA primary metagenome ERZ505102 (study PRJEB26097, sample SAMN02712089) | human gut metagenome | biome: Gut microbiome | host: Homo sapiens | place: Denmark... | reverse complement strand
CCTTTTCAAGGCTTGCGATATGTCCGTAACTTGCTCATTCATAGATACAAAGGTACAAAAAATATCTGAGATACCCAAAAATAAAGTGTAAATATTTTGTTGGTTTTCAATAAATTATCACCTACTTGTTGTATCAGGATTATAGACAAAAACTCAAAGGGGTGTTATTGCTGAATAGTTACCCTCTTCGGCGGTCATGGGAAACTCACTATTCGCTTCCGCTATCCCCTCTTTTAAAAGGGTTAAATTCTCTTCTTCAGGACTAATTTCTTCTACTTCATCAACGTAGCTTACCGAACCATCCGCACACGAATCAATATCCGTCGTATCTACCACACACGTATCAACACACGTCGTATCAACGTACGCAGTATCATTATCAGCCTCAAGAGAATCTTCATGACCAGCTGTTTTAAATAATAGCAAACCTCCTACAAAAAATACTATGAAAAGGATGGCGGCCCATAATATGACTATGCTATTTGACTCAGGCTTCTCACCCGTAGGAACCACTGGCTCTGGGTTAGGACCAGTTGGGGGATTAACTTCCATTCCTCCACCAGTATTGCTACCGGGTGCCTCTTGTTTTCCTGTTAGCGGTATGCCCTCATGGACCAGCTTAGTAACATCCTCATCTTTTTCATTCGTCTGAGGTTCGAAAGGAGGCAACTTCGTTCCACACCTTTTGCAGTATTTTGCTTTATCATTGGTTATTTCCGCATTACATTTAGGACATCTTCTCATATCATCACATTTTTACGGTTTATAACTAAAAGTCGACAACCTATTATTTTTACAAAAATCCAAGTTCTGATCATCAGAATTCTCCTGCTGTCAACTATCCCAAATAGACACGACAGACGATATTGATAGCCAGTTGCAAAAACAAGAAAACGGGCACACAAATCGTAAACTTCTTATGAAGCGTTTTATGCCTAAAGAATATCATGGCACACAAAGCCCCGAATGCGCCTCCCAATAGTGAGAAGAGAAGCAGCAATAGCTCTGGAACCCTGTTTTTTTGGACACACGCCAAATGCTTGTCCCATGCGAACAAGACAAACGTCATGATGCTCATGACATATAATATAAACAGATCGGGATAACTCATAGTTTACTCTAACGCTAATAAATCACATGAAACATACGACTGCAAAAGTCCTCAAAAAACGGCCACACTACGATAAGCAGCCAAAGCGTAGCAAGAGCCACCAAGACCTCAACGACAACTATCCACCAACCATAGCCAGCCTTTTCTGTTTTCTCCTGCAGGAGATATTCATACTCGTCTTGTTCCAAGGTAAAGGAGATGGGGGCATACTGTGTCTGATTCGGCCCATTGTTGATCGTCGCCACCACAGGAGTGTCCAGTTTGAACAATCCCTCTTCGAAAAAAGTGTCTCCGTTTTCGTCCAACTGGACCGTTTTCGCCTGCTGACCTTGTTGTTCAAACTTGACGCTTTGACAGACCAATGGTTCTCTCTTTGTATTTCGAACCATCACCTTGATCTGTTTGACCTCTTCTTCAGGAATGAAAAAGACATATTCTTGCTGGTCTTTGTCGAGAACATACTCGGCCTTGTTGTCGTGATGCACACCATCTTCCACCATCATCGTCTCTCCAGTTTTCATTTCGGGAAGCGCAGCCGCACCCTTGTCGTCGGTCTGGTAATGATTCTTAGCGTCATGATAGGTAACTTCTACCAACGACCTCTCACTTTTCTTTTTGACAACGACGCAGGGGCTGAGATGTTTATTGTCGGTGGCGGTAGTCTTCTCAAAGACGTACTGGTTGATGGCATTGTTGACGAGTCGCTTCATTTGGGGCGCATACCCTTCCACGCTGACCGTACACGGCCCTTGAGGCACTTCCTCCATTTTCATAGAGAGCACTCCGTCAGGCCCCGTCGTCCTCTCCAGACGCTTGTCGCCATAGTTGATGACTACTGGCTGCGAAGGAAGCATCGCACCATCTTTCATCACAGAGACTTGTATTTCGACCTGCGGTTTCTCCTCAGGCTTTTCACTCTCAAAGGAGAAGACTATCTGCCCCCCGTCATCAGTGAGCTGAGTGGTCTCCGTTTGGTCAAGCATGGTAGCGGCGACAGAGGCCTCGCCATATAAAGGCAATGAGATTTCCGCACATCCTTGGGCGTTCGTCGTCGCTTGATACTGCTTTCCAAGGCAGTCCACCACTACCGGCTCATTGGCGAGGGGAGCTCCGTCCCTGGTAGCACTGATGGTGAGCGGTGCAAACTTGGTCAGGTCGAAGTCGTAGGAAGACTTACCCTCTACAACCAGAAGTGGGAAATCCCTATCGTCTGCGAGATCCGTGACGACATAGTGTTCGCCCACCTTCATGTTGTCGAAGAAGTAATATCCGTTTTCTCCTGTTTTCAAGACCTTTATTTGCCTTGACAGACGGAGGCCAAACTCGTAGTTTCTCATCGGATTGCCATCAAAAGAGAAGGAAAGACGAATGGGATTCTTCTGTTTGATCGGTTCCTTTGAGAAGGCTCCTTCTTTGCGCACGGGCTTTTTGAATCCCCAGCCCGTCAGGAGTATTTTGACATCACCTTCGTCATCATTGTAGTATATATAGCTATCGTCTGGCGTCGTACAGAGCATTTGGGCTGTCTTGGCACCTATGACTTCAGCCATATCGGTCTCGGTCTGATACAGAGCCTCCTGAATGACTTTCTGCTTCAGTTCGCTGGCATCCACCATGCGATGCCACTGACACCGATGGTCCGACCAGACATAGACGCCGGGACCAATGCTAAACTTGGCAAAAGGATTTTTCTCCCCGAGTTTCGCACATAGCGCTTTGTACAATCCAGAATAATCCTGCTTGTTTAGCTTATGAACTTCTTTTACTGACGACTGTCTTTCCATTTCCTATCTTTTGTTAGTTTCCACCGATACGCTGCAATATGCTATTGATTCAAGATCTCATTTTCTATTGCACGATATTTGGCAAAGGTATAGTTGGCAAACATTTTTTTCAAATACGGTACCTGTTCCACCGTTTCCTTGATGCGTCCCTGTCGTTTTGTCAAAAGACCTTTTTTATCAGCTTGGAAGTACTCTCCTGAATAACTGTTGATGTTATGACGGCGCTTCTGCATTTGGCTTATCAACTCTTTGAACACACCAAGCCCGTCCTCAAACAAACGCAACTGCCTCAGGACCTCTGCCACTTCCTTTTGCTGCGCCTCGTTGAGCCCCTTCAAGGGATCGGCTCGCAACAAGCGGTTTATATTGTCCTTGTCGAAGCGCGAGTTGGCAGCCAGAGCCATTTCGTCGTACGCCATTTTGTTTCTTTCCACCACCTTCGCCTGAGCGAGCAACTCGGCAACAGAACGGTCGTCCTGGTACTTCTCGTTCTCATCAATGATCTTGTTCAGCTTGCCCAGACTCATCTGAGAGAAAGGAAGCTGCAGATAGTCTTCATTGTTGGCTATGACCTGGTCCGCAATACTTCCTCTGACACTGTCAAGAATTGCACACTGTTGCTGCATTGTGCCAAGATCGCTGTTGATGGCCTGGAGTTGCGCTTGCAAGGAGTGTATCTTCTTGTTTTGCTCCTCCAGCGCTGCGAGCAGTTCTTCCTTGCGTTTCAGCAGTCTGCGCACTTCCGGATAGTCGGCATCATCTTTGAATCGGGCCAATTGCTCTTGCAGCTGTTTGATGGTTCTTGCATTCTCCTCCTCCTGCTGCTTCAAGGCTTTCAGTTCCTTGCCCCATTTTTTTATGGAGTCGCCAAGAACCTCTTTCTGCATGGTAAGTTCTTTGTTCTGCCGAGCCGCATCCGGATGGGCATTCGTCTCCATTTCGCTTTGGGCGACCACCATCAATGGCATCAACAACAGCGCCACGGACAATATGTGTTTCATTCGTTTCATCATGCTACCACTAATTTATCAATTTTTTCTTCCGCCTCGGTTCGCGTTTTCAACGGATCCTTTTCCAATTCTTTCCAATATTTTTCCAAAAGTTTCTTGAGGAAAGGTATCACCTCGAAATATCTCTGATATTTCGCAGATTCTTCAACTTCTTTTCTATATTCACTTATCACTTCCAAACAGTCCTTTCCCTTCAACTCCGACTCCAGATGATTGGCAATTTTTACCTTGGCGGTTGCTACAATATCCCTTAGATTTCTGATGCCGCCTGCAACTCTGGACAGCTTTACATTCAAGCTATCCATTTCCATAAACTGCTCCTGCGTCATTTTAGCTCGAAGGCCAACAGACTCGCGCAATGGCATAAAATAATCAAGACGCAGCCTTGCTACGCTATCAAGACCCTCTCCACGATCCACGCAGGCCCACGCCTTGTCACGTGCTCGTTTGTAGTTGATAGCAAAAGCGAGACGCTCTTTATACGGACCAAAGCCTTTCTGTCCAGCAAACTCATGCAAAGAATCTTTCATCGCCTTTAGACGTTCCACCGACATCTCCGAAAACCGGCGGTTTAGATACTCATTGTTTTGAGCTAACAGTTTCTGCATCTGCAGCTGTTTTTGCTCTTTATTTAATATGTCAGAATACACTTTCATTTTTTCCAGTTTCCCTTCGAGTGCTTGGACGTTTCCTTCGGCTTTTCTTATCTGCGCATCAAGTGCTTGGACGGAATCTTCCATCGACAAATGCTTTTGCTCCAGGGACTCCACCGTCTCGCGCAGCATTCTGACGTCCATCATCGTTACGGAGCGGGGCAGCACCTCCAGCTGCTTCGCGCTGGCAGAGACCTTGGTGGTCCATTCCATAAGTTGGACTTGGAGGCTGTCAGCATCAGCCCTCAATGCCTCTATCTCCGTTTGCAATTTTTGGTTCGTCTTTTCTGATTCCTGTCCTTTTGCAGGAATAGCAAACGAAGAGAGCAACAACAGAAAGAGCAAATGATATACCTTAATTCTCATACTACCCATATTCCTCAAATTCCCTATCCGTATATTCATCTACAAAACGATCGAGTTTGCCGACCTTGTGAAATTCTTGGTCAAACTTTGATTTCACATTTCGCAAGTTGTCCAACTGTCCCCTTGTTCTTGAGTAGTAACTGATGATCTTGTCAGCAAGCGCATTGTAAAAATGCGTTTTTCCTGCCGACAATTTGTCGGGAATACTATTCAAGCCGTTCTTGAGTTCGAGGATATCGGATAGATGTTCTTTGTAGATACTATTACCAAGCATGTGGTCTCTTTTCCCCCTCACACTTGCCGCATAGTTGTTGTACGAATTCCAACTATGTCCATTGAAAGAAGGAGACAGGCCGATTCTTTGGTGCGCCAGGCGATAAGCTTCGCAGTAGGTGGCATAGACGCTGCGGATCTTCTTGACCCTTGCGTCTGTTTCTGCATTCTTGTCCTCGCGCTCTATCACCTGGATTGCCTGGATGTATTTCTCTATCGTGCTCTTTTGGCAAGAAGCAGAGCTCCATGCGTCAAAGATCTTACGATTGACTATCTCTATGGCCGTCGTCGTATTGAGATCCTTCAAAGTGCCTGTTTCAGACTTGGTGCCAAGCTGGCTGATGGATTCGCAATGCCGTAAGAAGAGCTTTTCGTCCCAGTCTCCTTTTTTCTTCCAATCATCTTTGATTTCATCACTATATGATTGGTATATCGTGTTGGAAGGGGAGGGAAGAACGTCTATCTCCACATCAGTCAGCAGAAAGAACGCTCCTACTACGCCACCCAATAGTACGATAAAAATGATAATTAACTTAATTGCTTTCATCTCATTTTTGTTATTGATTGATATGACTATCTAACAAACTTGCCTTTATATACATCATGTAAGATTTTTGTCATCAATCTCCCTATGCATGGCATCCATGTGGTGGTTTAGTTCTATTTTCGTTTTAAACCATACGTGATCGCCACATTGCTTGCAAGTGTATATGTGCTTAGTTTCCTTCTTACGTTCGGAGGACATCGTTTTTGCCTTTTCCGACACTGCATTTTTACTCTGTTTAGATTCACTCGGATTTATCACTGCTTTCTGTTTTGGCCTTGATTTTTTCGGACGCACCTTGATTTCTTCCTCATCTTGGGGATCCGTAATCCTATTATCTTTGTCAGTTGCGTCTTCTATGATACCTGTGTCTCCTATGGCAGTTGTATCGGAGAACACGCTTGTGTCAGGAGAGGAGCCAGGGAAGTCTTTCTCTCCATCTGTCAGCAGAAAGAACGCTCCTACTACTCCACCCAATATTACGACAAATATTATAATTAACTTAATTACTTTCATCACTTTTATGTTATTGATTGATATGACTATCTACTTTTAGTTCTGTGAAAAGTCCAGCTCATCTGTGATTGACGCGGAACCTTTTAATGAGTTGTGGGACGCTATTTTACGATGACGTTGGTAGTGATCTTTACGTTCCTTTTCAGTTTTAAACCTCAAATAACACTTCTCACATTTGTATTTTTTTTTTTACATGCGCATTTTTGATGATTTACTAGTTCCCCAGATGTATTAAACCTTAGCCGACAATCAATGCATACAACTTGCCCAGATGCTGGTTGCGCACCCAAGCTGCTACCAGTCTTGCTGGTTGATTTTATCGATGTTGTATCACTATTGGATTCTTTTTCAACATCGTACAACTTCGCTATATCATCAAAACACTTTAACCCGCTAAACTTAGATCTAAAAATTTCCTCGTTCGGTTTAGTTTCTACAATCAGCTTCAAAACAACTAAATGCATATTATACAATTTATATTTATTTTTGGGATCTACCACCATTTTTATAGAGTCTATATCTCCTTTTCGCACGAAATCTGTCACCTTTTTATAATCACACAAGTAATCCCAGAAACCGTTTGGAGCATACTTTTTGATAGTATCCATATGGGTTTCGTATTCATTATACAAATTATCGACCATGTCAAAAGCCAATTGTTTCTCGCTTAATTTCTGTCCAACATTATTCATGAAGTTGTAGGCATCTTGCCTCGTAAAAACTTCCTGCAGAGCAGTCTCTTGCTCATTTTCATTACGCAAATTATTATAAAGAACAAAACTAAGCCCGCCTAATATTAACGCCATCATTGTAGCCAAGACGCACACAAGAGGCTTCTTGTAGCGATCCGTAAACGGCCTGTGTATCTTGTCGAAAGTTACTGTAACCGATTTCTGATTTGGTTTTATCTTACCCGTTTTCCAGACCTCGTTCTTAATGGAACACGTAAGGTAGAAGTCGAATAGCGGAATATCCTTAGCCTCAATTATGAAGGAACCCTTATGCGATTTTGAGTGCGTCCCCCTCTTAAGGGGTACGCTTTTTAGGGAAAGTTCTTCTTTGTGGTCTATCCAGTTTTTTGCTTGAAGAGCTACTGAACTAATACCTCTCAAGTCTTTGTCTTCAGGAAATGTCACATGCACTGTCAGTTTACCTGCAGGTGCGGGGTTAGGCCGCTTCCTTTGGGCCACTTCTACGCGTAGTATATCTTCAACAAATTCCTGTTTTTCGACCACATATTTGCTTCGTGGAGTCGTATCAACTTGTATGCCATCATCCTTCAAAGCTGCGATCTCATTTCCTTCCAGTGTAATCACCAGTCCCTGCTGAGAAACGTCTACTCTTTTTGAAGTTCTAGAATTAGAAGAGAAGAGCGTCACCTTCAATTCCTGTGGATAGCTGATGAAATAATCTTCGTCTTCTTCTGGGAAAATAGCCAAAGAGACCTTCTCTTTCTTGGGTGTTCCCCATGATTCCGTTTCCACGCTCACTCTTTCCTGCACCGTGTCGAGGACTACCCCCTCGTGACTCACATTGCCATCTATCAGGTCTTGAATGGAGAACACAAAAGAGAGATCCTCATAGTATAGCGGCGATTTGCTACGGCATATTATTTTGAGCCTTTCATTTAAGTTGCAACAATCCCCCTTCGGTTGTCCATCTACTATCAGCTCGTATTTCTTGGGTCTTGGTATTTGGATATTGCCGATAGGGACATAGCTTGTCGTATGGACAGCTGTCGCCACGACCACCTCTTTGAACTTGTCAAACTCTGGGTAGTTGACATCCTGAAAGAGTTCTTTGATTTTCTCTTCAGTTTCCACTATGTATCCCACCGGCCCATTGGGTGTCATGACCCTATCAGGTGTACGGAAACGGGTAAGCGTAAACTTGCCCACCACCTCGTCCAGCACATGTCCATCAATTTTACCTGCGTTGTACTCGTAGGTTTCACGCACAGGATCCTTGCAGGTCATGCATTTTTTCAAGAACTCGTCTTTGAGTGCACACAGGACGTCATAGGGAGTGTACCCACCCTCCAATTTGTAATTTTTGGGGATGGAAATGGCTATGACCAGCGAGCCGATTCTAGAAGCACCCGAGCTCCTGACATTGTTCTTGACCAGTTTATATACCGTTTGCGTCGGATTGGTCGTGATGGTAAAAAAGAAAGAATTCTTGTCAAAGCCGACATAAAACTGGTCTTCGACGACAAAGCTAGGGTTGTTCAACAAGAGTATGGGACCGAATCCACCGCTGGACTCGGGATTGCCACACACCTTGACAGAAATATTATGATTATATGCCATACTATCTATTGCTATTGATTCACCACTTTTTTGAACTTATCCCAAAATGTATTTCTTTTGGTCGGGTGAATCGAGTTTTCTATTGCTCGTATTAACTTATCCGAATCAGCCTGCTCGTACTCGTACAAGCCGCCCACATAGAAGGACCCAAGGCTGAACGTATATAGATTTGGACAGAAGCTGTTGTTGCTATTGATATTATAGTCTTTGCACAACTGGAGCAAGGGACTCAAGATGAGATTGCCAAATCTGTTTTGAAAAATCTCATACGCCTTTTCCTCGCGCTCTATCGGATCGCCCAACGTGTCCGCCTTGGTCATGATGATATGGATCGAGTCCACCTTCTTCATGATTTCGCTATTGTTGGGGTCTTGAAACAAGTTGACCATTTTCTGAATGAGGACTCTTTGGTTGACCGCACAAGTCTCCATTGAGACCATTCGTTCCCCTGTCTCCTCGTCGAATCCTACTAATACCTCACGAGAGAATCTCACAACATTGACAGTAGGATCGATAATGAGAAAGAAGGCTTTGCGATTGGCGTTTTTCAAGAGTTCGGTAGCGCCGCTACCCATTTCCTCGAAGGTGAAGATATGGTCTGGATTGTTTGCTATACCAAAAGCAAACTCCTCGCCCGACATTTCGACCAAATTCACCTTGTAGTCTATATTCTGCTGACCCGAGGGGCAAATCGTGGCTTCCAGCGTCGTGACAAAAGAGCCTGGCGTTCGGGGCACCGTTATTCCCACGTCGGTGTACTGCTGGAGCGCCGAGGCATAATCGCCACCACCCGAAGCCAAATTGATATGAAGAGAGTCGGAACGAGACAAACCCATCAGCACACAGGTCTTGCCCGTAGAGGGGATGCCAAAGAAGAAGACATCCGTGAAGCCCTCTTTACACTCCGCTCGCGACTCCGCTATCGCCCGATTGATATCGGGAAGGTCGTAAGTGATATCATTGCTCCGAAGTGTTTCCAAAACATTTTCGGTCATGACGTTCGCCATGATCAGCTCGTTGTCTGTCACCACATGCTCGATCAAAAGGCGCTTCAGCCTTTCTGCATCGTAGCTATTGGGACGGTCTCTCATCTGTCCGATTTCCTTCTGCTTCAGACGCATCAACATCAGTTTGGCCTGATGGGAGAAGGGCGATGTACGATTGTTGCGCAAATAGGTAGATATCTCAAAAATATCATTAGTACCCTTCACATTGTCCCATTCCACGATCGCATTCAACAGTTCTCTAGCTTCGGGCACGTGCCTTCCCTGGGGAAAAGCATCCAGATAGGTTTGGATCTCCTGCACATTTTCCATATCGACAAGAGGCCAGAAACAATCGTCTATCTCATTTTTGTGGATGGTGTTCGGATACTTTCTGAGATAGGCTATGAGCGAGTCCTTCGAAAGCACATCCACGTTGACCCATTCATTTTGCTCCTTATCGGCTTGCTCCCTCTGCAATGCGTCCCTCACGCTGGAGACCATCTGTCTAGCTTCGTCCAGATGGTTGCCGCAAGGAGGCGTGCCCTCCCAATGCTGTATGTAGCTTTCAAGCGCATGGAGAAGTTCTTGCGACGGAGTGTTGAGCATGGATGCCAGGCGTCCCCATTCTTCCTGCTCGTTAGGATTGGGCATACTGTTGAGCCTCTCCTGGATATGAGCTCTTTTGGCGGGTTGCATATTGGGAAAATCATCCAAAGAAAGATTATCATACTTTTGGATGCACACCAGCATATAGTCTGCCGACTTGGTCGGCTCTAGTTTTATAACTTGTCTTTTTTGTAATTCGTTTAGTGTAGGCATGGTTTTGTTTTATTTAAGGATTCGACCATTATCATTGCGGCCTCGCTTGTTGATACTAAGCGTACTGGTGCGATAAGCCACTACATAATTGAACAAGATGAGGATGTGGATCAGCAAAACAAAAAGAAGGGCTTTCACACTGAAGCCACCAGTCCCCTGCATGGCTTCTTTCAGTTCGAGAGGCGCCGTCTCAAACTGCTTCACTTGATACTCCTTGATCTTGTAGAGACCAGACTCATTGTTGATCACTGGGAGCTTTGCACCGTTGGACAGCGTGTTCAGCTCTTGCTGGGCAGACTCGGCGAGCGCAGGTATCTGCTTCGCCTTCGTTGGTATCTGCATCATGCTCCAACTGTCTATCGACTGCTCTATTTTCACCCGTTGCTCTTTGAAGAAAGTATATAAGCGCTCGTAGCCTGAGCCAACCAATAACCTCATCTGTAAGTCCTTAAAGGCGGAGACGCCCTCTTCGCTTGCACTAATATGGTTGGTCTTCATAAACTCCTTCAAGTCATCATTGCGTCGTCCTTCTTTGATAGCATTGCTGAGGCCATCGCTCGTACGACCAATGGCCTGCTCCTCAAACTCCTTGTAGTCAAGAAACATCTGGTCGATTCGATCCAAGTCATCCTTCGCGCACTCCTTCACCCGTTCCTTGTTGTCATTGACGATGAAGAATTGCATGATTCCACCATAAAGTGAGAGCGGAATGGCTACAACAACATAGACGACCAGCGTGGCAATTTCCAGTTTCTTCCATTTGGCCAATTCGTTTTCTGCACCCTTGGCCTTGATCATGAACCATACGAGAAACGCTATAAACGCCGTGATTGCCACCGACACGACAATGTCCATACCCAACTCTCCGCCACTCATAAACGAATGGCCTATAAAGGTGAATACCATAAGTAGCACCACACCGACTATCGCAATGATATTAGCAATAGTCACTTTTCCATTTTTTGCTTTTTTTTCCATATCATTTTTATTTTTCCTTCAATGACTATGCCCTTCTGTCGTTTCTTTTTCGACCAGCGGGGGTTCGTTTTCCTCTCTCCAGAGCATCTTTGATTTGAACCAGCTTGCCAATCTCCGGTGACGCGGCAATGGGTTTTCCTGTTTCCTGCAGGATTTGTATGATTTGCCGGGTCGTCAGGTTTTTGTTCTGGCTCTTCAGCAGCGCCACCACACCCGTAATGATGGGGGCAGAGAAGCTGGTTCCCGGCCATGCGGCATACTGATTGTTGGGCAAAGCTCCCCAGATATCCACACCCGGCGCGGAGATGGTGGAAGCATAAATCCTTTTCATGGCAAAATTGCCATAATTGCTGAAGTTGGCTCTCTTCAAACTGCGGTCAACGGCTGAGACACGAATCGTGTTGGCATTGCGCTTGGAGACATCCATGGCCGCAAAGCAGTTTGAATTGCCCGCAGCCCACACGATAGTGACATTGTGTTTCTCGGCCAGTTGATAAACATAGTCCCACATCTTCTCCTGGGGCTTGCCATAGTGCTCAGAGAAAGCTATCTGCTGATCCAGTGGCATTTGGGTGATTGTATTGGGGAAGTTGGCACCACAGGAGAGATTGATCACAGTAGCTCCATGATACATACAATAGAGCAAACCCTCCACCTCGGTAATGGTGTTGATCTGTTCGCCCATACTGACTGGGATAAACTTGCACAGAGGAGCGATGCCCGACGAGCCTGCGCCATTATTGGCATTGCCCACGGCTACGGACGTGACCAACGTGCCGTGGCCCGCATAGTCTTGCGGAGCACCAGGACGAGGCGAGACATCAGAGTTTCCCCTGACGACGGAGTAAGGATAGATACAGCGGTCGCCCTTCAACTCGGGATGGTTGAGATCCATATAGCTATCCACGATTCCCACTATCACATCCGACGAGCCACGGGTGATCCCCCAAGCCTCTTGTGCCTGGATGGGCTTGAAATACCACGACTTATTGACATCCCTAAACGCAGGGTCGTTGGGGGTAACAAGGGGGGAAGCGTATTGCGTCATCACCTCCACAGGAACGACCAAGAACTTCACATCAGGAATCTGGTTGGGGAGTTCTTGACAAATCTTGGCACGCTTATCTTCCGGTACAATCAGAACTGCCGTCTTGGAGCCCGTATTGTAATATTGTATCTTGTGGTGCGGAGCGGGATATAAAGACGAGAATTTCTGAGCAAACTGCTTGAAAGTCTCATCATCGGTCTCTGAGTCCAAGATCACATATAGCAAATTGGGATAGATCTCCGTGGCCCCGTCGTTGTCGGGGTTGGGTACTGTCTCCTCAAAAGGTGGCAGCACATTGTCCTCTGGCGCAGGCAAGCCGACCTCCTCGCCGTTTTCAATCGGCTGGTTCCAGCTGACCCAAGTCGTGTCAGGCCTGTTGCCACTACCTCTGTCGGCGCCCCTGGTGCTCCTACTTCCATCGTGATCACAACGTCTAAACAAACTGAGCAGGAAGAACAAGAGCAAGAGCAGCAGCAAAAAGAGCAGCAACCTTCCCAAGCACCCCATGAAGCCCCAAGGATGCCAAAAAGGAAATCGTCCATTCTTGATCTGCGTCCCAAAAAATATTTTTTTCATCTAATTATTGCTTTAGGATTTCACAAGTAAAAACAGCCCTAGCAACATCGTCAAAGGCTTCTCCTATACGGCAACCTTGATGTTGTCCAACAATGTCTTCACCTTGTTGTTCTCGACAGGATCCACCTCGGGAACATCGACATGGGCCACAAACGAGATAAACATATACTCAAGCCACTTGTTGTAGTTGTCGTCAAACGAGGGCAACAACGCCTTGGGATTGGAGGACATCTCGTTGAACATGGCTGCAAGCGTGGTCTCGTCGGAAACAACGGGAGGTTCCTTCAAGATATAATTGAAGGTGGGCAGATTATACATGTCGCACACTTTCTTTGCTTTCTCCTTCTCTTCGTCGGAGAGCCAAGAAAATCCAAAATCCAATACAAACTCGTTGACAATGCTGGCGAGCATATCCGCCAAAAGGTTCTCGTTGGCCGTATGCACGTCGATTACGTTGACGTAGTCGGCGATGGCCTCAGCCATCTTGTCCTTTAGGTCAATGGACACCGACGCGGTGACCAGATTCTCCACCAAATTGCTCATCACCATATTGTCGAAGCTGTTTTCGTCGGAGAACTCGTTGAGGAAATCCACCGATTTGATGAGCGAGCACCATTTCTCATAGAGCGTATCGGCAATGATGCAGGAATTGAGCTTCCTACGGTAAGATCCGGTGAACAATCTTTGCACCTCCACATGTTTGTGCTTGAGGAATGCGTCCGCTTCCTCCATGTTCTCAAACATGTATGTCTTGATGAGGCAGTTCCATTTGTCCTCTTCGCTTTGTGCCTTTTCCAGCGAAAAACCCTTCTTGGCACAGGAATTGGTGATAATCTCGTAGTCCTTAAACTCATTGACGCTTTTGTTCAACTCGGGACTCTGCATGATTTTATGGACGATGCGGTAGCTGGAAGATTCCTTCAACTGCAGCGCCTGGATCAAATGGCCGAAATAGTAGTTGTCGGAATTACAGGTAAAATCCATCTCTCTGAATACGGCATTGGCCTTGCGGACGTGTTCTTCGAGAATGCCGTTGACATCTGTAGAGACGAAATACCCCTTCATGATGTTATAAACCTGCGTTCTCACCCTGTGGAGTATCTTCTTAATGTCGCTCTCTCTCGCCTCGTTCAGCGTATCAGCTACATCTGAAAGGCTTTCGATGATATAGAGCGCTCCATCATTTCCCTGCGTAGAGGCAACGTCCCACGCCACTCTGGGATTGGCAAAGAGTTTTTTGACATATTCGTTTTCAACAAACGTCTTGCGCATCATCTGATAGTAGGCGTCAGACATTTTGGAGCCCGTCTCGTAACCACACTCCTCAAATCCGTCAAAGAGGTTGGTAGAGAACTTGTAGTCGCGCAGCACGTAGCTATTGTTGAAATCCTCCCCCTCTCGAGTCCAATTCTTCACCCAGTCCACCGTTTCACGATGAAAGCACTGCTTGTTGACAACCGTCTCGAAACGCCCTATCCAGCGCTGATCGATGGACTTTTCGGTCATTTCTGTACCTTTGTTCATTTCCATGTCTAGATTGAACATCGTACCGATATTGAACAAGGGAGACTTTTTCGTGATGGCTATCTTCTCCTGGCGCTCGTGACAGTCGCGGCCTACATAGTTGCAGACCCAATCCTCAAGCAGCTTGAACAAGTAGGCAACTTCGTTATCCTGGTTGTGGTGGCAATACAACAAGATGTTGATGCCCATCTCCTCGTTGTACTTATTGAACAGGTATGCGACTTTTCCTCTTAAGAAAAAGCTCAGGATAGTGGCATCCAACAGCTTTTCCAACTTCTCTTGCTCTCTCGAACGGGCCCCAGGGAAGTCGAGCAGGTCATTGTCTGCAAACAATTCCATCTTGACAGGATCGTGGGTGACCATAGGTTGCACCTCGGCGTCCATATTCTCCCATTTGTACGGGCGGGCGCTTGACAAAAACTCTTGGTCAATCTTGTAAACAACTTCCGAGCAAATGGCGCACACCTCGCTTTTCGGAATCGCTGACGCACATTGCGCAAATTGTCCATTCTCGCGCAAATACACATCGCAAGTATATTGTGGAGTGGCCTGGAAGAGTTGCATCAGGCACTGCACACTCATGATCGTGTTTTCCCTTATTCCCTCATGGAGAACAGACTGGATGGGCAAATAGAGCGTTTCGGAGAAATTGAACCTCTGTAATATGCTGACCAACTTTGTAAACAGTCTTGTGAAAACAGGCTCTTTGTTCCAAAGATTGGAGAACACCTCGGCATAATCAGAGGTGGGGATCTTGTCGATGACAAGCGCTAATTTGTCAAAGATGGCCGATTTGTTGTATGTCTGTGCGTTGTTGATATGTTTCTCGAAATAGAACTTGATGTTCAGAATATCGTCAGCGCTAACCATCCCCGGCACAAGACTAAGAGGAGTCTTGTACTTATCTTCCCATGAATCACACAAGTCCTTTATTTCTGTTTCGCCAGGAGTCGTATAGTCGCTAAAATCATTGAAATAGCTATCGGACAAAATCAGGATTATGTCCGTAACGGAAAACGTCTTGACCAAAATAGGGAGGTCAACATTGTAAAGCGTCTCGTCACGGCTGAACGACGAAAAGCGACTGACCACACCCGTTGACTCTCTGCCCCCTCCCTTTTCGCTTGGAGGATTGATCTTGTAGATGAAATTGTAGGACTCATTGCCAGCACGGACCATAAACGGCACGTCCTTGCCGTCTCTATCACGTCCTTGCAGCAAACAGCTGATCAGATAGGACTTTCCCACTTGGCTTTTGCCAAAGGCTGCTATGCCGGGATTGTTGGCTATGGCCGATTCGATCTTCTTCAAAGTTCTTCTGTTGTCAACCAACTGAAGAAATCTTTGATAATAATCTTCTTCTTTGTTTTTCCTAATCCACGCAAGGGATTGGTTGATATTGTCGATTTGATTTCTTATTTCTTGTAACATGGCAGTAGCGTTATTTAATTGTCAATTCAAATTCACCCTTGTCAAGCCAGTATTTTCCATCATCTACCAGCGACTGCGCTACCAACTCCAAATCCTTTTTCCTATTACGGAATTCCTTGTCTGTAGCTTCTTCGATGACAAGTGTTTCTTTATCTTCATGGAAGTTGCGCGCTATCCGTATTTGCAAGGTATCGGAAGCCCCGTGATTGTAGATGGCATACAAAGGACGAGCTTGGTAGATGGGAGAGTCGAGCTGGCGACAACCTAAGAACGCGGGGAAGACGGAGACCGTAAACGTCATGTTGGCCGACGTAGGAGTCAGCAGTGCTGTCGATACCTGACAACGGCGAGAATTGTATTCTCCTATATAATTGGCCGTCGAGGTCATTTTTTGTATCATCATGCCAAAGTCAAGCACCAATCCTTTCAGCCCAGAGGTGGAAGCTCTGTATCCCACCATGGCACCGACCGCCACAATAGCCTTCTGATCATAGAAATAGCCCTGACCATCAGCCGTCGGGAACCATGATCCTACTCGGTAGTCGTTCAGCCGTATCAAACGATCGGGAGAGGTGGGGATATACTTGATAAACAATTCTGTTATAGCGTCGAGGGAAGTGGGACGGCCGGCAAGTACTATGATGTCGCACTGCTGGGTATAGAACACCAGCGCAAGTTGCTTCATTAGAGGTTCCATCGTAGCTTTGACAATGTCTGAAATTTCTTCTGGATTGAATCGCCAAGACAATTCTTCGAACCTAAACCCGAAGTGGTGCTCAAAGTAATCGAGCAGATAATCGGCAGGTTTGACGTCAGGGAACAACTCGTCAAACGAGTACAACTTCGACGGACGATGTGAACGTAGGAGCTCCATCATTTTCTGTGCTATTGGCACCGAAATCTGCGTGTTAAAATCATTGCGGCAGCGGCGGTCACGGCACCCCATCATCGAACTGTCTGTGCCAAAAAAGTCGTGGATGAGATTTGAAGCGAAGGCCACCTTCTTTTCCTTCTTTTCATCTTTGTCGGCAGTCAGACAGATGTCATTGACTTTGGCTGCATATACGATATTGTCCAAACAAGGCATCTGTCTCAGTTCGTCGTCCGTCATACTGGTGATACGGGAGGTTAAGGCCGAACTGATATTGCCCAAGTCGGGAGACTCAATATCTTTGCCCTCAATGACCACATTCTGTACTAGATTGCGAAGGATGTCGTCACCAGCCAAATAGAAACTATCCCAGAACAAGGGATTGGGAGTGATTCTGGAGGCTCCCGTTCCATCGTACTGATAGGAACAGATCATGATGTCTGTAGTGCCCGCTCCGATATCAATCGTGCCGATCGTGAGCGACTTGCCCGTATAACCTTGTGCTGCCATCTCCGGACGGACATGGCCCTTCAGTTCAAAGAACTTGTGAACCTCTCCGCCATATCGCTGGGTGATTTCTGCACACAGATACACCAATTGACAGCAAGAAGCCTCATCATATTTCCACACTTTGCGTTCGATAGGCGCATAGGGGTCTGTCACCTGCAATGCTTCGGGGGAAGGAATGATCGATGCCATCTTCAGAGAAGTGTTGCATTGGGTCAAAGCGTCATACGCATCTCTGGCGCTCTTTCTCAAAAAGACCTGTTCGGAGAGTGGCATCGCGGTGGGACAGGTAATAATCACATTTCGGATGACGCGCTTCACATCGACATTGCCCCATTTCTCTCTGTACTTGGCAGAGTTGATTTGAGCCAATGCGTGCTGAAATATCTCGATGAAAGCAAAGGTCATCAATGAGGAGCGAGAATAATGATGCTCCTTTTGCTCGAAATCGACCAGTTCCAATTGGTTTTCATCCCCTTCTGCCGGATCATAAGTGCCGTCGTTCTTGAACAATTTAGAGAGGACTGGGACAGCCACATCGGGTGACAAGAGCACTCCGTAGGGGTCGTCCATGGTGATCAGATTCTCCCACTGCCCTTCATACTCCTTCAGGTCCCATAGGTATCTTTTGGGGCTGGAGTAGTTGGTCGTCTTTTCAGAAAGTCCTTCTTCCTCAAGCGAACGATACACCAAACGGCGGGCCTCCTCGCCAATGCGGACAAAACTTTGCCACTGAAATAATTCCTCATCCAAGACGATGTCATTGCCGAAATCGGCCTTACGGAACACAACGCGCATGTCGAACGTCTTGTTTTCATAACAGACCCATGGGGTTGAAAGGTCACGAAGTTCCAACATCTTGCCCTGTGTAAACTGTCCTTCCTCGAAAAGGATTCCACACGTTCTGGAATTACCAATATCAAGCACTAAATCTACATCGATTTGCTTTTTGACATTGTGATGCAGCGCTACCTCAGGAGAAGCGCCAGACAAGCGAATGAAGTTGATAAAATAGATATAAAACGCCTTGTATTTCTTGCTGTCGTTCGCCATATCAATTCCCAGCAAGAACGCTATGTAATCTGAGAACGCATGGAATTTCTCGTCAGACGACAAGAAGTCGAGCAACAGGTCCACCTTGTTGCAAAGCGTATAGTTGCAAACGCCATTGTCTTCTTCCGACACGAAGGGCCTCAGCATTGACCACTCATCTTCGCCCATTTTGGTGTCAAAAGCCCATACCAAGCGAAACTTTTCCATCCCCTTCTTTTTCCCCTCGCCAATCCGCTGCATTTTCATTCGGCACCAGGCAAGTGGGGCATTGGTCGTCACCCCATCAACCTCTTTTCGGAACATAGGCATGGGAAGCCATTTGTCCAAAAGCATTTCAAAGGCTGACACCTGCGAGTGACCGTCCAGGGGATTGACAACGCGAAAAGACTGGAGGGAATTGATGCTGTATATATCCTCGTCCCCATCACTGTAGGTTGTAAAGAGCGAAATGCTGGTTTCGGGCGCCATCTGGACCATTCCTGAGGCATCCAGTTCTTCCCGACCATTGGGACGACGCATCACGGCATCTTCGGATGCCTGCAACTCGTCTATCGGTATATATTTGTTTGCTACTGGATGATAATATAGTAGGTTGAAAACCTTAAAACCTTCCAGAAAATCTATGGCCTCGACAAAAGAATACTTCAACGTTCCTCCGTTGTCCAGCACCAAAGGCTCCGAAGGATTAAACTCCATCTCACGAGTGATAAAATGGATTCCCGAGTCTGCTATTAAATGATCCATGCCAATGCTTCTTTACTTGTTTAACAATTCTCTTAAGTATTTCACACGTACTCCATAGTTGAAGTTTTGTGTGCCGTTGATGCCTGCATAATTGATTGCAACCAACTGTCCTCGCAGGTTTACCACTGGCGACCCACTACTTCCGGGGAGGGTCGGTATCGAATACATCAACTTTTCATGGGTCTTTTGACTTATACTGCCATGATTGAATTGAGACTTAATACCTTCTTTGGTGATAGCCAGTTTAGGACCAAGATTGAAGCTGGTCATAAACAATTCGCTATTCTTGTCCTTGCTGATTCGCTTCTCCAGTTGTTCCCTCCAGCCGTACGTTTCCAATGGGTCCGTTTCATCCACCTGGAATACATACTTGCCCGATGGCGTGGACTTATCCTTCAGCTGTATGATTGCTAAGTCGTGCTCCATATCCGTCTTGGTCACCACACAAGGTACAAAGTCTTTCGTATTGGTCACATAGGTGTTGTTGTAGGCTATACTGACCTCGTTGTGATACTTAATTTCAGAGTCGCTCGCACGAATTTTGTCCAAATTGTTCCACATTTGCTCATACTCTTCCATTTCGTTCTTGATAGCGTCACGTGTATCTCTTATTTGGTAATATTCGTCGGCTGTGACTTCTGAGGCCATAAAGGCATATTCGCAGGCTTCCTGTGCCGTCTTCAACTTCTCTTCATAATCACTATACTTCATCGCTATCATCGCCTTGAGGGCTTCAATGACCTTGCCAACCTGTTTATTCACCTCCTTGTCGGCTACAACATTTGACACCACATGAGAGTTGGTGACAATTTCGCCAGTTCCAGAAATAAAGAATCCTGTTCCGTAGCTCGTGGAAACCTCTACAGAGTCTTTGTCCAGGGCGAGTCCGTCCAAGTCTCCTTCTGCGTCAAAGGAAGAAAAAAAGATCGATTCTCCATTTGACAACACCACCTCGTAGTAACTTTGGTTCTGTACCAAAACGACACCACTGCTAATAGTGTCTTCAAGCTCTTTTTCTGTCATATTCTCACATGAAGAAAGCAGAAAGCAAAGCGACAATAAACTAACGATAAACTTGCTCATATTATTTTTTTGTTTTTTACTATATATACTGTAATTCGTATTGGCTTTGACTGCGAAATGCTGAATGAATTAGTCTCGACCTGTAAAGTGAATGACGACTATAATGCAAGACCTATGGGGTTATTATTTCTAAGAAAGCGCTGGGCACATAGGCTGTCGCTACTGCCACCACATCCCCAACAACTACTGCCACGCGTTGTTGTCCATGCCATCTTGTTACCCTGCCTGTGACACCCGCAAACGCACCTGTCGTGACTCGTACCAGTTGGCCTTTCCTAAATTTAGGCACAACTCCAGACGGAACCACTATATTGCCCGCTTCGGACTCACAAATGATTCGTAGGCTCTCCATCTGCGAGTTCGGGACAATCATAGGTGTCTTCTCTATCCTGCGATCAACATGACTGTGGCGGTAATAAAAGCGAACGTAGGGAAGGTTTACATTGTCGTAAACAAAAGACTTGATCTGTTCTTCCGTGCCGTAAGCGAAAAGGATATTGGGCAGGCGCGACTCGGTGACAACCCTGCGCTTGCCTTGGACAAGTTTAACCACTTTTATCGTGGGACAAAAAACAAGAACTCCTTTTTTCTCCAAATACTCACACGCATTCTTCTCCCTTCCATAGGTGCAGCGCAAAGCGTACCAATGAGAGGCTGCTGTTTGTTTGCGATCGAGCGACATGGATGAGGAAGGCGCATATCGGGTGGACACCCCTGTTTGTGAACTCTCGGCTGATACTATGCCTTGAGCTTCGGGGAGGGCACAGGAGGTAAGTCCTGCGCTCGAGGGATTTTCACCGCCTCGTCGGGTGTTCACATTAGGCAATGTGTCCATTTAGGGAATCAAATAATATTGTTGTGTTTTTAACAATCCAATATTATTGCTTACCTTTG
>ENA-OQRC01000901-OQRC01000901.1-human-gut-metagenome-genome-assembly--contig:-NODE-901-length-21540-cov-6.648778_pt1 | contig 21540 bp, 13 predicted proteins | sample MGYA00243236_ERZ505102 | MGnify/ENA primary metagenome ERZ505102 (study PRJEB26097, sample SAMN02712089) | human gut metagenome | biome: Gut microbiome | host: Homo sapiens | place: Denmark: Copenhagen... | reverse complement strand
TGGACTCCAAGCTGTGGCTGGAGGCCGGTGACGAGGCCATGGATAAGGAATTCCACGGCCATTATGACATCTGGGGCGGCGATATTGACCCCGCCGCTGTGGAGCTGGCGCGGCACAACGCGGAGCTGGCCGGTGTGGAGGACTGCATTCACTTTGAAGTGGCGGACGCGGGAAAATTCCACCGGGACAGCGAATACGGCCAGCTGGTGACCAACCCGCCCTACGGCGAACGGCTGCTGGAAAAGAAGGAGGCCGAGGACCTGTATCGAATGTTCGGCGCGGCCCTCCGGGACCTGCCCCCCAAGTGGCGGGTGCTGGTGCTCAGCTCCCACACGGAATTTGAGCGGTGTTTCGGCCGTCCCGCCGACAAAAAACGCAAGCTCTACAACGGCATGATCAAGTGCGACGCCTTCATGTACGGAAGATGACCGGAGAATTTTATACAAAAAGCAATCATGCGGGCAAAAATGACAATTTGTAATCAGAATTTGACGGTTTCAGTTGAAAGGGGAGCGGTCACCCGTGCAGCATATCTTCATCATTAACCCCCATGCCGGGAAAAAGGACCAGACGGGCCGCATTTATGAAATGGCGGACCGTCTGCGGCAGCATGGCCTGACTTGCCAATGTCTGCTGACCCAGCGGTCCGGCGGCGCGGAGGAGATCGCCCGACGGCTGGTGTCCTCCGGGGAGGAGGTCCGGCTTTACGCCTGCGGCGGGGACGGCACTCTGAACGAGGTGGTCAACGGTGCGGCAGGCTTTGACAATGCGGCTGTGTCCTGCATCCCCACCGGCACCGGCAACGACTTTCTGAAAAATTTCGGCCCCGATGCCGCCAAGTTTGCCGACGCGGAAAACCTCTGGGACGGGGATGTCCGGCAGCTGGATCTCATCGACTGCAATGGCCGCCTGTGTCTCACCATCGCGTGCAGCGGCATTGACGCCCGGGTGGCGGAAAGCGTCCATGAGCTGGGGGATTCCCCCCTCCTCAGCGGACGGGGCAGCTATCTGGCCGCCGTGGCGGTGAATTTCCTGTTCCGGGGCATTGGCCAGCACTGGCGGGTAACGCTGGATGACGAGGTCATCGAGGATGACTTTGCTCTGGTGTCCATGTGCAACGGACGGTATTACGGCGGCGGCTCCACGCCGGTGCCGGAGGCCCGAATGGACGATGGCGTTTTACATACGGTGCTGGTGAAAAACATCAGTCGCGTGAAGTTCGCGGGGCTGTTCAGCGCCTATTCCGCTGGCCGCTACCGCTCGCTGCCGCCGGAGGTGATCCGGGTGGTGACTGCCAAAAACGTCCGCATTCAGTCGGAAGATGACATTGTGACCTGTCTGGACGGGGAGACCATCCACAGCCGGGATGTGCGTCTGACTTTGTCGGAAAAAAGGTTGAATTTCTTCGGACCCAAGGGCTGTGATCCCAATTACGGTGCCGGTCCCAAGTGAGGGCGGGAACCGACGATTTTCCCCAATGGAAACTTCATAACTTATTTACAAATTACCCCTTTACAAACCGGGACAGTTGTACTATGATAACAGCGTTAGCACTCAAGGAGACTGAGTGCTAACGCTGAAATTGTTTATCATATGAAAATATACAAGGAGGAACCCAACATGAAACTTACCCCGTTAGCTGATCGTGTGATCCTGAAAATGGTAGAGACCGAGGAGACCACCAAGGGCGGCATCATCCTCACCGGCTCCGCAAAGGAGAAGCCCTCTGTGGCTGAGGTCATTTCCGTGGGCCCCGGCGGCATGGTAGACGGCAAGGAAGTCACCATGACCGTGAAGCCCGGCGATAAGGTCATCACCAGCCAGTATGCCGGCACCAAGGTGACCCTGGAGGACGTGGAGTACGTAGTTGTCCGTCAGAACGATATCCTGGCCATCGTCGAGTAACTCGTCACAAGCTGCACATCCCTCGCTTCGGCCTTGCGGCCAAAGCTCGCTCGTTCCGCTGCTCCTCGTTTTTCCGGCACAAACGCTTCGCTGGTTTGCGCCGGAAGGGGACGAAGGAACGGTGGGGCATGTGTCCTGACAAAATGCTTGAATTGATTTTTGCCGCGACATGTGCGTGGCAAAAATTCCTTGACCCCAGCCGTCCTGGACGGCGTCGCCAGTTCACAAACTGGCGAGGGGGAATCTACTGCGCAGCCGTTAGCAGCTTTGCTGCTTTACGGATGCGGCGTGCTCTTTACGGGCAAAGGGGAGACACAGTCCCCCACTTTAAGAAAACTTGGAGGTTATGAATTATGTCTAAGCTCATTATGCGCGGCGATGAAGCCCGCAAGGCTCTGCAGGCCGGCGTTGACCAGCTGGCCGATACCGTTAAGATCACCCTGGGTCCCAAGGGCCGCAACGTGGTTCTGGATAAGAAGTACGGCGCACCCCTCATCACCAACGACGGCGTCAGCATCGCCAAGGAAGTGGAGCTGCCCGATCCCTTCGAGAACATGGGCGCTCAGCTGGTGAAGGAAGTTTCCACCAAGACCAACGATGTTGCCGGTGACGGCACCACCACCGCCACTCTGCTGGCCCAGGCCATGATCCACGAGGGTCTGAAGAACCTGGCCGCAGGCGCCAACCCCATCGTGGTGAAGAAGGGCATGGCCAAGGCTGTGGAAGCCGCTGTGGCCGAGGTCAAGAAGCAGGCCAAGAAGGTGGACGGCTCCAACGATATCGCCCGTGTCGGCGCTGTTTCCAGCGGTGACGAGGAGATCGGCAAGCTGATCGCCGACGCCATGGAGAAGGTCTCCGCCGACGGTGTCATCACCATTGAGGAGTCCAAGACCGCCGAGACCTATTCCGAGGTGGTGGAGGGCATGATGTTTGACCGCGGCTATATCACCCCCTACATGGTCACCGACACCGAAAAGATGGAAGCCGTTATCGACGATGCTTACATCCTTATTACCGACAAGAAGATCTCCGTTATCTCCGAGATTCTGCCCCTGCTGGAGCAGCTGGTCCAGGCGGGTAAGAAGCTGTTCATCATCGCCGAGGATGTGGAGGGCGAGGCCCTGAGCACCCTGATCGTGAACCGTCTGCGTGGCACCCTGAACGTGGTTTGTATTCACAGGACTGTGGCAAAGAGCAAGAGGATCCATGTAAGGCTTATGGATAATCTGTTTGCAGTGCTTGTTGCACTTATAGTGATGTTATCAATAAAATGGATAGGGATACTGATCATAAATGCACTTCTTATACTTCCGGCAGCATCATCGCGCAATATTTCTTCAAATATGCGGGAGTATCATCTGTTTTCGGTACTGTTTTCAGTATTTTCCGGAATAGTGGGTCTTGCAGTTTCATATTATACAAATGTTGCAACAGGACCGATGATAGTAATAATCGCGTCTGTCATATACTTTACGACATTTATATACGGCAGGAAATCATCGTAGGAAATTAACTTCAAATTGTATTTTTAGGGATAATCCGCTATACTGATATTAAGTGTAGCGGTTTATTATATTGGAGGCTTAGATGGATAATAAATTAAAATTACCTGTCGGAATCGAAAATTTTGAGGAGATAAGAAAATCAGGCTTTTACTATATTGATAAGACAAGACTTATAGAGCAGCTTTTGCAAAACTGGGGAAAGGTAAATTTGTTCACACGTCCGAGACGTTTTGGAAAAACTCTTAACATGAGTATGTTAAAAAGCTTTTTTGAAATTGGAACAGATAGTTCATTGTTTGAGGGTTTATATATTTCAAATAATACAGAGTTGTGTAATGAATATATGGGAAAATATCCTGTTATTTTTCTATCGCTTAAAGGTGTAGATGGATTGACATTTTCCAAATCAAAGGAAATGCTGTCTGAAATAATTAAAGAAGAGGCGGACAGGCATTACTATCTGAAAAATAGCGAAAAACTGACACAGGAAGACAGAATAAGCTTTCAAAGTATTCTGACTGGAACAGATGAGAATATAGAAAACAGTCTGAAGACATTATCCAGATTTTTGTATAAACATTATGACAGGAAAACAATAATTATAATTGATGAGTATGATGTGCCGCTGGATAAAGCGTTTCAGAATGGTTATTATAAAGAGATGGTCGCGTTGATCAAAGGAATATTCGGACAGGCATTAAAAACAAATGATTTTTTACAGTTTGCTATTTTGACCGGATGTCTTCGCATTTCGAAAGAGAGTATTTTTACAGGACTTAATAACTTTGAGGTTTTATCGATTTTAAATGTCCAGTATGATGAGTGTTTTGGGTTTACGGATGCAGAAGTTAGAAAAATACTCAAAGATTATGGACTGTCGGCTCATTATGCAGATATGAAAGAATGGTATGATGGTTATAGATTTGGAAATACGGATATCTATTGTCCATGGGATGTAATACGATATAGCAAAAGTCTGTGCATGGATGAAGAGGCAAAACCGGAGGATTTCTGGTCTAATTCAAGTGGCAATGCCATTGTCCGCAGATTTATAGACAAGGCAGATGCAAGCACGAAAAACGAAATTGAACGTCTGATAGCCGGAGAATATATAGAAAAAGAAATTTCACAGGAACTGACTTACGAAGAACTTGATGATAAGATTGAAAATCTTTGGAGTGTACTTTTTACAACCGGTTATCTGACACAGCAGGGACGAACTGATGATGATAGATATCGTCTTGCAATTCCAAATAAAGAGATACGAAATCTTTTTATAAAGAAAGTCAGAGAGTGGTTTCGTGATGCATCAAAAAATGACGGAAAGGCGCTTGAGGAATTTTGCAATGCATTTATTCAAAAGAATTCACAGAAGATTGAACAGCTTTTTGGCGATTATCTGTGGAATACTATAAGCATACGTGATACCGCAGTCGCAAAGGAAAAGAAGGAGAACTTTTATCATGGTATTTTATTGGGACTACTTGGCTATAAGTCAAATTGGATCATAAAATCGAATGCTGAGTCCGGAACGGGGTATAGTGATATATTGATAGAAGCACCAGATAACAGAACAGGGATAGTTATCGAACTAAAATATGCTGAAAATGGAAATATGGATAAAGCATGCCTGGATGCAATAAAACAGATTGAAGAAAAAGATTATGTTGGAAGGCTTAAACAGGATGGCATGCGAAATTTTATCAGCTATGGAATAGCATGTTATAAAAAAGATTGCAAGGTTATGCTGAAATAGAGACAATAAAGAAGGGTATTCAAAGTGTTGAATACCCTTTAATTATGCTATGCGGCTATATTAGCTTTCGGTAGAATTTGTTGATGCACCATCTTTCCATTTCTGGAATTTTTCTACGACAGCATCGTATGTATCCTTACACAATGACGGAAGCTCGGCTCCCCAATCGCCTGTTGCCTGTTTGTAACCTTTTTTGAATGCTTCTAAGAGCATATCTGCCTTATCTGGATCATCACCTGAAAGAGCTTTGGCGAAATCCAAGATTCTGTCGGATGTCTGATCGACACCCCAGTAACCATCCTCTGCGATATCTTTTTTAGCCTGTGCAATGGTGTCAGCATCTACAGTCAGATTTTCAAAGAGACTCTTAAGTCCCTGAGACTTGTTCCATGTAGAAGCCTGACCGGACATAGACTTGCGTACAATATCGATAAGGTTTTGTTTCTGCTTTTCGGCATCATCCTTTAAGGCTTTGACGATAGCTGAGCGGTCAGCTGTGCTTGTTTTCTTTGAGTTTGTCTTAGAAGTGTTCTTCTTTGAATCTGTGCTGTCTGATGATTTCTCATATACTGCAGCAGTTTCATCGAAAGCTGTGGCTGTTTTGCTGCTGGCTGATGTATCTTTTTTGGCTGCCGGCGCAGCAGAGGCTGCAACTGTAGAAACAACATTTGAGATAGAATTTAAACTCATACTTTAATCCCTCCTTGGTCATAATATGCTGGAATCCCTTCCTGTTATATAATATTTATCGGAAGATAGTGCTTATGTATTAATATAAAGATCATAGAAAAATAAATTAAATCAAAGAAAAAAACAAATAAAGGTTGATTTAGGAAACATTTTTAGTTACCATGTTATTAAACGATAAACATGCAATAGGAAAGAGGTAAGTAAGATGGTCACTATAAAAGAAATTGCTAAGTACTGCGGTGTTTCGATTGCAACGGTTTCAAACATTATAAATGGAAAACCCAATGCAAGCGAGGCAACAAAACAAAAGGTGCTAAAAGCGATAGACGAGCTTAATTACACTCCAAATTATGTTGCAAAAAACCTTAGGACCCAGAAAAGCAAAACGATCGGTGTAATAGTAGAAGACATAACAGTCTTCTGCGCACCGGAAATAATTGACGGAATCACGCAGTGCAGTGAGGAAAGAGGATATAATATCCTCTTTACCAATCTGCGTCTGTACCAGAAACTTGGCGACACATATTATGATGATGAAAATCTGCCGGATTTAATCCAGAGCCAGACAAAGGATTTTAAGTCAAAGCAGGTTGATGGAATAGTATATGTCGCCACTCATGAGAGAACCCTTAAATGTTTTAAGGGAAGGCTGGATGTTCCGGCTGCAATGGCATATGGCATGACAGATTCAAAAGAACACTCATCGGTGATCGTGGATGATCTGTATGGTGCGCATAAACTGATCGACTATGTCATTGCAATGGGGCACAGGAGAATAGGTGTCATTACCGGTAAATACTCAAGTATCCATACGAATGACCGACTGGAAGGCTACAAAAAGGCTTTGGCGGAACATGGCATAGAGTTTGATCCGCGATTTGTCGTGAAAGGCGACTGGACGAGAAAGAGCGGATATGACAACACAGACAGCCTTCTGGATTTAGGTGTCACAGCTATTTTCTGCATGAACGATATCATGGCAGGAGGCGTGTATGACCGTCTTGAGGCAGAGGGACTTGTTCCAGGAGATGACATCTCGGTTGTGGGATTTGACAACCGTGAACTGGCCACATTCTGTGAGCCTGCGCTTACTACGATATCGCTTCCTCTTTTTGATATAGGATACGAAGCATGCCGGCGGGTGATAGAGGACATCGAGAAAGAAGATGATCTGCCTCTTTGTGCACAGATAATACCGGTTAAAGGAAAAATGTACATAAGAGATTCAGTTAAAGATATAAACTGATACTTATGACACATGAAAAGTTGACAAAGTAAAACGTTTAAATTTGTTATCTTCTCACAAAAGTAAAACGTTTTAAGTAAAACGATTGACAAGAGAATTTAATATATGTTAAAAAGGAAAGGAAAGTTGATCTGGCAGCTTTCCTTTTTTAATGACACATGTTAAACGATTTAATTAAACGTTTTGCATAATATTTATGAGGTTTTGTTTACAACATTTTGGAGAGAATTTTAAGAGGACAGGAGGCAGCATGGAAAAGGCAGCAAATTCAAGTATTTCACTTAAAAATATAAAAATTACAGATAAATTCTGGAACAAATATATACATCTCGTTAAGGATGTGATCATCCCATATCAGTGGGATATATTAAATGACAGGATAGATGATGTGGAGACAAGCCACTGCATAGAGAATTTCAAGATCGCTGCAGGTGAGAGCGAGGGCAGCTACTATGGCGCAGTATTTCAGGATACGGATGTGGCGAAATGGCTTGAGGCAGTAGGGTTTGTATTAAATTACTGTAAGGACGACAAACTGGAAAGTCTTGCAGATGAGACGATAGAACTTATCGGAAGGGCACAGCAGCCGGATGGATATTTAAATACATATTTTACGATAAAGGAGCCGGATGGCCGCTGGAGCAATATCACAGAGGGGCACGAACTTTACACAGCAGGTCATATGATAGAGGCGGCTGTAGCATATTTCGAGTCGACAGGAAAGAGAAGATTTCTCGATATAGTATCTAAATTCGCAGATCTTATATGTGATACATTCGGCAGTGGTAAAGGTCAGATACATGCATATCCGGGACATCAGGAAATAGAACTTGCACTCGTAAAGCTATACCGGGTCACAGGCAATAAAAGATATTTAGATCAGGCGAAATATTTTATAGATGCAAGAGGCAAAGGCGAGAACTGGTTCCTTAAGGAACAAAAATTAAAACATAAATTAATTTTTCCGGAGTTTGCAGATTATGATCCTAAGTATTCACAGTCAGATGTACCTGTAAGACAGCAGAAATATGCCGAAGGGCATGCTGTAAGAGCCAATTACATGTACTCAGCTATGGCAGATGTGGCATACGAGTACAGTGACGACGGACTCATGGATGCGTGCGGGAGACTGTGGGATGACATGGTTCACAGACAGATGTATATAACAGGAAGTGTAGGTTCATCCGGTATACTCGAAAGATTTACAACAGATTATGATCTTCCAAATGACTGCAATTACTCAGAAACATGTGCGACGATAGCACTTGCGATGTTTGGAAAGAGAATGGCGGACATAAAAAAAGATGCATCATATATGGATGTCGTGGAAAGAGCATTGTACAATACTTTACTTTCTGGAATAGCGATGGACGGAAAAAGTTTCTTCTATGTAAATCCGCTTGAAGTATGGCCGGCAAACTGCATACCGCGCACATCAAAAGAACATGTAAAACCTGTAAGACAGAAATGGTTCGGGGTTGCCTGCTGCCCACCGAATATCACGAGGACGCTCGCTTCACTTGGACAATATATATACTTTAAGGATGAGGAAAAAATATATGTAAATCTTTATGTCGCAAATGAGACAAAGACGACTATAGGCGGCAATGAATTTACGATGAAACTCGACGGGGATTTCCCATGGAATGAAAATATCAGTTTTAAGCTGAGCGGGGAAAAAGCTTCAAAGGGAACAATCGCATTCAGAATACCTGAATATGCACAGGGTTTTGAGATATCACATAACGGGGAAATGATATACAAAGCCGGCGGAGAAATTTATAAACAGGATGGTATAAAGATAGAAAACGGTTACATCGAGATAACAGGAGAATTTAAAGAAGAGATATTTGACATAAAGGTTGATTCAAAACCTGTGTTTGTACACGCAAATCCATTAGTCAGGGCAGACTCAGGAAAAACCGCGATAATGAAAGGTCCGCTTGTTTATTGTATAGAGGAGACAGATAACGGAGATAATCTTGCATCTGTTTTTGTTGACACAGACCAGAAACTTGAAGAAATCTATAATGACAAGCTGCTCGGGGGATGCAGTGAGATTCATTTAAGGGGTAAAAAGATTTCTGACGAAGGCTGGAATGATAAAAAATTATATCAGCCTTTAAGAAATAAATATACGGAAGTTGAACTTACAGCAGTTCCGTATTGTTACTGGGGTAACCGCCAGACCGGTGAAATGCTCGTCTGGATAAAGGAAACAATATAATTATATTTTAGGGGAAGGAAAAGCTATGGGAAAAAATGTAAAGACCAGGCAAAGGGTGACGGCATATGCCATGTCGGCAGTTATGCTGTCATCATTGGTTGGAATTTTACCGCAGAGCACGGTAAATGCCCAGCCACAGTCAGATTCCATCTCAAATGGAAGTCTAAAAGCGCAGATAGGGGATCTCGGTCAGATTTCCAGCCTGCAGATCAAAAACAACCGCACAAACAATAACGGCGGAGATGTAAACTTTGTATTGCCAAATGATACTGCGGCACAGAACAATGAAGCGCACCAGTGGATGGGAGAAATGATCTTCTCCTACAGGACAAGCAAGGATGGAGATTTTGCCGGTGATAATTCAGGGTTTGTGGAAGTTGACACAAATAAAACGCTCGCAGCAGGCGGTTCGACAACATATTCAAATGCCTCAGAGAATCTGAAGGATAATCCATATATAGAAAAAACAGCAACTGACGATAAGGTTACAGTTAAATTTAAAGGTCAGGATGAAGATTCAACGGATGAACGTACAATGAAAGGCTTTGACGTTACATCGGAATATGACATGGGCACAGATGATGGTTCAATGCAATGGAATATAACATTGGAAAACACCGGTGGAAACTACATAGAATTCGGTGATGTGGGACTTCCGATGCCATGGAATAATGCTTACAATGGAATAGATGATACATATAATAACCGCGTCACAGTACACACATTTGCGGGTGCTGACAGCGGATATGCATATGCTATAAGGTGCAGCGGTGAAGGAAACTATATGCTTTTTACCCCTGTCACATCTACAGGAGCAAAGATTGAATATATAGATAACTGGATAGGCGATGTAAACGGAGTAAAGGGAACGCGTTCAGGCAGCTTGTACAGCGGCTGGACAAGTGATTCGGGAACTTTTTATCCGGGACTTCAGGTTTACTATATCCATTCAAAAGATATCCAGAAAACAGGAAAGGGATATTTCACGGATGCATCAAGCCTTGTATTAAAACCGGGTGAGAAAAAGACATACAGTTTTAAGTTCTCGGCAGTAAGAGCCGGAGATAATTCACCACAGACAAGTGCAGATGACCCGAATAATTCATCCGACTCGGTGGAAGAGAGAGAAAATAATATGCGTTCTATCCTATACAGGGAAGGACTTATAGATGCCGTTGCGGTTCCGGGATTCCAGACAGCGATAAATATGTCTACAAAGCTTGATCTTCATTATGATGAAAGCCAGGTGTCGGATGTGAGCGTGGATGTGCAGTGTATACACGAAAATGATCCGTGGGATGAGAAACATATACCACAGCAGACTGTAACAGATGATGGAATTAATCTTGTAAACAATAGCAGATCAGTAGAGCATGGTGGTGATGCCACAGCTGAACTGGTTGAGACAAAGACGGTAAACGGTGAGACACATCACATTTATAATATTGATTTTAAATGTATAGGAAATAACAGTGTACGCATCAATTACAAATCAAATGGGAAGCAGAAATTTACACAGTTTGAATTTAATGTTTTAGACGAATTAAATAAGACAATAAATGCCCACTCAGATTTTGCCGCAGCACAGTCACAGGACAATGATGAAAACAGCGAAACATATGGTATATACAGTGACTGGTATTTTGCAAGCGGACGGGACAGCCAACAGCAGGATCACTGGGGAGATGACTGGAGTCATGATAATATAAATTTCATGGCGATGAAAAACTACCTTGATCCAAAGGCTGATGAGATAGAATCAATTGAGAAATATCTTATTGATTTCATGTGGGACAATTACATGAAAAATACACAGGACAGCTATACAGTCGCAAACTATCTCAGAAACTCAGGAATATACAGCGATGCCTCTGTTCCATACACCAGAACATATTCAGAGGTAATGGAGGCTACAGGATTCTTTAATATGTACCGTATAGAAAAGGCATATCCTGATCTTATCGAGTACAGAAAACCGGCAGAGTGGTATCTGGAAAAAGCATATGGAATTTATATTAACCGCGTAAATGCATATGAGATCGGATACTATGGCGAGCAGCAGATTCCACAGATGATAGAAGCTCTGTATGATGAGGGAATGGACGAGGAAGCCGAAAAGCTGCAGAACCTTTTTGCAAAAGAAAAAGGAACAAACATGACAAGAGCCGCTTATCCATATGGTTCAGAGTTTGAGTATGATAATACCGGTGAGGAGGGTGCATATTCAGCAGCCAAAGCATTGCGAAAATATTATCCTGACAGCTCAGATACAGATAAGGCATTGAGCCAGATGGAAAAGGCAGAGTGGAAGACGCGTGCAATGCGTGGATTACAGCCGACATGGTATCAGTATGCAGATCCTGTGTTCAGGGGCGGTGAGACATGGTGGAATTTCCAGTACACAGCTTCACTTGCAGGATACATAATGGATGACTGGCTCAGATACGAGGATACAACAGCCGATGCAGATGAAACAGCATGGTCACAGCGGATGAACTATGCAGCAAAATTATCAAACTTCAACGCAATAAACATGGGACAGATATCTTCAGAATATATCGGAAACACAAGCTGGAGATATACAATGTCAAAAGGCGGAGTCGGAGCACAGGATGTAAATGACCGTGGAACACGCGTTATGAATAACGGCTGGAATGATTTTTCAGGAGAGAGTGACGAGGGAATATACGGCTCACTTCTTTCTATAAGCTCTGATGTTGTTACAGATCCAATTTTCGGGCTCACAGGATATGGCTGCAATGTGTCTAAGAGTGGAGATGTATATACAGTGACTCCACTTGACGGAATAGGCAAACGTATAAACATAATTGACGGAAAAGTCTATGTAGAGCTTGAACAGGATTCATGCACACAGGCTGTTATAAATAAAAATGGCAGAGTCATGAATCTTATTGTAAATAACACTACAGGAAAAGAGCATCTTTTAAAGATCAGCTTAAGCGGAGCCGGAGTAGGTGACGGATATTATGACATCACAGCAGAATGTGGTGACAGCTCAAACCAGAACCAGTGTTATGTAAAGGATAATGAAGGAACTGCATATGTTGTAGTACCAGAAGGCGAATCCGCACAGATAAGCATCACAAAGAAGGATGGTGGAGAAAATGAAGAACCAAAGATATATGATATAAAAACAGATGAGAACCCACAGGCGCTCACAGCATTTAACGTAAAAGCAAGTGCATATGATGACGGTGCACCATCCGGAAGACTTACATACAAATGGGAAAACGTAGAGAAACCGGAAGGAGCAGAAGTTTCATTTACATCTGAGTCACAGACATTTACAGATATAACTGCCTCATTAGATGGGGAATATAAATTTAAGCTTACAGTAAATGATGGAAAGCTTTCCACAGAAAAAACTATAACAGTAAATGTCGGAAGACCTGACGAAAAGAAGGCTCCTGTTATAGATAATGCGGAAGCTGTTCAGGATAACATAAACACTACAACAGCGAAGCTTAATGCATCTGCAACAGCAGACACTACATATGAAAATACACTCACATATCAATGGAAAGTGGCAGATCAGCCGGAAGGAACAAAAGCAGTTATTGCAGATGCAGACAAAGCAGATGCGGTAATGAAAGCATACACTCCGGGAGAATACACATTAGAGCTTACTGTCACAGACAAAAAAACAGGTGTATTTGATGAGGATACAGTTACAACAAAGCAGGTAACAGTGGACATGACAGGCGATGTCGATGGAATTGACAGGACAGACACTATAATAACAGGAAAAGGTGAAAAGCCATCGCTTCCTGATACAATGGAGATAGTACATCCTGACGGAACACTGGCTGCAGATCAGATAGTATGGGATGAAATCCCAGAAGATTCATACAACAATGAAGGAACATTCAGTGTCAGTGGTACAGTAAAAGGAACAGAACTCAAGGCTATAGCAAACGTTATGGTTGTTTCTGGAAAAAAAGTAAATGCAGCACTTAGCGCAACAGCAAGCGCAATAGTAAACACACCGGAAGACCTGGGTGGTGTGGCTGGACTTAATGATGGCTATGAGCCGGCTGGTTCACGCGATACATCACATGGTGTATGGCATAACTGGCTTGGCGGAAACCAGAGTGGTGATGCATGGGTAGAGTACGACTGGGACAAGGAAATCGTTATCTGCCAGTCAGATGCATATTACTTTACAGATGGAAACTTTGCACCTAAGAGCGTAAGCTACCAGTACAAGGATTCAAACGGAAACTGGCAGGATGTAAAGAATGCCAAGGGATTAGGCGTAGAGCTTGATAAGTATAATTCGACAACATTTACACCGGTAAAAACAACTGCAATAAGGATGATCATGTCACCAAAGACTTTAGGATGCGGTGTTATAGAGTGGAAAGTGTGGGGATATTCCGACAACACAGTTGATAAGCAGCAGCTTCGTCAGGTGATCGACCACGCAAATGCGCTTGACCTTGATCTGTTTGCTCTTACAGATGATGAAAAAGAAGCATTTAAGGCACAGATAAAAGAAGCACAGCAGGTAAGCGATGACAAAGAAGCCGATCAGATAGCAGTGGATATAGCATCAGAAAAACTTGCAAAAGCTATCACCAGACTGTCATCAGAGGATGGAAATCTTGCATACTCTGCAACGGCATCCACAAGCTATGTATCAGGCTGGGAATCGCTTGCAGCAGTGAAAGATGGAAAAACGGCTGAAAAATCATACAATACGAACTGGGAAATCCCTAAATATGGTTCATGGGGAAATGTCAGCAGTTCTGAGTCGATAACATATACATGGGACAGTGCAGTAGAACTGCAGAAGGCAGATATCTATTTCTGGTATGACGGAGAAGAAGGCAGCTACACAAGTGGAGGAATAAAGGTACCGGCAGACTATGTATATGAGTACCTCGACGGAAACGGAAACTGGCAGAAAGTTTCCACAGAGTCATCATATGAAAAAGCTATGGATCAATTCAATACAGTAGAATTTACTCCTGTAAAGACGACTGCGATAAGAGTTACAATGCAAAAGCAGGCAAAAGATAATAATGGAGTCGGAGTTATTGAATGGAAAGTCTATGGTGCTTCCGTAAAAGCTGACAAAACAGAGCTTGCAGCTGCAATAGAGGCTGCAAAGGCAGTAGATGGCACTAAATATACAAAAGAAAGCTATGATGTGCTTATAAGCGCACTTGAAGAAGCGCAGAAAGTAATGGACGATGACAGTGCATCAGATACACAGATAAAAAATGCGGCAGAGTCATTAAATGCAGCAAAGGATGCACTTGAAAAGGCAAAGGACAAAGAAAATCTTGCACTTGATGCCAAAGCAGAAGGAATATGTGATTATACATATGACCTTGGTGGTGTCGCAGCGTTAAATAACGGAGTTGAACCATCATCATCAAATGATAAATCTGCGTTAGTATGGCATAACTGGAATGACAGATATGAAGCAGGAACTACCACTGTACAGAATGCGTGGTTAAGCTACAGCTGGGACGAAGAAGTTGTTTTAGACAGCACAGATGTATATTATTTCACAGATTTTGGCGGAATAATGATGCCTAAAGAAGTTAAATTCGAGTACAGGGATGCAGATGGAGACTGGAACGAGATCAAAGACGCAAAGGGACTTGGCTGTGAGGTTGATAAGTACAATACGACAGAGCTTGGACAGATAAAGACCACAGCTCTGCGTATGGTCATGGTTCCACAGGAGATGAGTGAGGCTGATCCTGTTCACGGAGTCGGTGTCATCGAGTGGAAAGTAAAAGGAAAATATGTTAAAGACATAGACAATACTGATCCACAGATCGAGGGCGCAGAGGACGGAAAGACATACTGTAATCCTGTAAAGATCAAGGTTACAGATGAAAATCTCGACACGGTTACAGTAAAAGTAAATGGTGAAAATGAGACAGCTATAACATTAGATGAGGACGGATGTTATGAGGTAGGCGCAGCAGAAGGCACGCAGACGATCACAGCAAAAGACAGATCAGGAAATACAAAGACACTTACTATAAGAGTAAATAATGGACACACAGGCAAAATAGCAGACTGCCACACTAAGGCAATATGTGAAGTATGTGGTGAGGAATACGGAGAATTTAATCCGGATGTCCACACAGGCGGTACAGAAGTAAAGAATGCGAAAGCTGCAACCGTAAAAGAGGAAGGCTACACAGGAGATACATATTGCAGGGGCTGCGGAGAAATTATTTCAAAAGGAGAGGCTATCGAAAAAATAAAAGATGACACAGCTAAAGACGATAAGGATGATATTGCAAAGGGTGATATATCATATACAACGGTTGTTGATGAAAAGGCACCTGCCACAAAGATAGATGTGGATGAAGAAAAGCTTATCGGAAAACTAGTCAGCGACAAGACGATTTTCTCTGATGAAGAAAGGGCTGTGATCGCTGCCGGAGGAAAAGTAAACTTAAAACTTACAGTAAGCGATATAACTGAAAGTGTAAGCAAAGAAGATAAAGAAAAAGTAAGCGCTAAGCTTTCTGACGGCAAAATAGGAATGTATTTAGACATAAACCTTTTTGCAGAAATATACAAGGCAGACGGAAGTGCTTACAAGGCTGACAAAAAGATAGCAGAACCTGGAGAAAGCTTTAGCATTTCTGTTACAATACCGGTCGGATTACTTGATGTTGAGGATGGTTTTACAAGAACATTCCATGTGATAAGAGTACATGACGGAGTGGCAGAGATACTAGACACAGCATATAACGAAAAGAGCAGAGAGCTTACATTTAAGACTGACAGATTCTCAACATATGCCATTGCCTACACTGACAAAGCAGATGATTCAGAAAATGATGTCAAAGACGATAGTAAAGAAGATGACAGTAAAAAAGATGATAGCAGAAATGACATTAATATCGGATCAGAGGCAGGAAAAACGGATAATACCGACAGAAACAACACAGACAAAAACAGTACAGACCAAAACAACACAGATAAAAATAATGCAGACGAAAACAGCACAGACCAGAACAATGCAGGCAGCATAAATAATGGAGAAAATGCTGGAAACAACATCACAGATACAGATGAACAGACAAATGTTTCCGGAAGTACTTCAGACAATGCAATAAATAAAAAGAGTAATGCAAAACCAAGTGCAAACAGCAAGAATAATATCAAAAATGCCCGTTCAGTAAAAGGCGGAGATGACAATATGTCTGCAGCATGGATCCTTCTTGTAATGTTTGGAGCAGCAATCGTGATGCAGGGAATGAGGATTAAGAAAAGATCGTAAGTGGATTTTAGCATTTTTGTGTTGCAAGTAAGGAAACATAATAGTAGAATGAATAAAAAGCTTACACAATAGGTTAACGTATTAGTGTAATAACGCAGTTAAAGGAGAGAATTATGTACACACTTGACGACATCAAAAATGTAGATCCAGAAATCGCATCAGCCATCACAGATGAGTTTGACAGACAAAACAGCCATATCGAGCTTATTGCATCGGAAAACTGGGTAAGTCCTGCTGTTATGTCAGCAATGGGAAGCATCCTTACAAACAAATACGCAGAGGGATATCCGGGAAAGAGATATTACGGTGGATGTGAATGTGTAGATGTAGTTGAAGACCTTGCAAGAGAAAGGGCAAAAGAACTTTTCGGATGTGAATATGTAAACGTACAGCCACATTCAGGCGCACAGGCCAACATGGCTGTACAGTTTGCGATCCTTAAACCGGGTGATACGGTGATGGGAATGAACTTAGACCACGGCGGACATCTTACACATGGTTCTCCAGTCAATTTTTCGGGTACATATTTTAACATAGTTCCTTACGGAGTAAATGATGAAGGCTTCATCGACTATGATAAGGTAAGGGAAATCGCACTTGAGTGCAGACCAAAGATGATAATTGCCGGAGCGTCAGCTTACGCAAGAACTATCGATTTTAAGAAATTCCGTGAGATTGCAGACGAGGTGGATGCTGTACTTATGGTTGATATGGCACATATTGCGGGACTCGTTGCAGCAGGACTTCATCCAAGCCCGATCCCATATGCACATGTCACAACAACAACAACACATAAAACTCTCCGTGGACCACGTGGTGGAATGATTCTCTGCAGTCAGGAAATGCAGGATAAATACAACTTCAACAAAGCTATTTTCCCAGGAACACAGGGCGGACCTCTTATGCATGTTATCGCAGCAAAAGCTGTATGCTTTAAGGAGGCACTCCAGCCTGAGTTTAAAGAGTACCAGAAGCAGATCATAAAAAATGCCCAGGCTCTCTGCAAGGGATTACAGGAAAGAGGAATCAAGATCGTCTCAGATGGTACTGATAACCACCTTATGCTTGTTGACCTTACACCATTCGGACTCACAGGAAAGGCAATAGAGAAGCTTCTCGATCAGGCACATATCACAGCAAATAAAAACACGATCCCTAATGATCCTCAGAAGCCATTTGTAACAAGTGGTATAAGACTTGGAACACCGGCAGCTACATCAAGAGGATTAAAAGAGGATGATTTTGACAAGGTTGCAGAGGCAATCGCTATGATAATAAAAGATGGAGAGGCAGCAGTAGAGCCTGCAAAAGCGATCATAAAGGAACTTACAGACAAATATCCACTTAAGGATTTCCGTTAAGATTTAAATCTTAATTACATGAGAAAATATTAGTATGAGTAAAATTGAACGAATAATAATGTTCGAAGGTGGAGTCGAGACATTAGATTATTTTTCAAGACAAATGGGCCAGGCGTTTGAAGCGCATGGCCTTTTGGTCTTTTATTTCAATCTTGAAGATGCTGCCTCGGATGTTAAAAAAGTAAAAAAATTCATTCTGTCAGGAAAAACGGCGATCGTTACATTTAATTTTGAGGGCTTCGAGCGGGAGGAATATATATACGACCACGTAAGAGGCTATATATGGCAGCATTTTGACATAGAGATATATAATATAGCCGTAGACCATCCATATTTTTACGATAACAGATTTGAGCATCTGCTTGAGGATGACAAAATTCTGCCGGGACTCATAAAAAAGTATCATCATCTGTCGATAGACAGGGAGCATCAGAAATATATGCGCACATTCTATCCGCAGTTTGACGAAGCCGGATTTCTTCCACTTGCCGGAACCAGACTGGATGGAAAAAGTGCCGACACTGTCATATGTGATAAGATAGCTAAAGAAACAAAAGCAAAAGACAAATCAAGAGATATAATTTTCACAGGAAATTACACGGACTTAGCCTTTTTTGACCAATATATTTATGGAATAAACGATGAATATGCACAGTTTTATATGGGAATGATAGATGATCTCATCGCAAACCCGGACAAGACGGTTGAAAATGTAATAATATCACACTGCAATGAGGAGATGGGACCACAAAGACTTAGTGATCTTCGTGTGCCGATACATAAAACTATATTTGTAGATATGTTTGTGAGGAGCTATTTCAGAGGGAAAATGATACAGACGCTTGCAAATGCAGGATTTGAGATTGCGGTTGTCGGCGCAGGCTGGGAAACACTGCCATTAAAGAAACCAAACCGGTTTACGATAATTCCGCAGACTAACTCAAGGAGGTGTCTTGAACTCATAAAGGATAGCCGCATATCAGTAAATATTATGCCATGGTTCAAAAACGGAGTGCATGACCGTGTGTTTAATTCCATAATAAATGACACAGTATGTTTTACGGATGGAAGCGGTTATTTAAACGAGGTGCTTAGCGATGGGGAAGGCCTTAGATACTATGATCTTAATGATCTAAGCGCAAAAAGTGACGGCAGCCATATAGTTGACAGTATGGAAAAGCTTTTATCAGATTATGATAAGCTTGATTCAATGGCTGAGGCAGGAAAGAAAATCGTATCTGCAGATCACACATGGAAAAACCGTGCAAAAAAACTTATGGAATTGTTTTCGTGATGAAATGCTTTATGTTATGAAATACTTGCAATTTAGGGCTTTTCAGAGTAAAATATGAAAAGATTGTAGCTTTATAAGAGAAATAAGTTACAAAAGATTATAAAACAATTTGGAGGAATTATGATAGACTTAAAGTTTTTAAGAGAGAATCCAGAACTCGTTAAAGAAAACATAAAAAAGAAATTCCAGGATCACAAGCTTCCATTAGTTGACGAAGTGATCGAATTAGATAAGAAGGCCAGAGAGGCTAAGCAGGAAGCTGATGATCTTCGTTCAAAAAAGAATCAGATATCAAAGCAGATCGGTGCGCTTATGGCACAGGGCAAAAAAGAAGAGGCAGAGGCTGTAAAGGCAGAGGTCGCAGAGATCTCAAAACGTCTTACAGAGCTTGAGCCACTTGAGAAAGAATATCAGGATAAAGTATTAGAGGATATGATGAAAATCCCAAACATCATCGATCCATCAGTACCTATCGGAAAAGACGATACATTCAATGTAGAAAATGAAAAATTCGGGGAGCCTGTAGTTCCTGATTTTGAGATACCATATCACACAGATATCATGGAGAGATTTGACGGAATAGATCTTGATGCAGCAGGAAAAGTTGCAGGAAATGGATTTTATTACCTCATGGGAGATATCGCACGTCTTCACTCTGCTATGACATCATATGCAAGGGATTTCATGATCGGTAAGGGATTCACATACTGCATCCCACCATTTATGATCCGTTCAAATGTCGTAACAGGTGTTATGAGCTTTGAGGAAATGGATGCCATGATGTACAAGATCGAGGGAGAAGATCTTTACCTTATCGGAACATCAGAGCACTCAATGATCGGTAAATTCATTGATACAATAAATGACGAAGCTAAGCTTCCTTACACTCTCACAAGCTACTCACCATGCTTCCGTAAGGAGAAAGGTGCTCACGGAATTGAGGAGAGAGGTGTTTACCGTATCCATCAGTTCGAGAAGCAGGAGATGATCGTTGTATGTAAGCCTGAGGAGTCAAAAGAATGGTACGAGAAGATGTGGAAATACACAGTAGAGCTTTTCAGAAGCCTTGATGTACCGGTACGTACACTTGAGTGCTGTTCAGGAGATCTTGCAGACCTTAAGGTTAAATCATGTGATGTAGAGGCATGGTCACCAAGACAGAAGAAATACTTCGAGGTAGGAAGCTGCTCAAACCTTGGCGATGCACAGGCAAGACGTCTCAAGATCCGTGTAAAGGGTGAGGATGGAAAGAAATATTTTGCCCATACATTAAACAATACAGTAGTTGCTCCACCACGTATGCTCATCGCATTCCTTGAGAACAACTTAAATGCAGATGGATCTGTAAACATCCCTAAGGCACTTCAGCCATACATGGGTGGAACAGAGAAGCTTATCCCAAAGCACTAATTTTTGAAATAAATTAGTTCATGTAAATAAAACAGCCGTAGCTGCGATTGATCAAATGAAAGATAAATCGCGGTTACGGCTGTTTGGTTGTATATTAGGACATTATCATAAATGGTTCATATCATGCAAATTTCTTTTGATAAACGGCATTGACACCAAATGTGATACCACATATAATATAGACAGGAGGTATTCAGAATGTCAAAATGGGATAAACTATTAACGAGAATATGTGCTTTATCAAAAGACCTCCGGTTTGATGAATTGCGTAAGGTATTGGAAAGCTATGGATATGTAATGAATGCCCAAAAGGGCGGGAGCAGTCATTACACGTTCAGAAAAGCCGGATGTCAACCGATTACGATACCGAAGCATGAACCTATCAAAAAAGTGTATGTAGAGATGGTAAAGCAGATTGTGGAAAGTGAGGCGGTGAATGATGAAAACGCTGAATGATTATTTTACAATGAATTATCGTATGGAAATTGTAGAGGATAAGGATGAGGGTGGCTTTGTGGTTTCATTTCCGGAGCTCCCGGGATGTATTACCTGTGGAGAAACAGTAGAATCCGCTGTTGCAAACGCTTTAGATGCCAAGAAAGCATGGTTAGAAGCGGCTATGGAAGAGGGTATTGAAATCCATGAGCCGGACAGCTTAGAGGATTATTCTGGACAGTTTAAACTTAGAATTCCACGAAGTCTTCATCGTTCCCTTGCAGAACATTCTAAGAGGGAAGGTATCAGCATGAATCAGTATTGTGTATATCTTCTTTCCAAAAACGATGCAGCTTATTCAAAATTATAGACTAGATGAGAGATGAGCAAAACGAATTGATTTAAAAGTTGGATTTGGCAGTTAGCTTTTGT
>ENA-OQRC01000887-OQRC01000887.1-human-gut-metagenome-genome-assembly--contig:-NODE-887-length-21782-cov-5.602614_pt1 | contig 21782 bp, 24 predicted proteins | sample MGYA00243236_ERZ505102 | MGnify/ENA primary metagenome ERZ505102 (study PRJEB26097, sample SAMN02712089) | human gut metagenome | biome: Gut microbiome | host: Homo sapiens | place: Denmark: Copenhagen... | reverse complement strand
AATAATTTATTTAAGTGATATACAAATGGGCCAAAAATTAAGAACCATATATGATGTCATATACACACTTGGCAGATGGATAGTGCTCATCATCTGAACTTGCGTTTATGGATGTGACAAGACCATCTTTATTCAGGAGGTCACTTGCTGATTTTTCTCCAATGGTAACTGCATCAATTGGATGGTCAATATTATCACCAAGATTGATATATCTTATTGATTCAGGTTCATTTGCCATAATTTTTACTTGTAATTATATAATGTATTTATGAGATTTTGTTATATTTACTGTGTGAAATTATGGACAAGTGTAGATATATAGAGTTATTTGCCGGTGTGGGTGGTTTCCATATTGGTCTGGACAGGTCTGACAAGGATTTCTATCAGTGTGTGATGGCAAACCAGTGGGAACCTTCAAGTAAAGACCAGTTTGCAGCTGAAATATACAGGAAAAGATTCCCTGATGATTTGTTGATAAATGATGATATTTGTAAAGTTTCTGGAAAAGACCTTGAAGCAGATATGATTGTAATGGGTACATGTTGCCAAGATTATAGTGTTGCAAACAACAAATCAAGAGCATTGGGTATTGAAGGAAAGAAAGGTGTGTTGTGGTGGGAAGTAACTAGACTCATTACAGAGATGAAAGAAAAACCAAAATATCTTCTTCTTGAGAATGTTGATAGGATGATTATCTCACCATCCAGACAGAGAGGTAGGGATTTTGCACTCATTCTACAATCATTGGTCAATCTTGGATATAATATTGAATGGAGGGTCATTAATGCTGCCGAATATGGATTTCCACAGAAAAGAAAAAGAATCTTCCTTTTTGCATTTCTTGCCGGAGAATTTGAAGTAAAGAATCCAGATTCCTGGTTATATAAAGAAGGAATCCTTGCAAAAGCGTTCCCGGTAAAAGAAGATATTGAATTTGGTCTTTGGGGACTTGACAGAAGAAAATTGAATTCAGATCTGGTCTATATATCAGACCATTTCAATGAAAATAATATCATAGACCACCCATTTGAGAATGCGGGAGTTGTAATAGACGGTTATATTTCTACCATAAAGGTCAAAACAGACTATTCTGGACCATTTATGACACTTGGAGGTGTTCTTGCATATGGTGATGATAGAAGGTTCATTACGGATGATTTTTACCTATCTGATGATGAAGTAGAGAAGTGGAAGTATGTCAAGGGACACAAATCTTTTGAGAGAACAAGTAAAGATGGTTATACATATACTTATAATGAAGGTGCCATGGCATTTCCGGATTATCTTGACAGACCAGCCAGGACTCTCATTACAAGTGAGGTTTCCACCACCCCAAACAGGTTCACACATATCATTAAGGATCCTGAAAATGGGAGGTTGAGAAGATTGATTCCACTTGAGTTGGAAAGGATACAGATGTTCCCTGATAACCACACAGAAGGGATTACAGACAAAAAGAGAGGGTTTCTGATGGGTAATGCTCTGGTGTGTGGAATTGTTGAGAAAATTGGTAATGAATTAAAGAATAGAATTTATGAAGATAACAGATAAGTATGTGTTCTTTTGGAAAGAACATCCATTTTGTAATTTCACAAAATGTAAGATAAGGATAGATTATAACTTTGAATCTTATGATTTCACCTCATCTGAACAGTTGTTTATGTGGTATAAGGCCAAGTTCTTTGGTGATGAAGAAACTGCTGAAAAGATTCTGAAATCCACCAGGCCAGAAGATGCAAGGAGACTTGGTAGAACTGTGAAGAACTATGATGATAGAGCTTGGGATAAAGAGAGAAATGATTTTATGTATCAGGCTGTGTGGTCAAAATTCCTTCAGAATGAAGATTTAAGAAAGAAGTTGTGTGACCCAAAGTATGATGGTAAACATTTTGTGGAGGCTGCTTATTATGACAGGATTTGGGGCATTGGATACAATGAAAATGATGCCCTTGATAATGAAGATAATTGGGGTAGGAATGAACTTGGTAAAATACTTGATGAAGTAAGAAGGATATTTAAGAAGCATGAAACAGACCACATTGGATGAAATAATTGAGAGAGATGTCCCAGAAGAACTCTACTTCAAGAAAAAGGACTGGGAGAAAAGGAAATATCTTAGGACTACTCTTCCAATGATGTGTACTGTGGATGGTGATGATGTCTATCTGTTTGTTGAAGGAATCAAACCTCCTCAAATCCTGAAGCAGAAAAGGACCGAGGATGAGAAACTACGGAGACACAGGTTTGGCGACAAGGGAAAGAAGTTTGGAAAGGGAGTCTATGCAGAACCTACAGGTGATGGATATTCCAATACACTTACCACATTCCCAATGGATAACTATGTCTGGGACAGGAACTATAAAGTAAGGGAACTGACAAACTATGAGTCATTCAGATTGATGGATGTGGATCCAGATGATACCAGGAAAATATTGGATGTCATTCCTCAAAGCAAATGTCATAAATTGGCAGGTAATGCGATATGTGTGAATGTATTATGTGAAATATTTAGAGAACTTTTCAATAGAAAGGAAAATCCTGAAACACCTCTTTTTTAAAGGAGTTTCAGGATTTTCTGATATTATATTTAAAAAATTGTTATATTTATTATATATTAATAGATATGAAACACTTAGTAGTAATTGCTGAAAAAGAAGAATTGAAGTTGGTTGAGAAACTGGGATATGGTAATTATCCTGTTCTCATCACCGGTGTGGGCGCGTTGAATGTGATTAACACATTGAAAGACATACCAAAGGACACGAACCTGATAAACATAGGTTATGCGGGAAGTAAAGACCTTGATCCGGGAAGGTTCTATAAGGTAAATAGGGTGTCGCTGTATCATCCTAATGTGGATTATTTTGAATGTCAGTATGATCTTGGTTGGCCTCCGTTGGAAATTGAGACAGGGGATAATGAACCTATGATACCTGTGAAGTGTCTGACAGGGACTGATTTTGTACTGGAATCAGATATCAAGGGATGTGTGTTCGACATGGAGCTTGCATATATTATGGCACTTGGATTTAAAGATGTAGTTGCATATAAGTATGTGAGTGATAACCTTGATTTACAGGAATATAGAGAGAAATTGAATGAGGAATGATGTTCATATAGTCAAGGTCGGACCCCATCAGCAGGACACTGTGATGTACACTGATGGGATATGTCGTTGTATCTGTGTTGGTCATCATAACAATACTAACAGTTATCTTAAAATCCTGGATAAAGGAAGAATAAGAAAGATGACCACCAAGGAGATTGGTAGGTTGATGGGTGTTGATGATTCAGATATAGACAAGATGACAGATGCCCTTGCACCTGGAGTTGTCAATTCACTTTTTGGTAATTCAATTGTGGTGGATGTAATGACAGAAGTATTCAGGGGACTTTTTTATAAAGATATAAAATCAAAGGAAATAAAATTATTTTAGATATGATCACACAGGAAGAAAAAACAATGATATGTAACGTATTGAGGAGAGAAACTGCTTGTGGACTGATGGATGCTTCACATGCATTTGATGAACTAATACATGCGCTTAAAGTGAAGCCTAAACACATTATGGATGCACCACAAAACATTAAAATAACTTGGGAATATATGGAGGACAATTATTATGACAAATGAAGAAATTAGTAAATACATCCAGGAAAAATGGAGTAATTATTCTGCCGGATTGGCAATGGCTTTTACTTTCAGGAAGGAAAAAGAATTTACTATTCAGGATGTGAAGGATGCATTCTCATCTGGTGGCTGGGAAATCATACAACTTTTATATAGAAATGATATAAACATAGATGACTTGAAATATGAATGAAAAAACTATTAACAGCCTGGTGAACCAGTATGGAGACAGATGGTTGCTCCGGGACCTCGATTTCTTCCCAGAGAAGTTGAGTGATATGTGTAGAGTATATCCATATAGTGTTAGGACTTTTATGGATGTTGTCAGGGGTAATGGTTTTGTCTCTTTTAATACTGAAAAGGAGGCATTGGAAGCAAGCATCAAGATTTATGAAAAGGTGTTGAAACAAAAAGTGCCATATGGTCTTCTTCACAGGTATTATTTGGCCACATCTGAAAAATAATTTTGTTATATTTAATGTATGAAATTATATAGAATTAGGAAACTTACACCAAGGGAAGCTGGTAGGTTGATGGATGTTGAGGATCCAGATATAGATAAGATGTTGTCTTGTGAATTGAGTGATGCCGCACTTTACAAAATGTACGGAAATTCAATCGTAACATCTTGTCTTGTAGGTATTTTTGACAAACTATTTTTGAACAGGTCTGAAAGAAAAGAGGTCACATTATGGTAAAGAATGTATTGGACTTTGATGAGTTTATAGAGGAGATATTATTGGATGAAAGTCGCTATATGACATATCCAGCAGATACAGTTGTAAGATGTATACAAAAGAAGTATAATCTTGATGATGATTCTGTTGAATTACATATAGATGATGGTGAATATATTCTTGTAAGTAAGAAATTAGATAAAAATATGTTTGATAATGTTGAAAGTATATTGAAACTTGGTGGATATTATCAAGCAGATGAAAATATTGATGATTATTACACATATGAGAAGATATATGAAGAGAATATATTTGATAAACTAAAGCAATCTGGTGAGATAGAGTATTTGTATCATTTGACACCATCTATTAATGATAAGAAAATTCAGATAATGGGATTGATACCAAGAAGTAGAAATTATAGGTTCAAATATCCAGATAGAATTTATTTGTTGTCCAATGGTAATGATAGGTTTCTTAAATTAATATGTAAAGAACTTATAAAACCAATATTATTATTTGGAACAGAGTTTGAAAAAAATAAAGTTGAGAAATATTCTATATACAGAATTGATTTCAGTAAAGTTGAGAATATAAAACTTTATAAGGATCCAAATGTAAGAGATTTTGATTCATATTTCACAATGGATAATATAAGACCAGAGTGGATTGAGAAAATAGATGAAATTAAATTGTAATTATATGGAGGATATTTTTATAATTGGAGATAAATTTAGATTTAGATTTAGATGGGAATCAGAATTTCTTGGTAAAAAAGGATGTGAAGTATGTTATCTTAAAGATGATGAATATTGTCCAAAAGAAAAATGTACAAAGGATGGTGTTTATTTCATAATGTCTTTTGATGAAATGAAAAGAGAAAGGATTCAAAAACATATTGAAGAAAAGAAGTTAAAGAAACAGCAAGAACTTGATAATAAATAGGTTTATGGTAAAGAACTATACAAAAGAAAATCCTTTGAGAGTGTTCACTGCATTCTCTGGTTATGATTCCCAGTGTCTTGCACTCAATAGACTGGGAATTGATTATGATTTGGTTGGGTGGTCAGAGATAGACCCAGCTGCTATTAAAGCACATAATGCATTGTTCCCTCAATATGAAGAAAGGAACTATGGTGATATTTCCAAGATTGACTGGAGTGAAGTGCCTGATTTTGACTTATTTACTTATTCGAGTCCTTGTACTGATTTCAGTAATGCTGGTCTTCAGGCTGGTGGTGAAGAAGGTTCTGGAACCAGGTCATCCCTCCTCTGGGAGTGTAGGAAGACCATTCTTGCCAAGAAACCAAAGTATTTGATGTTCGAGAATGTGAAGGCATTGGTGACGGACAAGTTCAAGTATCTCTTTGAGAGATGGTGTAAGGAACTGGAGTCTTATGGATATTCCAATTTTCATAAGGTCCTCAACGCCAAGGATTATGGTGTGCCCCAGTCCAGGGAGAGGATTTTCATGATTTCCATCTTGAAGACAGATGATGAACCTGAACCTTACTATGAGTTCCCGAGACCTATTCCTCTCAAAAAGACAGTTGAAGACCTGTTGGAGGACAATGTTCCTGAAAAATATTATATGAAACAGGAGGTCACTGATAAATACATCCAGACTATGAGTGTGGAATATTCAAAGGATGAGAGTGTTGAACAGCCAGAAGAAGAATTATGGTAAGAAATTATAATAACCTCACTATTGAAGAGATAGAATCAATAATTGAGGAAAATGATAAGAAATTGAAAGAAATCTGGGATGATGATGATTCCTGGGAGATGTATAGGGTAAAGTGTCAGCCTTACTGGGATGACAATGATGCCCTTTATATGGCAAAGTCTATGAAGGAAACCCCAGAGATGAGACCATTCAATGAGTTGGACAGGGAGTGTTTGATGACAATCAATGAATTTAAATCCAATTGCAGATATGGAGCTTTTATGGACTCTGATGGTGTTGGGTATTATGCCACTGACAAGGAAGTGTCCAATATAGAGGCCAGTCCAAGTGCATTTGTAAAAGGGATTATCAGAGAAGATTTCACGCATGTTTGTTGGTATAATAAGTGATATGGAAAAGAAAGCAATAAATACATGTAAGGATGGTACTTGCAGAACACTTGTTGCCTGGTATGCCAAAGGCGGGCGAAGTAATTTCGCTGCATGGAATGGACCGGACAGGTTTCTGATGACTGCAGTCCTTGAAGAATATGGAGATCAAATTGAATATATGAAGAAAACTGGAAAAATCAAGTTAGTTGATAAATACATCTGTGACCACCAGGGGTATGGTAAGGACAATCCCAAACCGGGGTCTCACCTTGTGATTCCATCTGATAAGGAAGTCTGTACCACCATGACCACTTTTGTTGGTCTAAATAAGTGTGTGGTGGAGGTTTATGAAGAGGATAATACTGAAAACAGTGATAGTGAATAGTTATGGAAAACTTGAATGAAGTTAAAAAGACTGTAAGGAATTCTGTTGATTTTGGAAAGGCGCTTGAGGAAAAGAGACTCACATACGCTGATGTGTATTACAGACTCAATGAGGCTGGTGTCACAGAGTTCAACAACATTCTGACAAAATCCGGAGCACTTATACAGGCTGAATGCGGAAGATATAAGGGGAACAGGAGTTACCATGCCGCGGATGGCGGGAACAGGACCCAGGAAGAGACAGAACTTGACTGTGCTGTGGGTAATATCCAGGAGAGGTTGTTCTGTATGGATAACATTGACTTCAAACCGAATCCGAATGCGACCAATATCAATAACACGAGTGATTCGGACATAACCACTGATGAACTTGATCTGATTCATATCCCTACCGGTGAGCAGGTGGAATTCAAGACCAGTTACAGTAAGTTTTATGGGCGAAATAATGATACCGCATATTATAATCACAGGGATAGCGGGTTCAGGGAGTTTATGAGGAGCGGGAAGATTATGATTATCTACTTTGTGAAACTTAACAAAGTAGCGGTCATCTCCAAGAAGTATTTTGAAGATCCTGAAAATGGGAAACCAACCGGATCAGTGAGACTGAAGAGGGAGAGGGAATTCAAAAAGGACACCAACAAATACTGGGACACAGTTACGGTCTGGAATGGAATTATGATAGACTATGATATGATGGTTCAGGGTAATTCTGAAATAAGCAAGGCGGTAGAGAAACTTGTCAGATCTAAATAGAGACCTGGAGAAATCCAGGTCTTTTCTTTTGTATGTGGTCAAGATTTTGTTATATTTATATCATAATAAAGTATATTAAATATTATGGAAGAAAATAGGTTAGATATTCTCATACCGTCTGCGGAACATATCGCAGAATTGAAGGAGAGGGGTATTGATATTGAGCTTGAACTCGCAAGGGTGGTGTGTGACAATTTGAGACTCATCAAGGCGGACAAGAGTCCAAGGAGACTGGGAATTGCTGTATCAAAGAATCAGTTGGATGAGTTGCAGAAGTATGGTATAAATGGACCAGAGATGTGTGCAGTCAAGTTCAAAGAGGAGTTACATAGGATATTAACAGATAAAAAGAGTGATAATAAATGATTGTATATCAGTGACAAGTGACTTTGTATGGTGCTTTTTAGTGCTTCCTTTTTCATAAATATTTATATATAAATGATAAGTATATAATTTCTTAAAAAAGTCTAAAAGCAGATATAGGCTTTCTTTAGATGAGTTAAATCATTTAGAGTTTTCAAGATGTTTTTCAAATAAAAGTAAAATTAAGAAAATTTTAATAACAATACATAAAAATTTATAAAAACATGAGTTTGAGGAAATTAACAAACATTAAAGACTATGATACTTTTGTGGAACATCTACTTGATGAAGGTCTTAAATTTGATGATTCTCAATCTAAATGTAATAAGGCATTTTTGAATTTGGGAACTCTTACATTTGCAGATGGTTCAAGTGTAACTACAAGAGAGATTGTTCAGGTTGTTGAAGAGGCATTGGCATATTTGAGGTCTCAATATAGAAAGACATTTATTTTTGGTGATGAAACTTTGAATATTGTTTATCTTGCACATAGTAAAAAATATAAGACTATGGCAGTTGATTCTCATATGAACATGTATCTCAATGCAGGATTTGTATTTCACAATTTGAAAATGGATAAAATACTTATTGCAGCTGTTATTCTACATGAGGTGTTCCATGCTCTCTTCAATCATATAGAAAGAGGAAAGAACTGGTTGGTTGCAAAGGGGAAACCACAGAATGAACAGACCTGGCATGATCTCAATCTTGCAGCAGATGTGGAGGTTAACAGGACATTGACAAAGATTGATATCATTAATGAAGACAGACTTATTAATGAAATACATGGAATGTATTTAAAATCTGACACAAGGGATATTGTACCAATGGAGCAGATTCTTGATGATGAAAAACTTATGAACAAGTTGAGGTCTATGTGTCCTCCTCCTTCTGATCCTGAACAGGCAGCCAAGGAGACAATTCAGACAACAGAAGAATGGGACCAGGGTTATAAGGATGCCTGGACAAAGATTGCAGATCTTATTAAGAAGTATGGATACAAGAAAGTATGGCAGAAACTCCAGGATGAAGGAATAATAAATTCAGTTGGAGAGATAACATCTAAAAAAGTGATTGATGATATGAAAGGTCTTGAGTTCTTACAGATTAAATCTTACAATGAATTTATAAATGAAGGTGTTGAAGAGAAACCTGGTCAGACATATGAGGATGGATACAACACTGCATTAGGAAAACTTATCAATAGTATCAAACAGGCAATAGAAGGTAAAGATGGAGAAGAAGGATATCCAGGTCCACAAGGCCCACAGATTAAGTCTAATTTGAAGAATGATGATTTGCCACAGATTGAACTTCCTCTTCCTCCTGGAGGTGATGGTGGTCAAGGTGGAGATGGAACACCAGAAAATATAAAGAACACTAATCCTGAAAAGAATAAGAATAATGATAATGATGGAGATGGTCAGGATGGTCAAGATGGTCAAGATGGTCAGGAAAGTAATGATCACCAGAAAGGTCAGAAACAAAGTGGTAAAGGTGGTCAGGGCAAGTCATCTGATCAGTTGACTGATGGTGATGTAAATAAACTTGCTGATGATATTGAGAAGAGGGAACAGAGTGGTAAATCTCATAAAGGTATTTCTGATGCTGAATTTGGTAATGAAAAACAGAAGTCAGGAAGTCAGGAAAGTGGAGAAGGAAAAGAAGGACAGAAAGAAACCGACAAGAAGAGTATTGGAGGTACAGGTTCATTCCAGGAAGAAGGATTGAGTGATGATGAATTGAGGGAATCAGGATACAGTGATGGTGATATTGAAGAGATCAACAAGGTCAGGGAAAAGAACAAGTCAAAGAATTCAAAAGAAAGAATTGAAGAGGTTATTGAGAAACAGAAGAAAGCGCTTTCAAGTGGTCATATCTTGAAGAGATATCTTGATGCTATTGAAGTTGAATCCGCAAAATATAAGAATATCTGGAAGAAGATATTGGACAAATTCCTTGCAAAGAGGACAAGAAGGGCAGGTAAGGACAAGGCAACAGGAAGTAATGACTGGTTGAACAAGAAACATATTGCAAGGGGTGAGTATGGAATTCACCGTAAGAAGCAGTCACAGGATCCGCAGGATATCAATGTATATGTTGATGTATCTCGATCTGTTGATGAGGAACTTCTTGAGATTATATGTCAGTCTCTTGTAGTGTATATGGATACTTATCAATATTCAGGTATAAACATTTGCCCTTGGGCATCTACTAACAATGGTGTATTTTCTGTTGACCCAAGTAAATACAAAGACAAGAAACAGGTTGTTAAAGAGATACTTGCAATTGTATCAACTGGTGAGAAACAGTGTGGTGGAGGTACTGAATTAAGGGCTGCCATCTCTGCAATGCTTGATGGTGTTGAAAAATCACTTGATGATAAGAGAAAGAAGATTAAGGATGATGTCCATATTGTCATAACTGACGGATATTTTGATTATGATGGTATTGAAGCAAAGATGAAGGAATCTATTAAAAATGCATTTAATAGAGGTGATGTTTCTGACATTGTTCCTAAAAACACATTCTGGATGTTGTATGATACTGATGAAAGGAACAGAGAAGGATGGGAGAAGGAAATACAGAAAGGAACACTTATATTCATCAATACAGAGGTTGTAAAGAAGAATAAATAAACATAAATAAAATATATTAAACATAGTATAATATGAGAAATTTAATGAGTAGAGATGAATATCTTCAGAAAGCAAATGAGGGTTTCATCAAAGATACTATCAAGAAAGGATGGGAGAAGGCAAAGTCATTCTTCAAAATATGTATGAGGAAGATTAAGAACTTCATTGCAATCTTTGACAGTGAGGGACATCTTCTGCCTGTTGTATCTCCACAGGCAGTGATGGATAATTTTGCTGGTTCATCAACTGTCAAAGTACTTGGAACAAATGCATTGAATGATTCTGTTATAGAAGCAGGAGGTAAGATTAATACAAGTGCCCCTACTTTTGAAGAGGGTGTATATGATGAAGGCCCAGATGGTGATAAGTTCTTTGATTGGGAATTGAATAAAGAATATAAGAATAGTATTGAGTATAAGAACTTTATGTCTATTCCTTCAATCATCAAGGAACACTATAACTATTCTGATGAAGAATTTGAAAAACTCAATGAGGCATGGAAGGATGTTGCAAAGGAAAGAGTGTCAATTAATGACAAATCAACAAGTTTAAGAAAAATTCCAACCATTGATGTTGTTGAATTTGAAGAATATATTAATGTATTAATTGAAGACTGGTCAATTAACAGTGGAAAGAATACCATCAGTATTGATGGAGAAGATGTTGAGATTGGAGAACCTATGAGAAATATGCTTGTGTTTGGTGCTCCTGGTATTGGTAAATCAACTGTACCTAAAATGGTTGTTGATAAATTCAACCGGAATGTTGCAAAAGGTGATAAATCAAAAATGATTTCAATCATTTCTATTAACTGTGCAAACATTGATGTGGGTGGTTTTATGATGCCTACTATGCCAAAGGAGAATGATATTATTCAAACAATAAATAATTTTTCAGATACATTTCCAGAATCAGGTGAATATTTTAAAAAATTGTCAAAAGATGAACAAGGAAAGGTTGCTGTAACAATTCAAAACAGTGGTCAGTTCAAATCGAGTGATGCACCTAAATACTGGTTGCCTTCATACAGGGAGACTGGTAATGATGAGATTGATAAGATACTTGATGATTATTCCAATGGTGGTGTTTATACAGATGAAAATGGTCGATCATATAAGACAGGTGGTGGTGGTATCATCCTCTTTGATGAGTTCTTAAGATGTGATACTGATGTGTTTAAACAGTTGATGAACTTCCTTTTGGATAGGGAACTCAATGGTTGGAGACTTGGGTCAAAGTGGGCAATCATCGCCTGTTCAAACAGACCTTGTGATGATGCAGAGGTCGAGGAGGTATGGAACAGCTGGAAAGCAATGCCTGCTTCAAAAGACCGTTGGGAAAGAATGTTTCAATTGAATGCCAAACCTGAAGATTGGAAGAAATGGGCAAGAAAGAAAGGATGTGATGAACTCATTCTTGAATTCATCTTTGATGATAATGATGAATCTGCAAGAGATGCTAATGGTGAGTATGTAAGATGGCATACTATGGTAAGGGATGCATCAGAGGATGGAGAACAAGTTTTACCTGTTTCACCTCGTAGATGGCAGACTGCATTCTCTGCACTTGGAAAGGAAAAGATGAGGAAGTCAAGGAAAGAAGGAAAGAAGATTTCAGATATTTCAGAATTGAGTATTAAGGAAATTGAGTTTGCATTAAAAGGTATATTCGATACAGATTTCATTGCTGTATTCACTGATTGGTTGGAGACCAATATGGACAAGATTAATCTTGATACTGTTATGAAAGACCCTAAATCAGTATATCTTCCAAAGAAGTATGTGAATGACCCTGCCGGTAGTCAGATATTGATCAGGAAACTCAGTAAGGATATTCAGGCAAGATACAAGGATAATCCTGGTGATTGTTCAGATGAACAACTTGCAAATATTGCCATTTGGTTGGGTATGAATTATAAAGAAGATGTTTATGCCATTCAGAACTTCATTGAAGAACTTGTTGACAATGTGTTCAAGAATAAATCAGAATTCAGGATTCTGAAGTATATAAAAATGTGGCAGGTGATTACGGCAGCCTATCCACCAAAAGATATATATGATAATATAAAAACATATGAATCCCGTTCAGATCATCCTTGGCCAAAGAATAGTATTGAAATAGTCAAGGACTTGATGAGAGAGTATTTCCCTTGGAGAATAGATGGTGATAAGATTAAATACTATGATGATTTGAAGATAGATTAAACAAAAAAGAGAGAACGTCAAGTTCTCTCTTTTTATATATACATAGCATCAAACTCATCATCTGTGAAGCACTGTTCCAGAATGTCTCTGTTGAACTGGTTTGTCTTTTGCAGGTCATTCAAGTCCTTCACTTTCACTTTTGAATTTATCATATCCAGGTACTTTCCCCAGAGGAAGACTGTCTTGTGTTCCTTCAACTTCTTCAATGTCATCTCCTTTCCGGTTTTGTCATTGTCAAATATATACCTAACAGTCTCTATCTCGTCAAAGAATCCGTCAAGATGTTTCGCCGCACTCTGCAAGGCAATGGAGTTCGCAACCGCAAGGGAATCAATCGGACCCTCCAGGATGGTGAGTGGTTGTGACAGATTTACATTCATTATGTTGAAAATCCCTGAAAGTCTGTCCAAGTGTGCGACAATGTTCTCTATTCCGTCTTCCTCTTCAATGTATTTCTTGCCCAGCGGTTCTTTCAGAAGGAGTCTTTCCACAATCCCATTGATGTCCTTACTGAACACATCTGAATAGATTTTGGTCAGTCTGCTGGAAATGTATCGTTGTTTGTTTGACTTGGGATTGAGTTGTCTCACCTGGTATCCTATCACCCTATCAGAAGGAGTGATGTTCATAATATAGAGTTCATCACCTTTAGTATCATATGCGAAATACTTCCAGTCTCTTATGTCTATCATCCTGGATTTCAGATAGGATGATGCTCTTTCATTCTTATATGGTGAGATGATGCCCAGTTGTTTGAACAGTATCATTTTCGGGATCGCCAGTCTTTCAAGCAGGGTCATGGACATGGATGACTGACTTCCCGACATCCTTCTTTCAAACTTCTTGGAGTTCTGCTGGATCTCATGGACAACTATCTTATCTTCAGATGACAGTTCCTCGTCAAAATGATGAAGAAAAGAATTAATTCCCATATGTCCCCCACAATTGTAACAATGATAAGAAAGTGAGTCAAGATAAAGGTTTCCTCTCTTTTTTCTCACATCAGTTCTACTATCACCACATAGAGGGCAGCATATGTTATATCTATCATGGTAGACATCAATCTTTCTCTTGATGTAACTGTCGTTGGCAAACTTTTTATTCAGTATATTCTGGAGTTTATCCTTTATGTTCTCCAGTGTGATATTTTCATTATCAGTCATTCAATGTATCATAAATGTCCTGGATTCCGAACCTCCCATACTTGGAATGGAGTTCTTCCATCAACTTGTCTTCCTTGTCCTTTATCTTTTTCATTTCAGATTCAAGTTCAGTGACCTTTTCCTGAATCTCCTTTGCCTTGTCCTGGTATGAATACAATTCACCGGAGACATTCCTGTATTGCTCGATGATGTCCCTGATGTCAGTGATTTCTTGTTCTGTGAGTTTAATCTTCATCTTCTATCAGCTTGGCGAATATGAATGATTCTTTTATTGCACGGTAAACGACACCATTTATTTTTAATGGTGTGTCTCTGTTTATCGGTTTTATCACAATGTCGCCTTCTTTCAGGGAAGAACCCTCATATGATTTAATCACCCTGGCGAACCTGTTGTACTGCTCGTTCGGAATGTAAATCCCTGACTGGGTGACAGCCTCATACTTCACATCCTGGATGAGTATGTATCCATTCTTTAATTCTATCGGTATGTTTTTCATACACTAAAAATAACAAAAAACAAAGTAGTTTCCAGATATTTTATATTGGTTGAAATCATAAATACATATATAGGTAGAATAAAATAAAAATCAACAATATGGCAAAAGAGATAGAAACCATTTCTTACATTGATTTAGGTGATGGTCAGAACCATCCTATTGACGCCGTCACATTAGGAGGCAAGGCCGCGACTGAATTCCAGGATAAGAGTATGCTTGTCACCAGTATCAATTCAAGTTCAGATGACAATCATTATCCATCGGCAAAATGTGTGTATGATGAGATAGGTCTTATAGAATCAAGACTTAAAGCAATTTAATTTTATAACTAAAAAAGATTTTTTAATATGGCTAGTGGTAATAATTTTTATATAGGTATTCCTGTTGAATCTATTCTTAATGTTAATCCACGATTTATAGAGATAGCGGGTAAGAAGGATAGTCTTACTGACTTAAGTGACAGATATGGAGAAGCTATTGAATTGCATGTTAACTATAGACCTGGGATGTATTATGTTTATTATTGTCAACCATCAACAAATGATTATACAAGTTACTGGTCATATAATAAAGGTAATATATTTGCTCATGATGGAAATCAATATTATGATAGTATTGATTCATTACCTGATGACAGAACTTATTGGATACCTAGAACAGATGAGACAACTGCAGAGTGTTTCGATGCTTGGCCTTATGATTTTGGTGATCCAGAAGACTGGGGACAGACGAGTGTTACTGTATATGTGTTAGAAGAGCCACCAAAAACAACCATAACTTTAAACAAAGCTGGAGGTAGTGGAGGTACTGATACCGTATATGGTATTAATGGTCGTTATTTACCTAGTATTTCTATACCAACAAGAAATGGTTTTGAATTTTCAGGATATAGTAATGAGCGTTCTGGATCTGAACCAGGAGAATTATATTATAATTCTGATGGTGATTCAACGCAAAAATGGACTCAAATTGGTGGTACAGCAACACTTTATGCGAAATGGACAAATACAATAACATTTAATCCTCATGACGGTGAATGTTGGGCTGTTGATGCGGAGACACCAGGAATCGCAACAACTGGTCCAAGAGCAATATTCATTTCAAGTCCTGCTGGTTGCCCTGGTGGTAGACCTGAATTTACTACAAATATAAGCGGCTGGACTGTTTCAAGTACTGGTCAGACACTTACTATACCTTCAGGTACATCAGTGGGGACACGTATTGTAACCATAACAGCAAAATCACCATCAAGCTCCAGTGATGACGGATATATTGGAGAAACTATAACAAGAACAATATCAATCACAATAAAAAGTCCTAATGTAACAACATATAGTGGTATCTATATTACAGATCGTAAATGTGATTTAACACCAAGTTCAAGCGGCACATATGATGATTCTCCTGAAGCAAATGGTTATGGAGAATATTATTATGATACAGCATCTGGAAAAATCATACGCCCTGCTACAGGGTATGTGAAATCTCCTTGGTTCAATTCAAGATACGTCATACCGGCAAGCCAAATAACCATTGATAGTTCTAACAGAGGTTATTATGTATTTGAAAAGATATATGCTTATCAAAAAATTATAAATCCTGATTTTACTGAAGATTGGGTGGAAATTCCTTTGACTTGGGGGGGTAGTCATACTTTCGCGTCTCTTGGCACAACAGAAACGGAAAGAAAAATAACACAATTTGGTAGGAATATAACATTTACATTTAGCGGTCAGGGTGGTAGCCGGAATGTGCTAACCTTTAATTTAGATGATTATATTTCTTCACCAGATAAACCAGATGGGACAGAGGAACAACAAACAAATCCAATTTACAGGGAAGCCAACAAACCTGGTCCTGCGTCTTGGGATAGTCCAGATATCACAGAATACTCATATTCACCAGATCCTATAAGTGCCGGTGGTGGAACCAGTAGTCCTACAGTTAAAGTAAGACAGAGTGGTACTAGAACTTGGTCTTCAGGTTCATCAGAACCATTGACAGGTTCATTATCATACAGTTATAGTATTAGTGGCACAGGATTCTCTATCAATAGTTCAACTGGTGTTGTAACAGCATCTGACAGAACAAACATAGATGGTAGTGAGAGATCTGCTACGGTAACAGTAACAGTAACAGGTGGTGGTGATAAGACAGCGACAAAGACTACAAGTGTTAGGCAGGAAGCCAACTCACATAGTGATTCTTGGTCTAAGCCTGTTGTTAGATCAGTAACATATTCATATCCTAAAATTAGTGCCTGTGGCGGTACAAGTACACCTTCGGTTGGAGGCACAATAACCCAGAATGGCGAAAGAAGATGGACTTCTGGAACAATTCAATCATTGTCTAACAGTGGTTTATCTAATTTCACTAAATCTTACTATATGACAACCGGTAGTGGCTTCAGTATCGATACTTCTACTGGTGTAATAACACAAGCAAATTCAAGGGGCAGATCAGAATTAGACATAACATCTAATTTAGTGACATTGACTTTAGCCGCTAATGGTGAGAGTGATGAAGTGACCGCTACCTGTACTCAAAGTGGTAATACATACACTGATAGTTGGCCTGATATTTCAATGACTTGCTCATATCCTGACATTGATGCCTGTGGTGGTACAAGTAAACCAATTGTTAATGCGACACAGGGTAAAGGCACAAGAACCTGGGGTTGTGGTGCTGGTACTGAGGAATTGACTCCTACATTGAGTTATGAGTATTATTTGACTACACCAAATAGTTTTACTATGGACTCAGATGGTGTTGTTACAGCCCCAGGTTCACAGGGACGAACAACTGATTCTAGAAGTTGTACAGTATGGGTCTATGTAGCTGGTGGTGGTGGGGAGACGGCAGCAGTTACTGTTACCTGTACTCAAAGTGGTAATACATACACTTATAGTTGGACTGATTTATCAGTGGATATTTCATATCCTACAATATCTGCCTGTGGCGGTACAAGTACACCAACTGTAAGTGTAACATATAGTGGGTGTAAAAGAATCTGGGGTTGTGATGCTGGTGAAGAACCATGGGATTCTAAACCTAGATTGAATTATAGGTATTTTTTGGATACACCCAATGGTTTCACTGTCAACAAGCATACTGGTGTTGTTGAAGCTCCTGGTAAACAGGGAAAAACAACTCATCCTAGAAGTTGTGAAGTATGGGTTGATGTGAGTGGTGATATGTATACAACCAAGACTGTTACTTGTACTCAAAGTGGTAATACATATATTGATTCTTGGGATAATCCAAGTATATCTGCTTATAGTTATCCTAATAATATTGCGGCCTCTGGTGGAACAAGCACACCTACGGTTACAGCAACCCAGAGTGGAACAAGAACCTGGGATTGTGATGAGGGAACAGAACCATTGTCTAATGATAGTTTCACATTCAGTTACTCTATGACAACAGGTAATGGTTTTAGTATCAATACTTCAACTGGTAAGATTACGGCAGAAGATAGAGGTACAACTCCAGGTGTTGCAAGAACTGCTACTGCAAAAGTTACTGTAACAGGTTCTGATAATAGGACAGCAGAAAAGACCGCAACTTGTACTCAAGATGCGAATGAACTTGAAGGAATTACATTTACAGTTGGTAGTAAAACTATACCATATCAGGGAACAACAAAAGGTACTGTAACAGCAAGATATACATCTGGTTCAACCAAGGATGTAGAAAATGACACTAATACAAGTTATACTGATGAATCCAATCCAGATATTGTAAAATTTATTAAAACATCATAAATAATTTGAGATAAGCATAATAAAAATAAACATATAAAATATGGCGAATAATGTAACTATAACAGGTATAAAATATGGAACAACCACCATCACCGCCAGTTATACTGATGGTGGCAAAACCGTAACCGCGTCTGTTAATAATTTTAAGGTAACTGCCATTGCTCCAACACTTACATTCACTGCAGGAACAAATCCTACTTACAATGGTTCTTCACAGTCTTTGGGTAAGGTATCCTACAATGGTGATGGCACAGCATATTATTACATCCAGAAGGCAACATCACAGCCAGCTATACCATCGGCAAGCGCGTCTGGATGGACAGCAATTTCAAATGGTGGAACAATTTCAGCGACAGATGCTGGAACATATTACATCTTCTTGAAAGCAGTAGGTAAGACTGGTGGCAACTATACTGGAGTAGAACCTAAAGTAGGAGATAATAATACCATCAATAAGAGGACAGTTACAGTAACAACAGTGCCTACATATGTCTCAGCTGGATTGACATATGATGGTACAAATAATACAAATGGTAGTGACCAGACACTTATAACTGCCGGTGCTTGTGGTACTGGTGGTGTAATGTATTATTATGTATCAACATCGCCATCAACTCCAAGTTGGAATGGTGGTTCAGACTGGTCAACTAGTTTACCAACAGGTAAAGATGCAGGTAAATATTATGTATGGTATTATTGTTTAGTATCTGATACAAATAATAATACAGCAGGTACAAACACTAATGCTGTTAAGGCATTGGCAAATAGTCCAAAGAATATTGCAAGAAACCCTATTGCATCAGCATCACCTGTAACAAAACTTGTTTATAATGGTACAACAGAAACTAATGGTACTTCACAGACAGGTATCAAAGGTTCAAATGTTAGTTGGACTGGAAGTACAACAGGAACAAATGCAGGAGAGTATACAGCATCAGCAACACCTCTATCCAATTTTGCTTGGTCAGATGGAACATTTGCTGCTAAGCCAATCACCTGGTCTATTGCCCGTAGAGGTCAGACAGCACCTGTGCTTCAAGGCGCGATAACAACATATCCTAATACAGCGACAGCGACGGTTAAGACCGATGGTACTGTCGAGGGAGGTACGTCAACCGCTCCGGGTGAACTTATTTGGAGTAATCAGTCAAGAAGCACCGCCGGTTCACAGACTGCAACTGCTTATTATGCAGCAACAGAAACAAACTTTGAGAAATCACCGGTTTCAGGTGGGGTGACTGTCAAGGTTAATGCAAGGACTGTCACAATCACGGCTCCTAAATTCAATAGTAATACATTAACATATACAGGTTCCGGGCAAACAATATTAAACGCGGGCTCTTGCACAACTGGAGGTGTGATGTATTATTATAAGTCAACATCAAGCACAAAACCTTCATTCAGCATATCTAATTGGACAACAACTGCTCCAACACAGGAAACTAATGCCGGAACATATTATGTATGGTATTATTGCTATGTATCTGATACTACTAATAACACTGGTTCAGGTATTAATACAGTCACAGCAGTAAGTGGTAATTCAAAGACTATTAATCAAAGGAAATTGACAGTTACAGCAGCTTCCAAGTCAAAGGAATATGATGGTAGTCCTTTAACTATCAATAGTGCTACTTTGAGTGGTCATGTTAGTGGACATAAACTTTATTCAGCAACTTATGGTGGTTCTCAAACAACAGTTGGTTCATCAAGCAGTACAGTCAGTGATGCTGTCATCAAATCTGGAAGCACAATTGTAACAGATAACTATGATATTACATATGCTAATGGTACATTGACTGTCACAGCTGCTTCATTTACAGTATCAGAACCAGACCAGGAATATACATATACAGGTTCTCCACAGGGTGTTGCCATTACAGTATCTGAACTGAAGGGTAGTCAGACAGCAACAATCAAGTATAGAACTGCATCAAGTGGTGATTATACATTAACAGATGCTCCTCAGATCACTAATGTATCACAATCTCCTCTTACAGTTTATTGGCAGGTCACAGCACCTAACCATACTACACAGACTGGTTCATATACAATAACCATCAAAAAGGCAAATGCAACTCTTCCTGGAACAATATCAGGTGCTTCAGTTTATTTCCATGACACTGCCCGTGCTACAGTTACAAAGAACTATAATGGTGGAACACTTCAGTACACAACAGATAATGGTTCAACTTGGAATAATGTAACTTGGCATGATGGTAATTATACTGCAAATCCTTCACGTACTGCTGTCGGTGATACAACAGTCAAGTTTAGAGTTCTTGGTGATGGTAACCATAATAATTCTTCTGTATCTAATGCCATTACCCTTACAGTATATCAGGCAACAGATGCAAGAATGGAAGTTGACATTGTAACTTCAACATTGACATATAATGGTACAACCTGTTCTAATGGTACTGCACAGACAATTGCAAGTGTCGATTCAACAAAAGTACATGGTGTTTCATCATACTCAATTGGTTACAAGAAGGGTTCAGAGGCAACAGCAGATAGCCAGATAACCTGGAATAATGCAAATACAACACCATTGGAGGCAACAGATGCCGGTACATATTATGTCTATTATAAGTTCTCGGCAGATACTGACCACAGTAATAGTAAAGCATATACCGAGGTTGGTTCAGTTACCATCAATCCAAAGGCAGGTTCACTTACGGCATCAGTAACTAACAGGACATATAATGGAACAAGTGGAGACAATGGAACCGCACAGGTTATCGGTTCAGTATCAAGTAGTACAGGTTCTTATTACCTTGGTCTTGGAAGTTCAACAACAAGCGCTCCATCATCTTGGGGTTCTGCCAATACATCACTTTCACAGATTAATGCAGGAACATATTATGTGTGGGCAAAGTGTAATGCCTCATCTAATGGTAACTGTGCAGCTGTTGCAGCAAAATATATTGGAACTGCAACAATAAGTCCAAAGACTTCAACAGTTACATATTCAGTCAATACTCCTATTGAAGAGTTCTGTATCTTGACAGCAACTCCTGCTTCAACTTGGATGAGAACAGATTATCATCCGGAGATTGCAACATCAAGCGCAACAGGTACAGGTACTGGTGCAATCACTTATAAGATAAGTCAGTCCGGTTGGTCTATTTCAAGTGACGGTAAGACTATTACAATTCCATCAACCGCAGCGGCAAAGACATATAGTATCACTGTAACTGCAACACAGGCGGCAAATGGTAACTGGGCAGAAGGTAGTAAATCACAGACTATTTCTGTAACCCTCAAGGCCAATGCTCTTGAAAGAATTGAATTAAGTCTTCTTGCTAACCAGATTCCATTCGGTGGTACAACAACTGGAACCGTAACAGCATACTATACCAATGGCGCTGACAAGGATGTAACATCAAGTGCAACATATAGTTCAGATCCTACAGGTATTGTGACTATAACAAAACAATAATTTACTATCTCATTTCCTCACACCCCTTTTGGGGTCTGAGGAAATGGATATAAGTTATTCATAGTGAATATAATTCAATATAATTCAGTATAAAAATTCATTAATAAATTTACATAAATACTATATAAGTATATTTTATTTCTATATTAAATGAAAACAATCAAGCTTAAAATAATGAATCCCATTGACTTGGATTATGAGTTG
>ENA-OQRC01000885-OQRC01000885.1-human-gut-metagenome-genome-assembly--contig:-NODE-885-length-21802-cov-6.888031_pt1 | contig 21802 bp, 13 predicted proteins | sample MGYA00243236_ERZ505102 | MGnify/ENA primary metagenome ERZ505102 (study PRJEB26097, sample SAMN02712089) | human gut metagenome | biome: Gut microbiome | host: Homo sapiens | place: Denmark: Copenhagen... | reverse complement strand
TCCGGCGTTTTTGTGGTTTTATCATCTGCCATAAGCATTTACCTCCTGTTTTTTGGCATGAAAAAAGGGGCTCAACTTTTCAGTCAAGCCCCCGTGGGAAGTTCCTCCTTTCTCCGCCATGATACAAAAATACCGCCCGTAGTCTCGTTTGGGCGGTACTTTGTGTAAGATTGGCAGTCCATTATTAAGTTTTTTATTATGTTCCCTTTGTACACCGTTGCAATTATACTATAATATCTCAACAATATCGTTTCATTAGATTATCCGTACAACATTGTAATAATGATAGCATTTTAATAAAAGAAACACAATGTACTACCGTAATAGTATTAAGAATTTTTCTTCTATATTTAATTTTTATCTAATCTTCCTTTCTCCAGATACTCTGCCAGCTCTTCCCGGCTCCGTGTAATATATTCATACGTCACATACAGCGGATCGATCCGTTCTACCAGCCCCTTTACCCCGGCAGCCGTAAACGGTTCGTGGCGGTCGAGCTGAAAGATATGCTCATAGACCACCCGGAAGCTCTCTGCCGGATCTTCAGGCAGTTCGTGTGGAGCATCTGCCAGCCATTGTTTCACATACTCCCCGGTCAGGGATTCCTGCAGGTGAATGCCTTTGATGTAAGGGATCAGGTCTTTGTGATTGTCAAGCATCTGATGCAGGCAGGCCACGGCCGCATCCTGATCGTGAAGATCCAGATTTGTATGCAGGTAGTGTCCGGTATCCAGCATAAAGCCTTTCTTTTCGTAATGTACCTGTTTAAGCAGTGCCCGGGCATCTTCCGGGTTCTCGAAGGTCAGACCCGGCCACCACAGGTTTTCCATGAGGAACCAGAAATGATAGGTCTGCCCGTCCAGAAGTTCATTAATGAAAGATGCAGCGGCATCGATCACTTCTCGGTTCGTGTGTTTCATCTGATAGGTGAAACTTTCTTCCCCGTCTACCTGTACCACATGAAAGACCACATATTCTGCACCCATACGCATTGCATAGTCCAGATCTTTCCGGTAGTGAGTGATCAGTTCCTCTCTGTTTTGATTCATCCAGTCCTGAAGGCAACAGCAGTGAACACCCGTTACCATGTCCGGTTGTATCAGTGGACACACGCTGGCCTCCTGATAAGCTTCCGGTGCATCCTGTGTAGAATATGGCAATGGCATTACTTCCAGTCCATCGCACCCATGTTCCTTATAAAACTGCTGTAAATCCTCTTTCGAGACAAAACGGGTCACGTCGTCCAACGATGTTGTAAAATTCATCTGATACTTCATTCCGGCTTCTCCCCTTTTTCCATATACATTCTCTTTCTTATTCGATGTACTCCACGGTAAATCCTGACTCCTGGCAGTACGCAGCCACTTTGGATCCCCGGTAGCAGCGGATCCTTGCAGCCTTGTTGATGATCCATTCACCGATGTATTCCGGATCATGCCGGATCTCCAGTACCTGCAGACGGGCACATCCATGGAATACCCATTTTTCAATCCGCCGGATGCTTTCCGGAAGCTTTACTTCAGTCAGGTACATACACTTGAAAAATGCTTTTTCATCCAGCATCTCTACCGTATCCGGAAGTTCCAGGCTTTCCAGGCCACAGAAGTAAAATGCTTCTTTTCCCACTTTTTTCAGTCCTTTTGGGAAACGAACTTTCTTTAATTCCTTGCACTTATAAAATGCCCGGTCTTCGATGGTTTCTACCTTTGGTGGCAGCAGGATGGTATTCAGCGTAGCACATTCATAAAATGCCTTTTTTCTTATCCTTTTTATTTCACTGTCTCTGGTAAAAAGAACCTTTTGCAGCCGCCGGTCAGCCCGGAACAGATCCTCTGAAATTTCTTCCAGACCTTTCGACAGATACGCGACACGAAGGGAAGGGCACTCGGCAAAACAGCCGTTCCCCACCCGGTAGATACTGTGTGGCAATGCTACTTCCCGGAGTGTTTTGCTGCACCGGAACGCATTCGTTCCGATCTCCTGCAGCCCATTTGGCAGTAACAGGTTTTTCATTTTTATATTGGACTGGAAAGCATTGACACCGATCATCTGATAATACGCCGGGATCTTAACGGTTTCCTCTTTCCCGTATCTCGCCGCATTTCTCTGTGTCAGTACCCTCCGGTCATCATTTTTATTTTCATAGTTACACATAAAGTAGTTGTTTCCTCCGCAATCCATACTGGAACCCTATGGCTCCAGTATCCCATATTTTTTCCGGATGCGTTCCAGTTTCGCAAGCATCGGCTCCCCAAGCACCGCGAGAAAGATCACCGTGGCACTTCCGTGGATCACATTCATCGGGAAACCGCTTGCGTACATCGCTAAAAACGCAGCCTTATTGATTCCGCCCATTCCCATAAAGACGGATGCCGTATCCAGCAAAAATCCATAGATGACCAGCACCGACAGTCCCCCGTAGATGCAAAGCCACAGATGAAAATGTTTCCATTTTCCCCGTTTTCTCCGAAAGATCAGGCCGCCCAGGAATCCCACGATCCCGAAAGCAAACATCTGCCAGGGTGTCCACGGTCCCTGCCCGAAGAAAAAGTTGGAGACAAATCCTGCCAGCGCACCGGTTAAAAATCCTGCTTCCGCGCCCAGCCCGACACCCGCGATAATGACAATCGCCGCCGTCGGTTTGAACTGGGGCAGCATAAAGAACGCAGCCCTTCCTGCCACCGCAAGGGCAGCCATCACCGCGATCACTACCACTTCCCGCGCCTGCGGCCTCCGGTTTTCAAAAACCAGGAAAAACGGCAGCATCGACAGGATGATGATACACATCGAGATAAAATAATCACTCCGGTCGTTCAGAAAGAAAATCCCGAAAAAGATCACCGCCGGGATTGCTGTCAGGATCAGGACAAAGGCAAGGATCGTCCGCTTCCCGATCCCCGTATCTTTCGTCTCGATTCTGGTCTGGTAATATTCCGCTGCATACTCCTTCCGGGTATCCAGAAGTTTCCCCAGAAACGGGACGATCAGAAGCGCCAGCACGATCTGCAGGTAGGCCGCTGCGGTCAGCTGCACATGGCTGTAGATCGTCAGGTTCATAAAATTGTTCTCACGCCCCTCCAAAAGGTTCAGTGCCATATTGGTATCGGTCGCCCACCACAGGACAGCCGCCGTCATCCCCGTATTCCATAAAAAGGCGAGTCTTCCAAGCCTTTTTGCTTTCACTTTGACCCGGAACGCCTGCAGGATGAAGCACAGACCAAGGATCACACTCACCGCCATCCCGATCCGCAGATACCCGGCGGCCTGATCTGCCGCCCGGGTCATCGCCTCCGGCACCTGGTAGTTCCAGGCGATCCCTTTTGCTGTCTCTTCCAGCTTCCACAGCATCCCTGCCTGTGCATAGGGGCTGTAACGAAGATCCGGTACGGATACCCAGCGGAATCCGAGCATTGCAATCAGTTCTGCCACCATCGCAAGCACCGGCAGCATCGCCTGGGTATCCATCCCTCTCGCCTGGCTGCTATCACCGGCTTCCAGCCGTTTTATCTTCTGCATCCTTCGATCACATCCTTTGCTGTCACCGCATCCGGATACCATTTGCGTGCCATCCGGTTGGCGGCCGTAGTATAAAAACTGTTTCCTGCAAAAAAAACCCGCGCCGGTGCACTCGTCACCACACTTCCGTGGAAGAATAATGCACAGGTATCCCCGTATTCTGCGCAGAATTCGATATCGTGGGAAACCATCAGGATCGTCTTCCCTTCCGCCGTCAGCCCTTTCAGGATCTGTGCCAGTTTCTTCTTATAAAATCCATCCAGCCCCTTTGTCGGTTCATCCAAAAGGATGATCTCCGGGTCAAGCAACAGCACTTTCGCCAGGGCGGCCCGCTGCTGTTCCCCGCCGGATAAGTCATACGGATGACTTCCCAGCAGATGCCTGATCTCTGTCTTTTCGATGACATCCCGCAGGCGTTCGGTATCCCCGGACATCTCCCGCAGGTCTTTTTCGACCGTATCCTTGACAAACAGACTCTGCGGATTCTGCGGGAGGATACCGAGAAGTTTTCCATAAAGTTCGCTCTCCCGGTAGCTTCCTAGTTCCTTTCCGTTTAGAAAAAGTTTGCCGCGGTAGGGCTTCTTGATCCGTCCCAGGAGGCGCAAGGTCGTACTCTTTCCGGTTCCGTTGCCGCCGAGCAGACAGTACAGTTCGCCTTTTTGTACTTTCAGGTTCAGGTCGCGCACCACATCCGGAAGTTCCTTTTCATACCGGAACCATACGTCCCGGGCTTCCAGGACAGTCTGTGGCTGCTGATCATCAGATCCCTTTGCTGATTCTTTTGAAAATAATCCGAAGAGAGAGATTTTTCTGCCTTTCTCTGGGGTATCGACCGTTTCCGATTCCTGTGTATCCGACAGTTTTTCAGCTGATTCTCTATCCCTGTCATCTGACATTTTTTCAACTGTTTCTGCCTGATTCTTGCAACTGTTTTCGGAAGTTTTCTTTTCCTCTCTCCACTCTTCCAGCCACTCTCTCCCTTCCCGGACCGTCACCGGACTATCGCCCTCTCCGGAAAGTTCCTCAAAGATCCGCATCGGCACAGGCATCGCCTGGAACATATCATTGTCCCGAATCAGCGACGGCAGTTTTTCCGGTGCATCCAGTGCGAGGATCCCGCCGTTTTCCATCACCAGCACCCGGTCGGCGTACGCCAGGACTTCCTCTAACCGGTGTTCGATCAAAAGGATCGTCGTTCCCAGTTCTGCATTGATCTTTCGCAGGGTTGCCAGGAAATCCCCCGCCGCCAGGGGATCGAGCTGTGATGTCGGCTCATCCAGCACCAGAAGATCCGGCTGCATCGCCATCACCGCTGCCAGGTTCAGGAGCTGCTTTTGTCCGCCGGAAAGCTCCTCCACACTTTTCTCAAACCAGGTCTGGATCCCAAAAAAACTTGCCATCTCTGCCACCCGGAGCCGGATCGTCCCCGTCTCATACCCGAGGTTTTCCAGCCCAAATGCCAGTTCGTGCCATACTTTATCTGTCACCAGCTGGTTGTCCGGACTCTGGAGCACATAGCCGATCCGCGCCCCCTGCTCCCGCACCGACACCGCGTCCAGCTCCCTGCCTTCAAACAGGATCTGTCCTTTCCGTTCCCCGTAAGGTGCCATCGCTGTCTTAAAATGCCGCAGGAGCGTCGATTTGCCGCAGCCTGATTTGCCACAAACTACCAGAAACTCCCCCTGTTTCAGGGAAAAGTTCAGATCCGTGAGTGCCGGCTTCTCCTGATCCGGGTAGGTAAATGTCAGATTTCTGATCTCAAAGAGCGCCATTTTCTGTCCTCCGCTATATTTAATATCAGGGGTAGCATGCACAATATCCCATACAGGATATATAAGATCAATGCCCCTGCTGTTGTCTCATTCATGATAAAAACCGGGAAATACAGGATCTTCAGTTTTCGAAGGTGCATGCAGAATAACAATGTTCCAAATACTCCCAATAAAAATGCCAGTAACATCCCGTCCCTCCGGTCAAACCGGTAGATACTGAAATTCGTCCTCCCGCGAAGCCCGTAAGCCCGGGATTTCATCGAATCCGCCGTCTCCACACTGTTTTCCAGTGCCCAGGTTGTCGTGATCGAGAGGATTTTCAAGCCATGTGCCGCCCGCTGGAAGATATTCCCGTTATTTACATTTCTTCCGATACACTGCTGTGCTTCCGCCACCCGCTTGATCTGCTCCGTAAACCGTGGCACAAATCGCAGGGTCATCGATAACAGCAGCGAAAACGCCGGGATCACCTTCCCGAACAGGTACATGAACTTGTCCGAAGTCATCACCTCATGGAAGACGGAAAACCATGAGATCACCCCCGCCAGCATCAGCCCCGAAGCCAGACCGTAGACGATCGACTCCAGTGTGACGGGATTTCCGTCTTTTAAGTAAAAGAGCATCGTTGCCCCCGCATGGGAGAACAGCGGGTTGGCAGCTGCCGCCAGGAGACAGACCGGCAACATCCCGAACAGGAACACCTTTACGGTTTTTCTCCCTTTCAGATAAATGGAATAACTCACCGAGCCGATCAGCGATAACGCTAAAAATACCGGATGCATATAAAACATCGACAGCCCGATGACGATCACAAAATAAGTAAAATTAATCAGTGGATGATACCCTGAAAAAGTATCCATTCTTTTCTCCTTGTCCATACGTTTACACTTTACGCATCCGTCTGGTAACATTCCATGTATACTTCTATTCCTTTTCACGGTATACGTAAAATACAGTTTTAGGCGTCCCGGAATCCGGGGCGCCTAATCCTTTCCATCTTCAGTTAAGACATGCCTGCTCCCAGGTCTCTTCCCAGGTCACAGGTATAATGCCATTCGATGTTGTCCCCGTCCTGTACCTGGTAACGGCTGCATCCATAGTTTGGATACCAGCCATTCACCTCATACATCCAGCCGGACCACTGCCCGCAGTCCTTCTCATACAGGTTGTTGATGCCCTGCACATAAGCACTATTGTACATGGCGGTAAACTCGGATTCCATCTGGATTCGGTTGTTCTTCATCTCCCGCTGCAGGATGTCATATACTGACTCTCCTTCGGAAAATGTCACGGTCTTCGGACCGTAGATCACACCGTTTGACGGAACCCAGTCCGCCTTACCCTCTGTAAGGTCGCCCATGTTGTTGAGAATCGTGGAACACTCCACATACAGGGTACAGGTCAGCTGTTTGCTGCTGTCCACGGTCTGATCCTGCGGTTCCACCGGATCCGGTTTTCCCTCCGGGATCGGATCGGTATAGTAGTTGTCCGCACTGGCTTCCTCACCGGAAGAAGTGCTTCCATTCCCGTTCGTTCCGTTGCTCTCTGTACCGTCTGCATCTTCTGTGTCTGAGTTTTTGGAGTCTGAGTTTTTGGAGTCGGATTTCTTAGAAGAAGAACTCTTTTTCTTATATTTACTCAGATCTTCTTTTTCCTCATCCGATCCATAATGCTCATCTACATACTCTTCATCAATGTACTCAGGTTCCTTGTCACTGTTGTCTTCTTTGACTTCTGACGAATCTTTGGTGTTTCCATCCTCTGCTGAATCTTTCGCAGCCGCGGTCACTGTCGGATCTGCCGAAGCCTGTTCTTCCTTTACTGCGCTGGTCTGGCAGCTGCAAAACAGCAGCGCCAGAACCAGCAGAAGGCAGAGTCCTATGCTTTTCGTTTTCCGTTTCATTTTCCTCCGTCCTTCCTGCCTTTCTCTTTGGAAAGATCCGGTTTCCCCTTTTCTTTCCGTTTGTTATATACAACCACTCCAATAGCCGCACAGCATACCAGGGCGATCAGTCCGATCAGCCCCCAGCGTACCATAGCGGTCTTTTTCTCCGCTGTCGTTGCACCGGTATCCGTATCGTCCCCGTTTCCAAGGACTACCGTTTCTTCCGATGCATCCCACGGCACATCTTCAGCCGCATCCGATGCGTCCTGGATCTCCTGTTTTTCTGCATCCGTACTCTCATCCAGGGAAGAAGCCAGGGCACGTTTTGCGATGAAATAATGGCCGCCTTCTTTCAGGGTGAACTCCATCTTGCCGTCTTTTACAGATACCTTCTTGACATATTCCGCTTTCCGGTTCTCTGTGTCATACGAAAACAGCAACAGGTCATCGTCGTCAAGTTCAGTCTTCAGTGTCACAAGCATCTGTCCCGGGAACGTGCCGGATCCTTCGGTACACAGAATCAGTGGTTTGACTGCCAGCTGTTCGATATCATCCTTGTACTTGCAGTCCGACTGCAGCTTGTACGTCCAATCCTTTGTCAGTTTCACATCTTCACCGTTGATCGTCAGGGTATACGATACGGAATCGGAGATCTTGCCACTCGCCTGCAGGTTTTCATCTTTTCCTTTGATACTTTTCAGTTCTTTGGAAGTGATCTTTCCCTTCGTCTTTGCCTTTGTGGTGTCAGAAGTAGTATTGCTACTCTTATTGCTGCTTTTTGTACCTGAACTTCTCTTTCCACTTGCAGAAGATACTTTTCCCCTGCTCTGGATTGATGCAATTGACATGCCTCCGGTGCGGTTGCTTTTACCGCTGCTTTTCGAAGAAGTGATGGAACCGACTTTTGTGGTCTTATCATCCGAGGAAGTATCCTCCCCCATCTTCGGGGCACTGCTTGCCAGCCAGTAGCGTCCTCCGGTTGTCACACTCATTTTGAGCTTACCGGAAGAAACGGTTGCCGTCTTCGCACTCTGGATCGTCAACTTGTCCGGGTTCAGCCAGTACAGGTTCCAGCTTCCGTCCTTCACATTGGTCTTTACGGACAGTGTGACCGTACCGTTCATGCTTCCGCTCTGGGAGAATTCCACCTGCGCCTTTGTGCCGTTTATGGTGTTGCTTCCGGTACCGATCTTGATACCGGCTTTCACATCACTGGCTTTCTTTACAGTTTTTCCATCCCAGGTCAGCGTGTAAGTGCTGCCGCCGGACAGAGTACCCGTATAGGTAAATGCTTCTTTTGTCGCCATCAGGTTTTCGAATACCTTCTTCGGTACGATTCCGTTATCCAGTGCTTCGATCACATCAGCGGCTTCCAGAAGGCTTTCCCCGTTCTGCAACAGTTTCTTCTCATCCTCGCGGAGTGCACCATACCGGCTCATCAGTTTCTTGACCGTTGCGGTATCATCCTGACAGATCCGCAGCGGATCCACCTGGTTCCAAATATCCTTATCCAGGGCATCCACCAGCTTCTGCCGTGCGGCGATGTCACCGAGGTAACCGTTCAGTGTTTTGGAAAGGGATTCTTTTTTGTCCCACTCTCCAAGAGTATCCAGTTCCAGCAGGTACTGGTTTACCAGGTCTTTGTCACCGATCTTTACCGGTGTGGCGATGGCAGCCACTTTCTTTTCCAGTGCGCTGCGCTTCTCTTCCATTTTCTTTTCTTCTTCTTTTTTCAGATCCTCCAGTTTCTGAACCAGTGCTTCCAGTTTATCTGCGTTGGTTACCTGGCTCTTTTCTTTATCTGTCAGCTTGTCATACGCTTCCTTCACGGAAGTTACGGTATCGGCCTCTTCCAGTGTCAGCTTGTCTGCATCCGGCAGTTTGTCGATCCGGTCGATGATCGCTTTCGTCTCCGCATCCGCACTGGTGCGTACGGTCAGTTTCCGGTTTTCTGTATTTCCATCCCGTTTGGTTACAGCAATATCCAGTTCTGTTCCGTCTGTGACTGTGATTTCACCATCTACCGGTGTACGACCATCTGATCCGCGGAGCCCGCTCTTGTAAGTCTTTCCATTCACCGTCACAACTGCCGCGTCATAATTGCCGATTGGAAGGTTGGTAAAGGTCAGTTTCTTGACATCTGCTCCCACATACAGGTCAGTTTCCGTACCGGCATCTGCGGTAAATACATTGCCATTGTCTGCCTGTGCCATATACTGAGTGGTGTTGGCATTGGCACGGAAATCAAAAAGATTGATGCCCTGCTGATACAGGCGGTAAGCTGCGATTGCCTCCATTGCCTGGTCAGTTGCCATGCTGTTTGGACGGTTCTGCTTCTCATCTTTATAATTGGCATGCAGGAAACCGCCGGTTCCGGTGCTGTAGTATTTCAACAGACCATCTAACAGGCTTTTACCGCTGGATGCATTGGTCACTGTCGCCGGGTCGATCCCCATCGAGGTAAAAGCGATGATTGCCTGCGCCACCGATTCGCAGTTGTAGGTGCCACCGTAGTAATAATCCCCGTCTTTGGAGATCTTGCTGCGCAGCACATCCAGCCCAAGGTTGACGGCTTCTCTTACCTTCGCGTCCTCCGCTGCATGGGGAGCCAGCGCATACACGACCATCGACGTGATATCCAGGTCTAACGACGGGTTCTTATCATCCAGAGACCAGCCGCCACCGGATAATTCTTTGCCAAGGATGTAACTGATCAGCATTTCCCTCGAATACGTTGCCCCTTCCGGTACTTCATATCCTTTGGAATCCAGGGCAAGCAGCGCCCATGCGGCACCGTTCATTCCCTGGTTCCATGGAGCACCTGCCAGACATTTGTATGTTCCGTCTGCAATCAAGTCATGTTCTCCCACATCCGTCGGATCCCCGCCTGCTGCCAGTACCGCCATCGTCAGCCGGTGCCATTCGGTCGGCGTATTGGTGCTGAGTCCTGTGGATGGGTTCTTATCATACTGATCTTTTACATACGTATTTGCACGTTTTAAAAATGCAATGTAATCTTCCGGGATCCCCAGCCGTCCAAGGAACACCACCGTCCAGTCAGACGCAGTGCTGCTGACATTTTCCAGGAAATCTTCGGTAAAGACCGTATTATTCGGTTTCTGTTTCCAGCTGACCGTCTGGGAGATCACGGTGTCCAGGTCATAGGAAGCTGCTGCCTGCACCTGTCCGTTCTCATCCACATCCTGATCTGCCGTACCATACAATTTCAGTTCTTCGTCTTCCTCCCAGGAATTCCCGGAGGCTTCTGTTTTTTCTTCTGCTGTCTCCGGAACGGATGTTTTTTCATCTTTCCCCGTACCGACAACTTCTGCTTGTTCCGGAACTTCTGCTTCTTCCGGAACTTCCGCTTCATGTGGAGTATCCGTTTTGGCAGTGTCTTCATTTCCAGTAACCACCGGTTCTTCTGTCGGATCAGCAGTACCCTCCACGGCCTCTGTTTCTGCCGCTTCCGCTACTTTTACTGAAAATTCCTCAGAAACAGTCTGAGCCCGGACTGTAGCCGGGCAAAGACTGAGAACCATGGTAGCCGCCAGAAAAAGACTGATGACTTTATTTTTCATTATTCTTCCTCCGTCTGTACTCCTGTGATTCTTTTTTTCTTTTTATAATAGAGAACAACTCCTGCAAGTACGCCTGTCGCTGTGATCAGTCCGGCGATCGGAAAGAGGATATCGGTATCATCTCCAGTCTTCGCACTTGTGACTTTTCCAGTTCCGGATACCGCAGTGGTTCCGTTTCCAGTTCCTGTGCTTCCACCACTCAGGTTGCCATTGGTAAACGTTCCGGTAGAACCATTATTATTGCTGCTTCCGTTTCCGGTGCTTACTGTGGATGCAGGTACAACCACACCGAAAGATCCGGTACTATTTGCTGTTACGCTTAAGATACCATTGCTTACGGTTCCGCTCAGGGTTTCGATCTTGCCGTTACCTTCGTGCAGTACACTTAAGGTCTGTCCGTTATAGGAGGTTCCCACCTGGAAGTTCACGGTAAGTTTGTCATTCCATTCCACTTCTTTACCGTCTTTGTACAGTGCTACATCGTACAGGCGGATCAGGGCTTCTTTGGAACTGATCATGTTCTGCATCTGTTTTACCACATCATCGTCTGCTTTCAGAGCAGTCAGGCGAAGCTCATAACCGGAGAGTTTTCCGGTTACAGAGATCGGATAGTTCTGGTAGGTCAGTGTTATGCTGTCCTCGTCCTCATCCTGCTTCGGATCATCCGATGGGGATGGATCCGGAGTCGGTGTCGGATTCGGTGTTACCTCTTCCAGACGTTTGATCTCTGCCTCACGCTCTTCTAGTGCTTTTAGAGTGTCCTCAGATATATATTGTTTCTGCTCATCACTTAAGTTGTCATACGCATATCTTGCTGCTTCCACAGCGGTCTTATCGGACAACCGCAGATCTTTGACAGCCGGGAGGCTGTTGATCCGATCGGTTACCTTCTTCGCTGCTTCTGCATCTCTCTGAAGCCAGCTCATCTGGTTTTCTGCAATCAGCAGTTCACTCAGAAGTCCGCTGTCTGTCAGCTGCTGCTTCTGGTCGTTATTCAGGGCATCGTAAGCATCACGGGCTTCCTGTACCTGGTCAGCATCTGCTGCCGTCAGGTCATCGACGGCCGGGATGGCCTCGATCAGTTCTGCCACATGGTCTACGCCTTCCTGTAACGCATCCAGACGGTCTTCTGCTGCTGTCAGTTTTGCCAGTGCTTCCGCAGATACCCGGTCTTTCAGGCTATCCTCCAGTGCATCATAAGCGTTCCGTGCTTCCGTTACCGCTGTCTCATATGCAAACAGGATATCTTCGGCTGCCGGCAGTGCATTCAGTTTTTCATTGACTTCGTCCACTGCTTTCTGGTCAGCTGCTTCTTCCTTTAATACATTCAGGCGGTCGATCACATCGTTCAGTTTAGTAAGGCTGTCCGGAGATCTCTCTTCCAGATCTGCCTGCTGTTCCTTACTTAACGCATTGTAATGTGCCAGTGCGCTTTCGATCGCAGTTTCATTTTCCAGGGTTACATTTTCTGCAGCTGGAAGTGCTTCGATCTCTTTGATCAGTTCATCAACCGCTGCCGCATCCAGAAGTTTTGCGATCTGTTCCTCTGCCTTTACCAGTGTTCCAATTGTTTCTGCTGTCACATAGTCTTTCTGGTCGTCGGTCAGATTTCCGTATGCGGTTCTTGCTGCCACAACGTCTTCCTGATGGTCTTCCAGTGTCAAATCTTTCACAGCCGGAAGTGCCTTGATCAGATCTGTCACTTTAGCGGCTGCTGCCTTGTCATCTGCTTCTTTTTTCAGTCTTGCGAGTTCTGTTTCCGCAGCGGCCAGGGTATCGTAATTTGTTACATATCCTTTTTCCTCGCGGCTCAGTTCCTCGTAAGCTTCCCTTGCTGCTGTGATCTTCGCTTCACACTCATCTGTCAGTTCGATCGTTTCACCGATCTGGTTAATCTTACCAGTGACTGCTGCTGCACGCTGTTTTGCACCCGGAGTTTCATCAGCTGCTTCCAGCCACTTATTCCATGTCGATGCATTACCGGCACTTCCATAGCTTCCGTCATCGTTCTTCATATCCGCCTGCTCGGTGGTATAATCATCGATGTAATGCCAGATGATCTCATCACCGGTACTTACATACCAGTCATTCATACCCATGCTCGGGTGTACGCCGTTGACGGTATACATCCAGCCGGAGTTTTTACCGTTATCTTTCTCTCTCAGTTCAAATCCACCGCAGGATTCCGGTGCTGTGATCTCACTGATGTAGTTCTTTTCCATTCCTTCATAAGAAAGTCCGGCTTCTTTCAGTGCGGCTTCAAAGACCTGTCCAACGGTTACGTTATCCCCGTCAAAAGTATAGGTTCCGGTTGCGATCCATGTCGTATATGCATGTACCGCTTCAGTGTCGCTTCCTTCTTCTCCGTGTTTGGTATCGCCGATCAGACGGAAGGTTACTTCTGTCTTCGTAGGATCCGCAGATGCATTATCCGGTTTCTTAACATTGATGGTACTCATCGTTGCGGTCAGAATGTTGTGGTCATCCTTATCCTTCTTCACAGCTGTAAAGCGATGCGTTCCCAGTAACAGCGTACTGGAATCGATGGCTACTACTCCGTTTTCATCGGTGGTTCCGATCAGTGTCTCGCCGTCATAAATATCTGCTCCTGCTACTGTCGCTGCATCTGCATCCGTTGCATGTACAGCGGTTCCGTTCAGTGTCAGGAAGATGCTGTCTCCCCGCGTCACTTCCCCGGTTTCCGGTGTCAGCCGTGCATGAAGCATATCGCTCCATCCGGAGTTGTAGAACAGGTCGATCTTATCATCTGCATTCGCCAGCGTATTTGCCGGGTCACTGCATTCGATGCCGTTGACCTTGCATATCCATCCTGCTTTCTTTCCATTGCTTTCGGTAATGGAATCGTCCACAAGTACGAATTTGCCACGGTGACACTCGAATTCCGTTCCGCTTGTTTTCGCTGCATCCAGAAGTGCATGCAGGACAGTATAACCTCCGTGGTTGTACTGTACATAACGGTTTGCCGCCAGATCTTCTGCCGTCTGCTGAATCTCAACATCCCTTGTCGGGCAGAATACGGTACTCTGACCTGCAAGCTGTACGGATACCGTTCCACTCTGTTCCGGTACCGGATCCAGATCCATTACTTTGATTACTTTGTTTGGCTCTTCGTCGGTCACTTCAAAGTTGTCTGTTGTAGTCAGGTAACCGGGCTTAGATACATGGTAGGTATACGTTCCGTTTTCCAGTGTGTAGGTTCCATCCTCGTTTGGCTTCATGACTTTGCTTCCCTGCATAACCAGTACGGATGCGCCGTCCGGGATCTCGAAGGTGGTCTGTTTGGCTGCGGTACGGCGGGTGACATCAATAGTGTAGGTAGCAGAGTTTCCATTAGTGCCATTACATGTAACAGTCAGTTTATTTAATCCGACTTTTAAAGGTATCGCATCTCCGGTTTTATAACTTTGATCTGTTCCGTCAACAGAAATCATAACACTTTTTAAATGATACTTAGAATCTTCTTCTACAGATATAACAATTTTATCTGTTCCATTTGAAATAGATGTATTAAAATGTTCTTCTGTTCCAATAAATCCATATCCAAGATCCTGTGTGATAATATTCCCTTTAGCATCCTCATACTGGATATCATCTGCTTCCAAAATTCCATCCCATCGACCTAGTGATTCACTTTGATCTGCTGCTGTAATAGTTATATTCTTCGGAATAATAGTTGTAGCATTTATTTGTGTACTTAAAAATAAAAGAGTCGCATACGTCATAGGAGTTCCGCTACTCGGTATTACGATTGTTTCTATATGTGCATCTTTAGAAGCTGTTGCTTTCATGTCTTTACCAGTGCATGGCAATGGGTACCCAATTATTTCTGGTTCACCTGTTCTATCAGCATATGTAGTTTCAGAAAAATTCATTTCCTGTACAGCCGCTTTATTTCGATCATTTCCTACCCAATACCGTACTAATAATTTAGCATTTTCGTCTTTTTGAAGCAGTTCAGCTCCTACTTGAATATGTTGTTTCAACACTCTGGAAGGTACATCACCTACTGCGCGATTTACGTTTTGATCTACATCTGTATGTGAAGTTGCAAACATAGCCTGTGTACCGTGAACCATTTTTACTCCGCTAGGTCCTCTACCTACACCTAGTGCTTTTAGCACTCCTGCGGAACGGCTTACGCTCTCTTCGTATTCATCATTTGATTCAACTTCAAAAGATATTTCCGGTATATATGCCATTTTCCCATAATTAATATTCGGATTATCTCCACCATTCCAGTAACCAGACATTGCATTTCTTGTTAAGCGACGATGTGCTCCGTCCGATGCTCCCCATGCATTTGTGGTTAATGCTCCGTCCGTGATTTTATAAGTTCCGGCATCTTCATCCTGTAATTTTAAATTAAAACTACTACCTGCCATATACTGACCAAAATTCGATGTATAATCAACACCATTGGCTTTACATTCAAAATCCACTCCAGAAGGATTATAGATTGCTGCCATTTTAAACATTGGAGGAATCATATTTTCCAGTGTTATTTTCACTGTATCACCCGCTTCCAATTTCTGCCCTGGTCGATATACATTATCAATAGTAACATCCAGACCTCTTGCAAGAATCACATGATAAGTTGTTGCATCTCCTGCTTTTATTTCTACGATATTTCGACCTTCTGACAGATTTATGGTATAACTTTGTTGTCCATCTTCTGTTTCAGTTGCTTCATATGTTGTCCATGAACTATCTGTTAACCAATCTGAGGGATTGGAACTTACTTTGCCATCCGTTACCGTGATAGGCTTATGTACACGTACAGATGTTATTTTTTCTGCATTGCCATTTGTTTCTGCTGTAGGTGTAAAAGTATATTCTGCTGAATCATTTATTGTATTCTCAATACCATCTGCGCCTTTTTGACTTTTAACATAATAGACTGTCCGTCCTTCTATCATATCAATATTAGAATTAATCTTCGTTTGAGAAGTTTTTTCTCCTACATGGACAACTGCTATTCCTGTAAGTTCAGGCAACAATGCGCTATAGATGTACCTGCTACTTCCACTCGTAATAGAACCTGTCTCCACAGCATCATAATAGAATGCAACCAAGACCGTTCCTTCCGTATTAGCGCGAATACGACCAAACTGTCCAATCTTATCATCTTTTGTAATTTCAACAGACGCAATATTCGAATCGCCACCTAAAACCATGTAATGCCATTCTGGATCATTATGTCCATTAGCAACACCGTCTTCAACCGCCTGCCATGCACGCAATGGTACCAGATCAAAATATTCTCCAACCTTCAAATCAATCTCACTATTTTCAGGCAGGTTTGTTAACATGCTGGCATAAATTCCATCTTTTTCCTGTTCGCGATGAACCTGTGTTGGATTATTTTCTAGTGGAGACACCGTTATCACTGTATGATCTTTATTCCACTCGCCATCTAGGGTTTTGGTATATCTGGTAACTTTTCCTTCCTGGCGAAGCATATAAGTAAAGCCTTCTGGAACTTCATAGTATTTATATCCATCTTGTTCTTTAATAGGTTCATATGATTTCCAGTTTCTGGCTGTATAGAATTTCAGTTGCCATGTTGTATAGATTTCCATATCAGCCGGTGCTTTTACTGTGATATAGCTTTTTTTCAAATATGGGATTCTTCCTGTATCTGAAAGATTTAATGAACTAAAAGTTGTTTCTCCATAAACATAAAAGTGCCCTTCGATGGGAAGATAACTTGCATCAAAGGGTGTAAACTTAAAAGTATAATAACTTTCGCCGGATTTTTCCGGAACTATATATTGATAAACACTGTCTGTAGCATTCCAATACTCATTCTGCTGCTCTTTATCATTTTCGTCATATAATGTTAAAGTACCCAGATCAGGAAGATATTCCCATTTGTTTTTTTCGTTATTCCATGATTGAGGGGATACCTGCGTAAATGTAACACTATCTAACTTTAATTCCGTTGTTTTATCTGTTACTATAAATTTACCACCTGCTCCTGAACTACCCACATAACAATATTCCCCAGGTGTTACAGTAAAACTCTTGTTACTTACCGGAATCTCTTTTTTCTTATCAGCTGTATATATTTTTACATCACTGATACCCGTTAAACTTATCTGCCTAGTTGTATTCTCTGCCGCATTAACATTTACTTTTAAGCATCCAACCAGACAAACCATAAGCAGCAGATAGCGAAGTATTTTTTTCATTGTTCACACTCTCCATCCACTTGATATATACAAGCAGATGGTTGAGGTTGATATTACCCCAACCATCTGTGTAAAAAACTTTAAAATCAATTATTCAGCCAGTATTCTATTAAAATAATTCTCTGCCTGAGTTGCTGTTCCAAATGCCCAAATTACTTCATCGTCTTTTTCTACTTCCAGAACAGAAGCACTCAGGGTATCGCCATCAACAAGTTTTTTCCCATCACGAATCACACAGTAATTCCATCCATAATAATTCCAGTTTGAATCACTATATGCTTCCAGCTTTTCTCCAGCTTTGGTTGTAATGGAATTTACATATCCATCACTCTGTGTGAAAGTCAGTCCATTTGCTTTTGCTAAACTATATAATGCATCACCTACTGTCGGATAAGACTGTGCAGAACCAGATGCTCTATAAAATGGATTTGTTGTATCGGTTTTTGCCGCTGCAACACTCAGTTCAGTTCCATCAGCCTTAACAGCATCATCATTACGCACATCTACAACTGATACTTCTGCAACATCTACCGCACTCTGTGTTTCTGCTGCCTCTACATATACAGTCATATCAATGTATGCGCTGGTATTTTTTTTGTTTACAATATGTAAGCTAGCCGGTCCATATACACCATCTTTACCTTCTACTGTTACAGTACCAGCATAGGTCTTGTTACCATTGTAATCCGTTGTTTCCATGGAGCCATATGCAATTTTACTTTCATCAATCTTATCTGCTCCAATAGTAACTGTAGTTGTTAAACTACTTTCAGCATCTGCAGCTGAATCAAATCCAGATCTCTGATAATAAGCATTACCTGGCATCAGTCCAAGTGTAACACTGGAACCAGATGTGATTGGTGTAGAATACAGTGTATTTGTTTCTACTACCAGATTCGGATCATTTGTTGCAGCACCTACAGGCAGTGCCATGGACAGTGTCAGTGCTCCAGCCATTGCGACTGATGCAATTTTCTTGAAAAGATTCTTTTTCGCCATAATATTATGACCTCCTTCTTGTATGTGCTCCCTCTTGTTAAGCCAACACAGCGTTGGGGAGGTTTACCGCTGTATGACTGTAAAGTTTTTATTTTTATAACAATTTTCTATTTTGTTATAAAAATAAAAAAGCCCGTACAACAGAAGTCGTCATACGAACTAATATCTCACTTTCGAACAAGGGGTGATTTTCCTTATACCACAACTGACAACAGAAGATAGCATCTTCCGCCCGTTTACTCGTCCAATTCGTTTCGGCCTCCGAATTATGCTGATGCTAAACAGCTTTTTTTTGCGATCGTCTTCTGGACTCAGGACCTCTTAGCCTACTTAATGTGCCTTACCAAATAATAATACTCAGTGGCATATAACATCTTTCGTTGTCCTTACAGCAGGGTGAAACTGTCCCGGATTCTAACCGGCTTCCGTTTTCGCATGCTCTCTTTAACACGTCGTATAAAATTTTGAAAATCCTGTCATAATATCTATAGGATCATTGCACGGTAGTCTTAGATTCTTCTTTTCTAAGACATCTTTACAACCCTAATATTAATCATTGTTCACAGATTTGTCAATCTTTTTCGGCGTTTTCTTAAAAATAGCTGGTTCTTCCGAACGATTTTTTATGCATTTTTAATCATTCCATACATTTTCTGCTCATCGATCGCCGTCAGGAAAGTTGTCAAAATTCTGTAGTCAGGAGGCTGCTTATGAGAACTGGTCAAAACATCTACAAACGCAGAGATGGGCGTTGGGAGGCGCGTGTCCCACTGGGGAAAAAGGCGGATGGCCGTCCACATTTTAAATACTTGTATGCTTCAACTTACCGGGAAGTATTGCTTCAGAAAAATAATTACGAAAAGACGATTTCGTTAAAAAATACACAAGTCATTTCCACCGCATTATTCTCCGATGCCGCATACAACTGGCTGCTGAATTCTGCCAGACATTGGAAACCATCCACCTATATTAAATATAAAAACTGCCTAGAAAAATATATTCTTCCCCAGTGGAAAAAACTCTATGTACGTGAGATCCGGCAGGGTATTTATGATCGGCTAATGGAAGTCCTTCAACAGGAGCTTTCCGGTAGTTCTATTCGAACAATCAATACGATCATCAGCGGGATTTTGAAATACACATTAAATTATCTTCCTGTCAAATGTACAGGAACGGTTTCTGATCACGCAAAGAGAGCTTTGGATATTCTTTCTGATGGGGAGTCCCGCAGGCTGCTTGCTTATCTGGAAGCCAACAACGATTTGATCTCTATTGGTATCCGGCTGACTTTGTTCAGCGGGATTCGTCTGGGGGAACTTTGTGCACTGACCTGGGCGGATATTGATCTGGAAGAACAGGTGCTTCATATCCGGCACACATTACAGCGCATCCAGAATCAGAACCCTCTGCCTGGGGATTCCAAAACAGTGTTGCATATCGGTTCACCCAAAAACAAACGCGAACGATCGATTCCTTTGCACCCGCAGATAATCCCAGTTCTTGCAAAATATAAAAGCAGTTATCTATCCTCTTACTATCTGCTGTCCGGAGCACTGTCTCCTGTGGAGCCGCGGAGAATGACGAGACATTTTAAAAAGATCTTAAATAACTGTGGTATCCGGGATCTGCATTTTCATGCGCTCCGTCATACATTTGCGACACGCTGTGTGGAATCAGGTATGCAGATTAAAGCACTCAGTGAGATGCTGGGACACTCTACGGTCAAGATCACCATGGATCGGTACGTGCATCTGTCCATGAGTTTTAAACAAAGCCAGATCACCATCCTCCAGTTCCCGGATTCGGAATCGAAAACCCGTCAAAATCTCAGTCAGACAGAGCGGAAAGTGCCGGAAAATAGGGAAGATATGGAGGGATTGTCTTAGAAAAGAAGATTCTAAGATATCTTTTTTATTAATATATGCGATAGGATTTTATTTAGAACTAAAAAACAGGATATATGGAAAATTTTTCTTTTTCCCCATATATCCTTATTTTTATTGTCCTGTCTTTCTTACTTCATTTTCTCTCCAAGATTCTCATATAATGTTCTTCTGTACTCACTCGGTGAAACCTTGTATTTTTCTTTAAACACCCGGTTAAAAGTCCTTTGGCTTTCAAAACCACTGTCCAGCCAGATCGTTGTAATCGGATCGTTGGTAGTTTCCAACCGTTGTTTTGCATAGCCAAGCCTTGCGTCGTTAAGGTACCGATTGAAATTCCGATGAAAGGTTTTGGAAAATACCCTGGATAATACATACTTGCTTACGCCAAGATCCTTTGCCATATCTTCTAACAGAAAAGATTTTCGGAAATTTGCAGATATATAGAATACGGTCTGATAAATGAGATCCTTACTTCCCACCTGGCTTTTTTCCGTCAGTGTAAGCAGCGGGATACATCTGGCAAGGATAATTTGCAGATAGGACTGCACGATCCAGATATCTTTCGGTGCTGTTCCTTTCATGCTCCGGATAGCTGGGTAAATTCCTAAAGGGAATTCCCCGGATTTGATTACCGGATATACCGGGGTTTTTCTTTTTAATAATTCTTCATATGTACCCAATGTCCTTGTCGGTACATTAATATGTAACACTTCACTATACTGTTCTGAAAACACCTGGCAATGGTGGATCACATCCGGAAAAACAAGACCAATATCTCCTTCTTCCATATGAAACAGTTCCAGGCCAACACCAAGCTCCAGGCTGCCTTTCATCACATATACAATTTCCATGGTCTGATGCAGATGCGGCGGCTGGTGTTTGGCTTTTCGCTCAACGGCAAGGATCTCTTCTTTTGTATCTTCGTAAACCAGATGCATTTCAATATCCTCCTTCTCAATGAATTTTGCTATTTCTTCCTATTATATAGTAAGAAAGCATTGCCGGGTGTCTCATAACACCAGGACAACGCCTTCCAAAATCAATATAATGCTAAAATTATTTCAAACATCCAGCACAGGAACCATTTGGAAATATACAGGAAGCCCACGCTGATCCAGCTGTTTTTTGCGGCGCCAAATTACTTTTTTCTTCTCTTCCCGTATCCGGCTGAAACCATTCATCCTGAAATACACACTGCATTTCTCTTTTTCGCAAAACCTTCCGAAATCATAAAAGAACTCCATACTCTCCCTCTGCGGATCGATGACAAGATGTCTCTCATCAATCTTCACACATTTTTCTGGTTCTTTCCAATATTCTTTCAGTCCATACAGCGCATTTAACAAGCCATTCTTTTCATCTGATAATATCCTGGATTTCTTTACGATTCACTCACAGAATTCCAGGATATCCAGGAAAATTCCCGTTCGTTTCGAAGAATCCAAAACAACTAAATATCTGCTTTTTTTGTTCTTCATTTTCATTATCCCCATATAGTTGTGGCAACCTGCTGCCTTTTCAGCATCAATTTTATTTGACGGTTACTACTATACAGTAGAATCTTTTCTATGGATATGAACAAAATGCTTTGTTTTATGGATAATTTCATACTGTTTAGTTTTTCTGTCTGTTGTTCCGGTGTATTAAAGCAAAAAAGCCTGCCAACATACGATGTAGTAGTCACTACACAATATGCCAGCAGGCAATCAATCACCTATGCCCTTTTCTTTCCATCCAACTCTTTTACTTCCTCAACGGTAAGTTTCGTAGCCTGAGCAATCTCCTCGCAGGTCAGTTTTCCGATCAGAAGCAAACTCTTAGCTGTTTCAAGAGAAGTTTTTCTTGCCGTTTCATTTCTCATCTCTTCTATAGCTTTGCACACAACTGTCACTCCTCATTTTTATCCGGTCGAATATTTTTCAGCATTCCTTTTTTAAATAGCTGCAAATTG
>ENA-OQRC01000882-OQRC01000882.1-human-gut-metagenome-genome-assembly--contig:-NODE-882-length-21879-cov-9.158358_pt1 | contig 21879 bp, 16 predicted proteins | sample MGYA00243236_ERZ505102 | MGnify/ENA primary metagenome ERZ505102 (study PRJEB26097, sample SAMN02712089) | human gut metagenome | biome: Gut microbiome | host: Homo sapiens | place: Denmark: Copenhagen... | reverse complement strand
GTTCCATTAAAAAAATATTTTAAAATATTTTTATAGCTTTTTTTCTTCTTCGCCATCTCATTTGCCGTATACTGGCTCATTCCGATCCCATGTCCGGTTCCTCTTGTTGTCACCCGCAATTTGCCGTTATAACGCTGCAGGGTAAAACAGCTGGATGCCAGGTTATATTTATTTCGGAATTCTTCCCCACTGATAGTATTATCTCCCACACGGATCTTTAATACATATCCTACAGAATCTGTTTCCACTACCTCCACATCCATCGTCCCTATATCTTTTTCTCCCAATACAACCGTCTGTATCTCATCTTCTGCATTCACATCCTCCGGGCATTCCACAATCTTCAGATAAGGATACTCCTCCTTTCCAAGAACCTCTTTCGCATCCCTGGTATATCCATTACTCAGATTAAAAAATGGTGTCATCGCCAGACCGTCTTCATAGAATAGCACTTGTCCTGCCGTGGATTCCAGCGCATTTTTTAACTTGCGGTAATTTTCTGCATATCGCATCCCCCACGCCGACTTCATCTGTTTCTCGGTCCAGAATTCTTTCTCAAGCTTCTGTCCTTCCCCCGCATCCCGGATTGCCCGGTAGACTTCTGTCCGCACCAGGATTGCCTGGGCCTTCAATGCTTCTTCTTCATATTCTGCCGGCATGTCCCTCGCCAATATTCCAATGCAATATTTTTCCACCGGCATCTTCCCACCGCCCTTTACATCTATTGTCATCTCATCCACTTTCGATGCAGTTACAATCTTTGGACCATTTACAAATACGGTTACAATATACGGCAATAATATTATGATAAGCGCCCAGCAAGCTGCCTTTTTTATTTTTTCTCTATAATAATACCTTCTGTTCCACATAAAAAAGCCCTCCCATACCTCAATGTATGAGAGAGCTTCTCTTATTATTCATATACAAAAGAACTTGCCACTGACAACTTCTCTTAATATTCTAATTCATCCTCATCGATCACAACATGATCCAGATGCCAGATATCATCTACATATTCCTGGATTGTTCTGTCGGCAGAGAATTTACCACAACAAGCAGTGTTCTTAAGAGCCATCTTAGCCCATTTTTCTTTATCTTTGTAAGCTTCCATTGCACGAGCCTGAGCATCTGCATAAGAACGGAAGTCCTTTAAGATAAAGTACATATCTGCTCTTGACCCCCCCTGATTATTCAGAAGGCTGTTGTAAAGGTCACGATACATCTCTGTATCGCCGTTAGAATATGTTCCGTCTACCATCTGGTCTACCACTCTGTGGATATCCGGATCATTGTTGTAAATGTCATATGGATTATATCCGCCGTTCTGCTCGTAGTTGATAACTTCGTCGGCACTCAGTCCGAAGATAAATGCATTGTCGATTCCAACTTCGTCTACGATCTCTACGTTTGCTCCGTCCATTGTTCCGAGAGTCGGTGCACCGTTCATCATGAACTTCATGTTACCTGTTCCGGAAGCTTCTTTGGAAGCTGTAGAAATCTGCTCACTGATGTCTGCTGCCGCGAAGATAAGCTCTGCGTTGGATACGCGGTAATCTTCGATGAAGACAACTTTCAGTTTGCCGTTGATGCTGCGGTCATTGTTGATCACATCCGCAACAGAGTTGATCAGTTTGATAATCTCTTTAGCACGGATATATCCTGCAGAAGCCTTTGCTCCGAAGATATATGTCTTAGGATAGAAGGACATTTCCGGATGTTCTTTGATCTGGTTGTACAGATACATTACATGCAGGATGTTCAGTAACTGACGTTTGTACTCGTGCAGACGTTTTACCTGTACGTCGAAGATCGATCTTGGATCTACTTCTACACCGTTGTGCTCTTTGATGTAAGCTGCAAGACGTTCTTTGTTCTTGAACTTGATCGTCATGAATTCTTTCAGAGCCTCTTCGTCATCCAGCCATTCCTTCAATCCGCTCATCTTGGACAAGTCTGTAATCCACTCTTTTGTGCCGAGCTTTTCTGTTACCCAGTCAGCAAGCAGCGGGTTCGCATGCATGAGGAAACGTCTCTGTGTGATACCATTTGTCTTGTTGTTGAACTTCTCCGGCATCATCTGATAGAAGTCTTTCAGTTCCTGATTCTTCAGAATCTCTGTATGCAGCTTTGCAACACCATTGACAGAATAACCTGCAACGATTGCAAGGTGTGCCATCTTCACCTGGCCGTCCATCAGGATTGCCATCTTCTTAACCTTTTCTTCATTACCAGGATACTGTGCTCTTACCTGCGCGATGAAACGGCGGTCGATTTCCTGGATGATCTGGTAAATACGCGGAAGCAGTCTTGAGAACAGGTCGATCGGCCATTTCTCAAGTGCTTCTGCCATGATCGTATGGTTCGTATATGCACAGCATTTTGTTGTGATATCCCATGCTTCATTCCATCCGAGATTCTCCTCATCAAGAAGAATACGCATCAGCTCTGCTACTGCTACTGTCGGATGTGTATCATTCATCTGGAATGTTACTTTCTCCGGCAGTTTGCTGATATCACCATGTTTCTTTTTAAACTTTGTAATTGCAGCCTGGATACTTGCTGATACGAAGAAATACTGCTGTTTCAGTCTCAGTTCTTTTCCTGCGATGTGGTTATCATTTGGATAAAGCACTTCTACGATATTCTTCGCAAGGTTCTCCTGCTCAACGGCTTTGTGATAATCTCCACGGTCAAAAGAATCTAACTGGAAGTCTACGATCGCTTCTGCATCCCAGATACGAAGTGTATTCACGATATGGTTGCCGTATCCTACGATCGGATAATCATAAGGGATCGCCATTACAGATTCATAGTTCTCCTGAACGAAGTGTGTCTTTCCTGCCTCATCGTATTCCACACGGATATTTCCGCCAAAACGTACTTCTTTCGCATATTCCGGTCTGCGAAGCTCAAACGGATTACCATCTTTCAGCCAGTTATCCGGTGCTTCTACCTGATAGCCGTCTCTGATCTTCTGCTTGAACATACCATAACGGTAACGGATACCGCATCCGTAAGATGCATATCCCAGTGTTGCAAGAGAATCCAGGAAACATGCTGCCAGACGTCCGAGTCCACCGTTACCAAGTGCCGGATCCGGCTCCTGATCCTCGATCACGTTCAGGTCGATTCCCATCTCTTCCAGAGCTTCTTTTACTTCCTTATATGCCGTCATGTTGATCAGGTTGTTTCCGAGAGCTCTTCCGAGCAGGAATTCCATGGACATGTAATATACGGTCTTCGGATCGTCTTTCTCATACTGTTTCTGTGTTGCAAGCCAGTCATCGATGATGGCTTCCTTTACAGCATAAGAAACTGCCTGGAACAACTGCTGTGGAGTTGCCTCTTCTACTTCCTTACGGAACAATGTCTTCACATTGTTCCGCACATCTCTTTTAAATACGTCTTTTTCAAATCTTGGATTATACATTTTCTACTTCCCTTCTTAAAAACTGGGCTTTGATTATCTCTTCTCTACACCAATCGTTACGGCTTCACCATTGATCTTCCACTCTTTTGTGTAGCCGGCAGGTGCTGCCTTTGTAACTTCCAGTGCCAGTGTCTCATCTGCGATCGTAGATGCATTGTCTGCAAATACTTTCTCTGCTTTCTCTGTTCCTTCGTAAGTTACCGCAATCTTATCCATAACTTCGAATCCGGCTTCCTTACGCATGGTCTGTACTTTACTGATGATCTCACGAACAAATCCTTCTTCCAGAAGTTCTTCGGAAAGGTTTGTATCCATAACAACTGTGATTCCGTTGTCATTCTCAGATACATATCCCGGCATCTGAGCGGATTCGATCAGCAGGTCCTCACGGAACAGTGTCACTTCCTGTCCATTGATATCAAGCTTCAGGGCATCTGTAGCATTTAACTCATCCATTGCTGCATTTCCTTCGAGGTTTTCGAGTGCTGCTTTAATACCTCCTAACATTTTACCATATTTTGGTCCGACTGTCTTTAACTGAGGTTTAAAAGTATATGAAGTAAAGTCACGAACATCTTGTGTAAATGTTACATTCTTTACATTTAATTCATCTTTTACGATGTCTTTGTAAAATTCCGGAATTTCGAAATCAGCTTTTACATACATCTGTCCGATTGGCTGACGGTTCTTGATGTTGGCTGTATTTCTGCATGCACGTCCCATAACAACCAGTTTCAGAACGTTGTCCATGTTAGCTTCCAGCTCTGTATCGATATGTGCTTCATTTACAACAGGGAAGTCACACAGGTGAATACTTTCCGGTGCGCTTTCATCAACGCTTCTTACCAGGTTCTGGTAGATCTCTTCTGTCATGAACGGGATCATCGGAGCTGCTGTCTTGCAGATCTCAACCAATGCTGTGTACAGAGTCATGTAAGCATTGATCTTATCCTGCTCCATTCCCTTAGCCCAGAAACGTTCACGGCTTCGTCTTACATACCAGTTACTCATGTCGTCTACGAAGCTCTGAAGTGCCTTTGCAGCCTCTGGAATCTTGTAGTTGGACAGATCATAGTCTACTGCCTTGATTGCTGAATTCAGCTTAGACAGAAGCCATTTATCCATAACAGACAGTTTGTCGTAGTCTAATGTATATTTTGTTGCATCGAAATCATCGATATTTGCATACAGTACGAAGAACGCATATGTGTTCCACAATGTTCCCATGAACTTTCTCTGACCTTCTACAACGGCTTTTCCGTGGAAACGATTCGGCAGCCACGGTGCACTGTTGACATAGAAGTACCAGCGGATCGCATCTGCGCCGTATTTCTCCAGTGCGTCGAATGGATCAACTGCATTTCCTTTGGACTTACTCATCTTCTGACCGTTCTCATCCTGCACGTGTCCAAGTACGATAACGTTCTTGTATGGCGCTTTGTTGAAGATCAGTGTTGAGATTGCAAGCAGTGAGTAGAACCATCCACGGGTCTGGTCAACAGCCTCGGAAATGAAGTCTGCAGGGAACTGCTTTTCAAATAATTCTTTATTCTCAAATGGATAGTGGTGCTGTGCAAATGGCATAGATCCACTGTCGAACCAGCAGTCGATAACTTCCGGTACTCTGTGCATCTGTTTGCCGCAGCATGGGCACTTGATCGTTACATCGTCGATGTATGGACGGTGAAGTTCGATATCATCCGGGCAGTTGTCAGACATTTCTTTCAGCTCTTCGATGCTTCCGATCGAATGCTGGTGTCCGCACTCACATTCCCAGATATTCAGTGGAGTTCCCCAGTAACGGTTACGGCTGATACCCCAGTCCTGAACATTCTCAATCCAGTCGCCGAAACGTCCTTTACCGATACTTTCCGGGATCCAGTTGATTGTGTTGTTGTTAGCGATCAGGTCATCTTTTACTTCTGTCATCTTGATGAACCATGATTCACGAGCGTAGTAGATAAGTGGTGTATCACATCTCCAGCAGTGTGGATAGCTGTGCTCGAACTTCGGTGCATCGTAGAGAAGTCCACGTCCGTCGAGGTCTTTTAATACTTCCGGGTCAGCCTTCTTAACGAATAATCCGGCAAATGGAGTCGTCTCTCCCATGTTACCTTTTTCGTCTACTAACTGTACGAATGGCATGTCATACTTACGTCCAACCTTGGCATCGTCTTCACCAAATGCAGGCGCGATATGAACAACACCGGTACCATCTGTCAGTGTTACATAAGTATCGCATGTAACGAAGAATGCTTTCTTGTTCTGCTTAGAAGCGCAGTCATAAGCACACTGGTATAATGGCTCATATTCTTTGTATTCGAGATCTTTACCTTTGTATGTCTCAAGAATCTCGTATGCTTTCTGTCCTTCTTCTGCAAGTTTTCCAAGTACTGTATCAAGAAGAGCTACTGCCATGTAGTAAGTATATCCGTCAGCAGCTTTTACTTTCGCATAGTCTTCTTCCGGGTTTACGCAGAGTGCGATGTTGGATGGAAGTGTCCATGGTGTAGTTGTCCATGCGAGGAAGTATGCATCCTCTCCTACTACTTTGAAACGAACGATCGCAGAACGTTCTTTTACATCTTTATACCCTTGCGCTACTTCCTGTGCAGAAAGCGGAGTTCCGCAGCGAGGACAGTAAGGCACGATCTTGAATCCTTTGTAAAGGAGCTTCTTGTCCCAGATTCTCTTGAGTGCCCACCACTCAGACTCGATGAAGTTGTTATCGTATGTTACATATGGGTCATCCATGTCAGCCCAGAAGCCTACGGTATTAGAGAAATCCTCCCACATACCTTTGTATTTCCATACGCTTTCTTTACATTTCTTGATAAATGGTTCGATACCGTATTTTTCGATCTGGTCTTTTCCGTCCAGTCCGAGAAGCTTCTCAACTTCGAGCTCTACAGGAAGTCCGTGTGTATCCCATCCGGCCTTTCTTGGAACTTCGTATCCTTTCATTGTGCGGTATCTTGGAATCATATCCTTGATAACACGTGTCAGAACGTGTCCGATGTGCGGTTTTCCGTTGGCTGTCGGAGGGCCATCGTAGAACATATAAATCTCGTTGCCTTCACGGTCACGCATACTTTTTCTGAAGATGTCATTGTCTTCCCAGAATTTCTCTGTCTGTTTTTCTCTGTCTACAAAATTAAGATCCGTAGAAACTTTCTTATACATATTTACCTCCATAAAATTAAAACATAGAATTAAAAAAAGCTTCCGCCCTGTATAGGACGAAAGCTGTACTTACGTTTATAAACCACCTAACATACCATCATATGTCTTCCCTGTAACGGAGGAATGCCGTCAGTTTTTACTTGGCAGTCAGGCTCTTATTCACACCCTGAAACCGTTCAAAATCTGCAACTCAGAAGTGATATTCAGATATATCTTACTTGTACCGGACTTCCACCATCCCCGGCTCGCTATTGCGTTCTGTTATACCCTACTGTCTTCGTCAGCGTCTTTCACATTCCTTATTATATGCAGTAATCCTAAAATCCGTCAAGGGTTTTTACCTTTTTTAATCGGTTTTTCTCCGTATTTTTCATACATTTTCTATTTTTTATCTTCTACGGCGTATAAGCAGCACGATCAGACTGAAGATCAGAATCACCAGTGCTACGCATCCTCCGGCGATCACATATTTTTCTGTAGTTGATTTTCCGGCAAATTTTTTCTGTCCGAAATCCCATACTGCTTTTACTTTTTGCAGAAAATTCTTCCAGATACTCTTTACACTTGATTTTCCACCGTTTTTCTTCGAATCACCGGAATTATCCACATCCTTCGGCTTACTGTCCACACGTTCTTTCCTGGTGCTTACTTTCTGTAAATACTTATCCGTAAATTCTGCCGTTGCACTTCCAACCTGATGGCCGTCATATATATACCGGATCGTTCCCTCTCCGGTATCTTCATCTACATCCGTAATTTCATAATCTATATCTTTGTATGATACATCCTTCGGCAGGATCACATATCCGTCCTCCAGCGGCTGATATTCATTTCCGCCTGTCTGCACGGATTCTGTATCCTCACTTCCATCTGACTGTGCCGATACGTCACTCTGGCTATCCGCAGCCGATATAAATTTCTCTACTTCATCCGGTTTCTTCTCATCTGCCACCTGGATCTTCTGGAAATTGTTAAATGCATATTCGAACAGATTCTTCGTATCCGGATATATATTCACACCATGTGTCCGAAGTACGACACATACCAGTTTCATATTGCCATTATCGGCCAACGTGATCAGCGTAGATAATGCATTCGATGTATATCCTGTCTTTCCTGCAACCGCATACTGGTAATAATTTTTATTTTCTTTGATCAGCATCTTATGATGCTGTGGAAATACATGTTCTTCCGTCGTATCGGATGCCGGGATCTTATAACTCTGCTCCTGGCAGATCTTCAGGAATTCCGGATAGCGCCAGATCTCTCTGCCGATCAAAGCCATATCGCGCGCACATGTATAATGATTGTCATCATGAAGCCCGTTCGCATTGACGAAATTGGAATTATTGCCGCCAAGGCTTTTACATTCTTCGTTCATCTGCTGGATGAACCAGTTATAATCATGTCCGGCATTTTTCCCGACATTTTCCGCCACCGCATAAGCTGCTTCATTCGCTGAGGCAAGCAGCGTCGCATATAATGCCTGTTCCAGAGAGATCACATTACCTTCTTTTAATCCAACCGAAGAATCTCCCGGCTGCATAAAAGATATGCAGTCATTGGAAAATGTTACCTTGTCTGACAGATTGCCGTATTTTAAAGCAATAAGACTGGTCAGAACTTTTGTGATACTTGCCGGGTACTCATGTTCATCAATATTTTTCGCATATAAGATGCTTCCTGTTCCCGCATCCATCACGATTGCAGCTTCACCGTATGTGCCCGGTCCTTTTGGCCAGTTCTTCCAACCGTTCGACTGGATCTCCATCTTATAGGCATCTTCTTCTGCCTTCTTTTCCCGCTCTTCCGGCGTCATGTCTTCTTCTTTTTTCTCTTCCTTCTTATTGGAATCATCTTTTGATGCGTCTGCCGCCTGACTGCTCTCACTGCCGCCAGGTTCCGCATATACTTTCTGGCTTACCGTTCCCGGTATTACTGTAAATAAGGCCAAGATCAATATTATAATCCTGGCCACAACTTTCTTGCTCTGTTTCATTATACTCGCCCGTTTACTGTCCCCTTATATTCATCTTTTGTAAATCGCTTTAATATAACAACTGCTCGATCTTCTTTTTATTCGCATCAAAATCAACCTTCAGTACCTGCATACCCTCATAAGTGATATCTGTATACGTTCCGTCCTGTGGAATGCATGTCTGCTGCATCTTCAGATCGTCTACCGACAGAACATCTTTTGCCATAGAGTACATCTCCGATACACTCATATTCGTCTTTACATGATTTACAGCGTAATTGATCAGAGGCAGTAACGCACTTGGATCCTTCTTCTCCATAATCTTACGGTAGATTCCATACATTACACTTCTCTGACGTCTTGTTCTTTCAAAATCATTGCCCAGTGTACGGTTTCTCGCATGCGCAAGTGCCTGGGATCCGGTCAGTGTCACATCTCCGGCCTGAATATCCGGCATACCATTCTCTCTGTAATAAGCAGCCTCTTCTTCACTAATGAATACGGTCACACCGCCAATCTCATCGATTACATTTACCAGATCATCAAAGCTGATCGTAATATAATTCTGAATATCAAGATCATATGTCTTATTGATCGTGTTGATCGTAAGTCCCACTCCGCCGTATGCATAAGTATGGCCCAGACGGCTCTTTCCATGTCCGTCAATATCAACCAGCGAGTCTCTCAGGAATGAGATTGCTGTTGATTTTCCTTCTTTTTTGTTAAAGGATACCATCATCATACTATCAGAACGTCCCCGGTCCGCATCCGGATCTCTGGAATCCGTACCTACCAGAAGGACATTATATACATCCTTGTCTTTTCTCTTTTCTTTGGCGATCTTAACCTTCTTTGCATTCGGATCTACTTTGTCTGCCGACACAACCCCTACAGAGTCCCCGTAGAATTTCCACCAGATCGACCCGTAGATACCGCCAATCAGCAATACGATCAATAATATTATAATTCCTGCAATCTTACGTTTTTTGTGTTTTCGAAAAAACTTCATCTGTCGGTGTCCCCCTAGTCCTTGATCACACGGCCAAACTTGTCCGTCGAACCTTTTTCCATCTTGCCATAGTGACCGTAAGCTCCGTATTTACCATAACTTCCGTAGTGGCTTCCATAACTGCCGTAATTGCCGTAACGTCTGTATCCATAGCCGTATCCTTGTCCGCCGGATGAATTATCACCATTGAACACATATCCCAGCATATCGATTCCACTTAATGCAAGGCTTTCTACGCCTTCTCTGATCTCGCGAAGCTTCGTATAATCATAGCGGATCACATAAAGGGCCGCATCTACATATTTGCCCAAAAGCGGTGCATCTGCCAGAAGTTCGGATGGCGCAGTATCCAGGATGATAATGTCATATTTTGACTTCAGATCTTTGATCAGTGCTCTCATACGTCCGCTTCCTATCAACAGCGAATTCTCTCCATCCGGTGCGCCGCCGAAAATGACATGAAGGCTTCCGTTCTCATTCGTTCTTTCCTTCGGAAGCTTTACATTGGTAATTGCTTCAGATAACGGCACTTCTTTCTTAAGAACCGAGCCAAGTCCCGGATGTGGTTCCTGCTCGTTCATCACTCCTGCAATCGAAGGATTTCTAAGATCACAGTCGACCAGCAGTACTTTCTTTCCCTGCTGTGCAATGGAAATTGCCAGATTCGCCGAAAGTGTCGTCTTACCTTCTCCCGGGATCGAACTCGTAACAAGCAGGGTCTGGTATTCCTTTTTCTCCACATCTTTCATAATACGGATACGAAGCTTTCTTATCGCTTCCAGATAACTCATGGAGATTCTTTCATTTAACAGGCTCACTGAATTATAAAATGTCTCTTTTTTACGCTTTTTCGTGCGGACATACGGGATACTTCCCAGATCCTGCAGATTGATATTCTTCTTCAGATCCTTTCTTGACTTCACAGTCCTTCTGGAAAGCACATACAGCAGAAGAATCACACAACCTATGATCGCACCTTTTAAAGCTCCACGCTTGTAAGATCCACGTATAACCTCCACACGTTTGGTATCTGTCGGGATACCGGTCTCATCCAGAATCGTAAGCTTGGTCTCTCCAAGTACGAATTCCGCAACTTTCGGATAATTCTTTATGACTGATTTTAACGTCTTATATGCCATCTGCGGATCATTTCCCGATACGGATATTGTCAGAAGATTCGTTCCGTCATCCGCTTTAACATCGATCGATCCCGGCATAGAATCAAGCCCCATGTCCTCAGCAACTACATCCTTCAGTACACCACTGGTAAGAATATACGGGAACACTTCCGCCATCTGCTGGGCAGACTGTGCATTCACATAGTCCATGCCGCCGACAGATGTCACCGACACTGTTGCCGATGCCACATATTTTGACTGATAACTGGTACTCACCGAGAAATAAGACTGTACTGCGCAAATAATTATAAGCCCGATGAACAGCCACCACAGCCTCTTCACACCATGATAAACATCCAACATAATATTCGTCAGATCAATCTTCTCAGGCGCATCTACACGTTCACTTCCTGATTTGTCTCTATAATCGCCCATATACTCTACATTCCTTTACTTCTTCCATAATTGCCGTAACGTCCGTATTTGCTATATTTACCATAATAATGTCCCACCGGACTGTCCACCAGGCCGGAGAACGATCTTACACCGTTCAGTACAACTCCCAGTACCTTACCTTCCTTGTCACGGAAAGCGTCCATTACTTCATTGATGTCTTCAGCCAGCATATAATTCTGCTTTGCCACGATCATAACCGCATCTGCACAATGTGCAAATATCTGCGCATCTCCGATGATTCCTGCCGGTGGTGTGTCAATGATCACATAATCCACAAATTTCCTGCATGCAGCCATTAGCTTAAAAAATGACTCCGAGTTAAGCATCTCCGTCGATGAGGAATAGCAGTTCTTTCCACCCATGAACAACATATGCTTTCTGGTACACGGAACCATGACATCCGCAAGAGATCCGTTTCCTCTCAGATACTCTCCCAGTTCATTCTCCTCTTTTGGCTCCATACCAAAGATCAGGAACTGCGACGGTCTTCGGATATCGCCATCTACCAGCAGTACCCTCTTGGACTGTTCTGCCAGCGTGATCGCCAGATTGGCGGCAACCGTAGATTTTCCTTCATTTTCAGATACACTGGTTACCACGAGGACTTTCTGTTCATTCTTTGCCATCCGGTATTCTACCTTGGCCGCCAGTTTCTTATAACTTTCCACGAACCGGAAGCTGGCTACCGGATCATCAACCAGGATTGCTTTTTTCTTACGCCGGAATATATCCCAGATTGTCTTATATTTCCATTCATAACTGATGGCTCCGAGACTTCTGGCATCCAGCTTCTTCTCGATCTCATTCTCCTGTTTAATAGTATTCTTCATATAAGAGAACATTCCGAGGAGGATGAGCACCAGTGCTCCTGCCACAAGTCCGCCCTTCTTGGCCTGTCTGCCTGCATCCAGCGGATTATCCGGTGTATACGGAATCTTCGGCTCCTCCAGCACATCCATAACCGCACTGCCCACGGTATACAACGATACGCTGCTGTAGTTGTCCATGACCGTACGGATAATGTCTATGGACTCCTTCGGTGTATCCGCCGTCACACTTAAGACCAGCATATTCGTCCCTTCCAGCACCTTCGCATGGATATCTGCATCCAGCTCCTCTACTTTCAGCTTCTCACAGATCTTTTTCTCCATGATGTTACTTTTTAATATCTTCTCGAATGTCTTCGCCATTGTGTTGGCCGAACTCAGATTACTGTATGCATTCGCATCCCCTCTGGATGACACTACGAATGTCGCCTGCGTTGTATACTCAGGAACATATCTGCTGCTTACGACTACATAAGTCAGAAGTGCTCCCGCAATTGCCCCCAGAATAATCACCCACCAGTTGGACACTATATCATGCACAAGCGTATATGGATCCAGATCATTATCCATAAATACCGGCATGTCATTTCTATTACTACTCTCCATCCTGCGCTCCTTCCTGGTCCTGTACTACAACGAATAACTTTGTTACCGCAGTCGGTGCTCCTTCTGCCGTATAAAAATATTCCACCGGATAAACCCCTGCCTTGGAATAATCCACTTCTGATTTCACACTGATCGCTTCTCTTGTACCTGCAAGAGCCTCTCCGTCATCCGCATACGTATATGTTGCACCATTCATCTCCATACCTTTGACATAAGACATCGGATCGATTTCATGTCCTACTGTTGTATATGCGATATAATCCGATAACACCGGATATTCTTTCATCTGCTCCTGTCTGTCACCGGATTCTGTTACGGTCACTTCGAGAGGCACTGAACACACATCACCCGCACTGTTACTTACCTGTACGGTCACTTTGTAAATTCCTGCAGCTGCATTATACATACCATCATCCAGACTGGTACGTATCTGACTGGTCAGGTCACCATCAAGACAATCTTCCGCCGTCATATTCTCCGTAAGGTTCGCCTTTGACAATTCCGTTGTCGAATATCGAAGCGGAGCGGTCAGATGGATCTTCGGCGGAGTGTAATCTTCGTACTGCACGGTTCTTTCCAATGTTCCTGCCTGGTTCGCCTTATCGAATACCACATAAGTAATGGTACGTTTGCCCGGCGCAATAAAATGTGACATCGACGCGATACGTACAGACGATGTCAGGTCGCCGTCACGGTTGTCTTCTGCTTTGACACCTTTCAGAAGTGCTTTCTTCTGCTTCTTCTGATCGGTCTGCACACTCAGTGTCACCGTCTTATCCTTGCATGTGATCACCGGCGGTGTATGGTCTTCCAACATCTTGGACTTCACAGTATATCCGGCAAATATGACACAGGATGCCACAAATATCAGGCATACTGCTATTTTTAGTCTCCTCATAATTCTTCTCCTTTATTGTTAATATAGCTGTTGCCGTCCGGAATACGGGACCGGTTCTAATCTCAGGATTTCCCGGTTGTCACAGATCCTTGCCGGATTATACTGAAACAGCACATCCAGATGGTTCTCGGAATACTCCCGGCTCAGTTCTTCATACACATCCATCATATACGGCGTCCTCTGAAGCGGGCTGTGTGCATCACTTGCGATCACAGAGATCAGATTATGCCGCAAGAGACTGTCGGCCGCACGTTTCGGCCCTTCCCCGAATCTTCCGAGGAAGCTTCCCTTATTCGCCTGGATCACATATCCTTTTCTGAACCAGCGGTACGCGATCTGCGGATAATCCTGTATAAATTCATACCTTTCCGCATGGGCGATCACCGGTCTTGCTCCGACTTCTTCAACTCTCTTCAGAATAGAATCCGCAAATTCAGGATCTTCATCAAATGCAAATTCCATCAGTATGTACCGGCTCTGGTTAAGCGGCATGATCTTATGATTCACGATCAGCTCCGGAAGGTCTTCTGTCGAAAATACTTCCATTCCCGGCAGGATCTCTATCGGGATCTTCTCTTTTCTGACCGCTCTGACCACACTTTCATATCTGTCAATATATTCTCTTCCGAAATAGTTCCCATACATTCCCGGGATATTGCAATGCGGGGTCGCTATAATCCTGTCCACTCCGCTGTCTGCTGCCATACGTGCCATCTCCAGCGTATCATACACATCTTCGGCTCCGTCATCAATCCCCGGGAGTATATGCGCATGTATATCTATCATCTCATCATCCTTTGTAATTTATAGTCTTTTTTATTATATCATTTTCAAATTATGGAGTAAAGAAAACGATACTTACTATTTCATTACTATTTCTTACTTGTCTCCTTCAGATATCTGACCGTTGCTTCTGTGTATCTGCACAAATATTCCGGTACGCCGTCTGCCTTTCCGGTCTCCGCAATTGCCGCTGCCACACAAGTGTTACATACCTTTCTAAGCTTACAACTACTGCATCTGGCCGAAATTCTAAGACTCTCTGTTTCTTTTTTTGTAAACTTCCACGCTTCCTCAAACTCCACATCCCGAAGCGGTATGCTTGGCTTATCCAGTACCACACAGGAACGCATCTCGCCCTGCCAGTTCACCACAAAAGAACTCTTACCGGCACGACACGCCATCTGTCCCGGAACTGCCTCTCCTTCCGGAGTATTCTCTGCTTCGTCTAATTGGATCTTGCGGTATTGGGCAAATACTTCTTCTCCCATCTCTCTTTGCAAAACTTCCACTCTTGCTTTTGCCGCCATCTCCGGATCCAGTCTGGCCTGATTATTATAGGCATGATTTCGTTCTCTCACAGACGGATACATATAAGTATCGATCCTCACCGGAGCATCCAGAGATTCACCAAGCTCTATGATCTTCATCCTGTCATCCACATTCGCCTTTGCAAGACTTCCATTCACTTTCACATCAATGTTCCTCTCACGCAAAAGCCGGATGCCGTTCACCGCCTTATCGAATCCTCCCGGATAGTGGCACAAACGCTCATAGGTCTCATTGCTTGCACCATATAATGTAATATTGATTCTTCTTGGTTTATTTTCCGCAAAAAAATCTGCCCACGCCTCATCGATCAGCGTTCCATTCGTATTAATCGTAATAATCATCCCCAGTTCACGGAGTTTTTGATATAACTCGCGGAAATGTGGATACAGCAGCGGCTCTCCACCTGTCAAAAGAACAAATAGTGTCCCGGCTTTCATCATATCTTCTGCCGTTTTCGTCCATTCTTCCATCGTGCGCAGCCTTCCCACCTGTTCCATCTCTTCTCTGCTCATACGCACATAACACATATCACAGTTCAGATTACAAAGCGGCAGCAATTCCAGCACTCCATATAGCGGCACTTTCTTCTCTGCCGCCATTGCAAACATCTGTTGCTCTATTGTCGTTCCATCTTCCATTAATTCCACATTACACCCTCAACAATTCCTGTAGATTTTAAAAAAGAACCGGGAATCCGGTTCTTTTTCGATATGTATATAGATTTATTTTTTATGACTTTGCTTTCTCCCATTCGTTCATATTAAGGTTTTTTGTTGCATGACCATTCACCGTCCACCCTCTTGGTTCAAGCCAAACAATAACTCCTTCATCATCCCAATCCGGCCTTCCGTTACCATTATAATCTACAAATCCATCATAGAAGGCATCCGTAGTACTTGCCTCATGCTTTTTACTACATGGATGATAAGAACCTAACAGTTTAGCACGACCTTCTCCTGTGTATGATCCATCAACCTTTCCATCAGAGCTTGGATAATAATATAACCACCCACGTGGTGCATTACATTCAAACTTAAACACAGTTCCGCTCTCGCCACAAGCTGCCACATACTCATTAGCTACAAATCTTTCGCCTACCATAGTAGGTCTAACATACGCCCTCTTCATACTTATACACTCCTTTTATTATTTTACTCTTGTTATCCATAACCTTCTGTCTATATTACTCTATTATATAAAAGTCTAATGCTAAATTCAATACTAAAATCCTTATTGTTATAGATAATTCTTATTATCATAATTATAACTGCATTTTACAGTGTTTTCAATACTTTTCATCTACTGTTCCACGTCGTTTTATTACACTTTTATGCGTGATTATACACCTTCGGCTAATAATTACTCGGTCTGATCAGAAATCCATCGCCATCCGGCTCGATTCTTCCTCATCCAGTTCCGTCACCTTCGTCTCCATAACACGGTACACACGCTGGCACATATTCAGTACACTTGGTCTGTGTGTTGTCACAATACAAGTCTTGTTCGGTTTCTGCTCGATAATGTTACGCAGTACCTTTCGCTCCGTTGTTACATCCAGCGCCGACGTCGCCTCGTCTAACAGAAGGATCGGTGCATTACGAAGAACTGCACGTGCGATAGAGATACGCTGTGCCTGTCCTTCCGAAAGACCGCGTCCACGTTCTCCGAGCGCACTGTTGATCGTATCCGGAAGCTTCTCTACAAATTCCCATGCACAGGCAATCTTCAAAGCCTCAATAATCTCTTCATCCGTAGCCTCTTCTTTGACCATCCGCATATTCTCAGCGATCGTACCGGAAAGGATCGTATTTCCCTGAGGTACATAGGCGAAGAAATGTCTCGTCTCCGCATTCAGGACGATTTCTCTTCCGTTGGATGCAACGATCACAGCCTCTCCTTCCTGCGGACGGATCAGTCCAAGGATCAGACGGATCATTGTCGTCTTTCCTTCTCCGGAAGGTCCCACAAGTGCCACGATCTCACCCGGACACGCTTTAAAATACGAATCCGTAATAACTCTTGTCCCTTCTACGTATGCGAAATTCACATCCTTCATCAGCACCTCGAATCCATCCTCTGCGAACGGATCCAGCTCCTCACTCTCACTGATATGCACCTCTTTCGGAAGTTCTACCAGTTCTCGGATTCTGTGTGCAGACACCGAACTATTTAGAAATGACGGGATGATCGAAACCACGTTATTGAATGCGCCCGACAGATTACTTCTCTGCTGCAAGAATAATGTCATCGTTCCGTATGTGATCGTATGGGTCCACAGTAAGAATAGACAATATCCGAACGCAATAAATTCCACTCCCGTGCCCATAACCGACAACAGGATATTGGTCTTGATGGAGAACATATTGTACTCCAGACTGACATCTTTGAATTTGCCTTGCCACCAGCGCATTAACCGGCTGTAATGCGGTGCGATGCCAAATGATTTGATCGTATCAAAATTGTAGAATGTTTCCACCTCGAACGTCATCAGCTTACTGCTCATTTCCCTGGTCTTCTGACTATATTCTCGCTGCTTCTTGATCATGAACCTCGACATCAGAAGCATGAACGGTGCGCTTGCCAGTGCCAGAATTGCCATCACCGCATTATAATGAAGAATAACCAGAAATGTCGCTATGAAATTATAGATTGCGATCACGATCGTCGGGAGCCAGCTGATCGCATTGCTGCTGACCGTTCCGATATCTCCGTTGAAGCGGTTCAACACATCCCCGTTGGAATACTTATTGATCTCCAGCCAGTCGGCATCCACAATCTTATCGAATATATCCGCCTGGATATCATTATTGATATAAATACTTAATTTGGTCGAGATACGGCTGATAATGCTGCTGAACAGAAGGCTGAACAATGAACTTCCTACCATAACAATGATCAGGATCATCAGTTTATTCGTCTTATACCCGGTAATGATATCGATCAGATATTTCCCCGCCACACTGCTGACAAGTCCCATAGAAGTACTGAAGATACCAAGGATCGTATAGAACACGATTGCCCACTTATACCGGACACTGTAGCTGAATACCCATTTCCAGTCATCAATGATCTCCGAAAATGTCCCGTCCTTCCACTTTGCGATCAGAATATCCAGAGACTCGAAAGACAGGCCGTTCTTTCCTTGATTTTTATCATTATTTTCCTGCATTTATTCCTCTCCTCGTCCACCGGCAAGTACATCTTCCAGACATCTCACCGCATCTTCGGATATGTCGCACTCCAGATGATATACCGGAACCTCCTTCAGTAAAATCTCAAGCTCATCCATTGCCTGTATCTGAAACTCGCTGTTCCATGCATTGATCGTAATCTGTTCCATTACTTTCCGCAGAGCCTCAAGCCCTTTCAGACGGCTGATACGGTTCTCCTTCGCCTGTGACAGCATAACGATTGCTCTGACCGGATAGGACTTATTGTTACAGATCTCTGAGCTTCCGCAGACCGGCCATCCATTCGCGTACCATCCATCTTCTTCACGGATAAGAAGCGAACGGTCGCCATTCACCGTCCATGTTCCACGGTACTTTTCCCACAATCCTGCCTGCGTGGATTTTCCCGTCTCAGACGGCGCAGAAAAGAGCACCGCCGTATCTTCATAACACATATATGCAGAATGCAGTATCATCGAATGATCTTTAATAGCCTGCTTTTCCAGCGAGAAGGCCGCCAGGTATACCGTATCCTGGTCAAGCATCTCTGCCACTTCGGGAACAAACCAGACATGATATTGATTTACACCCTCCTGGCTGCTCACCGCATAATGCCAGTCCATTCCAAGAAAATTAATAAAGCGGCATTCCCCGCCCGACGTCTGAAATACCGTAAGATTATCACGGTAGATCACTCTTCCCATCTTTTTTCCAAGAAGATCTTCTTTGATCTCATCAAGATTTTCTGTCATCTCTACCTGATAGTGGATGACCTCATCATCCGGCCTCTTTGCCTGCCCGGTCCGGAATTTTTCCAGATTCCGCGGACTTTTCATAGATAACGGAGCCGTAATCTCAATCTCCGTATGCCCGATCCTGTACAGGCGGGTGATTGACTCATTCTGTTCTACCATGTTCCATCTTCCCTCGTACACTCAATAAAGCCATTCTCCACAAGCGCACCGACAAAAGCGATCGTATCCCTTCTTGCAGTCTCTTCATCAATCTCATATGTATCCAGAACCATCCGGATCATCTCTTCCAGGCTATCCACCTTTTCGATATTCTCCCAGATGAATTTAGCCGTATCACTGATCGTGATCATTCCATTGAACTCCTGCGAAGTTGCCCCCGTCGGCACCAGTACACATTCACCTGCGATCTCCCTTAATATAAATTCCTTTACAATCTTCATATAACTTTTCTCCTTGATTTTATTGTTCCATCATAGCATTGCCGCCGTCTGTATGCAACCGGGTCACTTTTTACTTTTGTTAAAAAAACAGAGTTTTTCATGAAATACTGTCACAAAAAACTCTGCCTTATCTTTATAGTGCAACTAAAAGCATTATAATTAATATTATTAAGATTACAATATATGCTATCAGGAATCCTTTGCTCTTTGCCTTATTAAGAAATATCAAAATCAATCCCATAAAAAGTGCAATAACCACTCCGAGCGAAAGATTCATCGGTACTATAAATCCCTTAGTCAACGTTCCTTTCGTAATATTTGAAAAATTAACCATAATTAAAGAAAATATCGAAACAAAGATTCCCATAAATGTAAGAATATTAGCATATATATGATTTTCTTTTTCTTACAGAGATTCATTTGCCTTCTTTAATTCTTCGGTTCGAGCCTCATATTCATCCCGGTAATTTGCCAGTCCGCGATACTGATATTCATCATTAAATGATGCATCTTCCTGTTCATCATATGCTTTTTCCGGAACTGACTCTAATTGTTCAAAAATTATCTGCGCAATACTGTCATTTTCCCTTATAGTTATATTGGCACATGTTATATTCTGAATCCTCAAATAAATATATGTTTTATGCCCTGGATAATAATGCGGACCTGCCACAGACAATCCCTGTCTTATACGGGAATTCTTTTCTCCAATCCTTCCTATAAGATCTTTCGGCATATGTATCATTTCCCTTGTCTGAACAAATATAAATTCTCCCGGATGTAATGTATAACTATCCTTTAAGGCATCATCGCAAATTACACCTTTAATGTGAAGGTCATAGGAAATTGCATTTACATATTTTTCCGCATATCCCTCGCAAAAAATTTCTCCGGAGCGTTCCTTTATGCTTTTATCTACTAAAATCATGATACCACTCCTTCCCTTTTATACTAACCCATTATATCCATCTGTTTTTTAAAATGCAAGGAAAGCACCTAAAACAATACAAAATATTTTATCATTTAATCACCTTCGCATAACACCACATAATCCCCCGGCGGAGCGGAATCATATGCAGCCATACATGCTCGAAGAATTCCCACCAGAAATCTCCCGGCTCCAGCCACTTTTCTTTTCTTCTGACTTTGGTGATCAGAGCAAATATCTGCTCTCTCTTTACCGGTCCTTCTATCTGTGTCTGTGCATCGCCCACGATATAATACCCCTCCGGCCTGATCTTCCATATCCGGTGCATGACGAACTGCCCGCTCTTTCTCCGAAAAAATACAATATCACCTTTTTGAAGCTCTCTGTCCGGCTTTTTGAAATATATCATATCCCTTGCATGGATCAGAAACGGTGCCATACTGCTTCCAAAGACCAGCATGCTGACTTCCTTTCCCTCTTCCGTCAGTTCCTTAAGCATACCAACATATTCTCTTGTATCTACAACTTTCATATTCCTCATCCTGCTTCTCTCTATCCGCACTTCGTCCGTTCCGTTTTTTCGCAAATTATGGTACAATTCTCAGCACATCCTTCGCATTGTTTTTTATGTATACATTAAATAGTACTCAATTTCTTTTTTATCATACCATCGCGGTTTTCTTCATGCAACATCAAAATATTGCTTTAATTTTTCTACGTTTTTCGACAAATCTTCGCATTAATTTTATATTTTTCTGTTTGATTGCTCCAAATTCTTATATTTTTCTGTTAATATATTCCATTTACTGTCCATTTGTATCATTTTTCTATCTTTTCACTCTTAATCTATGTTATATTATAATTACATAGAGCATATTCCATTTATATTTATATAAAAATACGTTTTATCTGTTCGGGAAGGGGGCTATATATGAATATTGCAATTTGCGATAGATATGATACCGACATAACACGTATTAGTGAGTTCTTGGACGCCAATATTAAGAAACATATGCTCAATCATGCATTATTAGAAGTAGATACCTTTACTTCAACAGACGAGTTGTTAGCATCCCCGAAAGAATATTCCCTCATTTTTTTGGGAATTTTGATGCCGGGGACAGATGGTATAGAGGCTGCCAGACAATTGAAAGATGGTCCAAACCCTCCAATAATTATCTTCACGACCAAAAGCACTGAACATTGCCTGGCAAGCTATAATCTTGGAGTTGAAGGATACATTCTGAAGCCAATCAGAGAAGAAGATTTTGAGAAAGTCTTTACCAGACTTTTGCTTCCGATATTCCCTTCAACCCATACACTCAATGTATATTCCAACCGGCTTTTATATCACATCCCGGTTTCTGAGATTTTTTATATTGAAAGCATTGGAAGAAAATGCATGATACATACTTCCAGAAAAACTTACGAAACCAACATGGCGTTAAATCATATCGAGAGCACGCTGAATGACAATTCTTTTATCCGTTGTTATCGCAGCTATCTTGTAAACATGAACTATATTCAGGACATTCTGGATACCGAGATTCAATTAACCAACGATGACTGTATTCCACTGACCTTACGTAAGCGGAGTCAGATTGTCAAATTATTCAACAAATTTCTGATATCCCATTCGGCATCAGAATAATGCATGTGAAACCAAAGGAACCCGCACGCTATCATGATATGACTGGTATGCTCCCCGTCAAGAGGACAATAAAAAATAATAAATTTTTGTATCGTCAG
>ENA-OQRC01000838-OQRC01000838.1-human-gut-metagenome-genome-assembly--contig:-NODE-838-length-22785-cov-8.857061_pt1 | contig 22785 bp, 18 predicted proteins | sample MGYA00243236_ERZ505102 | MGnify/ENA primary metagenome ERZ505102 (study PRJEB26097, sample SAMN02712089) | human gut metagenome | biome: Gut microbiome | host: Homo sapiens | place: Denmark: Copenhagen... | reverse complement strand
GGTAAAATATACCGCAAAGTGGGGCTTGCAGATTGCGGAAATGATTTTTCAGACATGCTCTAGGGAACTCCAGGGATATATTTATACAAAAACAGAGGAATCGATGAGCATGAAAGAAAAAAAAGAAACACCGTTAAAAGCTGCATTTACATGGGATGAGTTGAAACTGAACAGTGACGGGATGGTCTGTGTGGTGGTACAGGACGATAAAAATAAAGATGTTCTGATGGTTGCCTATATGAACCGGCAAGCTTATGAAAAGACGCTGGAGACCGGTGTGATGACTTACTGGAGCCGCAGTCGAAACGAGCTTTGGGTCAAAGGGCTTACCAGCGGACATTTTCAGTATGTCCGGTCACTGTATCTGGATTGTGATAACGATACGATCCTGGCAAGGGTGGATCAGGTCGGTGCAGCCTGCCATACCGGAAGCCGCAGCTGCTTTTTTAAAGAAATTATGAAAAGCGATAATGTAGCGGAAAATAGTTGAAGATTGTCTCGATAAGACAGGACAAAACAGGTGAAATGCATAAAAAATCAACATGGTTTTCAGATAATTGTTAGACAGAATATGTCTTGAGTATTTTAGTATTGATGCTATAATAGGATATGATTTTATTTTATTATTCTATCCTGTTATAGCATTTTTTGTGCTGTTGATGAAAGCGGAAATACTGTCAGTAAGAAAATGATACATCACAGCAGCAGCGTAACAGATATCTGGAGGAACTATGAAGATTATAATTATCGGATGTGGAAAAGTAGGTTCTGCCCTGGCAGAAGAACTGACCATGGAAAATCATGAAGTGGCGATTGTAGATATATCTGCTCAGAAATTACAGGAGGTAGGAGAGGATCTGGATGCCCTGCAGATTCATGGAAACGGATCCAGCATCAACGTTCTGATGGATGCCGGTGTGACATCTGCAGATCTTGTGATCGCAGTGACCGGATCGGATGAACTGAATCTGCTGTGTTGTCTTGTAGCAAAAAATCTGGGAAAATGTCATACAGTTGCCCGGGTAAGAAATCCGATTTACAACAAGGAAATCAATCTGATGAAAGAGAGTCTTGGCATTTCCATGATCATCAACCCGGAGATGGCAACTGCTGCAGAGATCGCACGGCTGCTTCGCTTTCCTTCGGCCATTAAAATTGATCCTTTTGCCAAGGGAAAAGTGGAACTGTTAAAGTTCCGTCTGAAACCGGAATTCCGTCTGGACGGTAAGTCTATCGTTGAGATCAACATGAAAGGGAAACATAATATTCTGGTTGCGGGTGTAGAACGTGGCGAGCAGGTATTCATCCCGAACGGTGATTTTGTACTGCAAAACGGTGATCTGGTATCGATCTTGGCATCTCCGAAGAATGCTTCCGCATTTTTCAAGTCTATTGGTTTAAAGACCAATCAGGTGAGAAACTGTATGATAGTGGGTGGCGGAACCATCGCTATCTTCCTTGCAAGAATGTTGCTGGAGATGAAAATGCGCGTTGTGATCATCGAACAGTCCAAAGAGCGATGTGAGCTGCTGGCAGATCTGCTGCCGGATGCAACGGTGGTCAACGGGGATGGTACAAGCAAGAACCTGCTGTTTGAAGAAAATCTGGAAAACGCTGAAGCGTTTGTGGCACTGACTAATATGGATGAGGAAAATATTCTGCTTGGTATGTTTGCGGAGCGGATGTCCCATGCAAAAGTAGTTACAAAGGTCAATCGTGTGGCGTTTGATGATATTACAGACGAACTGGAACTCGGAAGTCTGATTCATCCGAAATATATCACGACGGATCGGATTCTTCAATATACGAGGGCAACTCAGAACTCCATCGGAAGTAATGTGGAGACACTGTATCATATTCTGGACAGCAAGGCAGAGGCTCTGGAGTTCGTGATCCGGGAAAATTCTTCGGTAGTTGGCGTGGAACTGAAAGATCTGCGGTTGAAGAATAACCTGTTGGTGGGCTGTATCAACCGGGGCGGTAAGGTATTGATTCCACGTGGCGATGACTGTCTGATGGTGGGTGATACGGTAGTTGTGGTAACCAGTCAGAAATGCCTGCGGGACATTGAAGATATTCTGGAAAAATAGGAGAGATACGTATGAATTATCGAATTATTACCTATGTGATCGGCTGGGTACTGAATCTGGAAGCCATCTGCATGACACTTCCGGCAGTTACCGGGCTGATCTATGGAGAAAAAACATGGACCTCCTTTTTGATCACAGGACTGATCAGTGCGCTGGCAGGAACGCTCCTTGTAGTGCGTCGACCGGAAAAACCGCACTTTTTTATGAAAGAGGGATGTGTATCGGTAGCTCTTTCCTGGATAGCACTCAGTCTGATTGGCTCGTTACCTTTTATGATCAGTGGGACGATTCCGCATTTTGTGGATGCTCTTTTCGAGACGGTCTCAGGTTTTACGACAACGGGAGCCAGCATTATGGCATCTGTGGAAGATGCACCTCGTTGTATCCTGATGTGGAGAAGTTTTACTCATTGGATTGGTGGTATGGGTGTTCTGGTATTATTACTTTCTATTATTAAGATGAGTGGTGGTTCACAGATGAATCTGATGAAAGCGGAGAGTCCGGGTCCTTCAGTCAGCCGTCTGGCACCTACCGTACGTTCTACGGCAAAGATTCTGTATACGATCTATCTTCTGATGACGGTGCTGGAGACTGTGATTCTGCTGTTATGTGGAATGCCGATATTTGATGCGCTGACAACTGCTTTTGGTACAGCCGGTACCGGAGGGTTCGGAATCAAGAATGACAGTATGGGTGGCTATAGCGTAACGATTCAGATCGTTGTTACTGTATTCATGATTCTGTTTGGTATTAATTTCAACGTGTATTTTCTGTTGCTATCCAAAAAATGGAAACAGGCACTGAAAAATGAGGAGGTACGCTGGTATCTGGCCATCATTCTGGGCGCGGTTCTTCTGATTGGATGGAATATCCGGGGAGTCTATGGAAGTATGGGAAAGGCAATCCAACAGGCTGCTTTCCAGGTTGCATCGATCATTACTACTACCGGATTTGCGACGGTCGATTTTAATATCTGGCCGGAGGTTTCCCGGACGATTCTCGTGCTTCTGATGTTTGTCGGTGCGTGTGCAGGCAGTACCGGTGGAGGTATTAAAGTTTCGCGTTTTATTATCCTGTTAAAAGCGATGAAGAAAGAGATCAAGCAGTATCTGCATCCCCGTCAGATCCGGAAAATCCGGATGGATGGAAGAGTTGTGGAACATGAAGTGGTAAGAAATGTTAATGTGTTTATGGTTGTGTATATCATGATTTTTGCGACTTCTGTGTTTATTCTGGCATTTGATAATCTGGATCTGATCACGAATTTTACGGCGGTTGCGGCAACTTTTAATAATATTGGTCCCGGACTGGAGCTGGTTGGACCGACGGCGAACTTTAATGTGTTTTCGGATGTTGGTAAGTATGTGTTGATTTTTGATATGCTGGCGGGACGGCTGGAGATTTTTCCGTTGCTGCTGGTGTTCTTTCCGGATACGTGGAGGAAGTTCTAAAATAAGAGAGGGCGTTTGCCAACATGGGGACGCCAGAAAGCCGATCGCACTGTCTGCGGCAACGTGGGCAGGGCAACTTTAAGCTAGCCGCTAACTTCGGCTATGGTTCACGAGGGTCAGCTGACCCTCGCGAAAGCCTGCGTAAGCGTCGGATCTTAAAGCTTGCCCTAACCGCCCACAAAGTGTCCAAGCCCCCTGACCTGTGCCTTCCCCCTGCTGAGCATCCAGATGGGCAAACGTCGCGTTCGCTCGTTTTTAGTTTGACCAACAACTGATATATATATATTGATTTAGCAACAGTATTCTCTATTATATTTCAAAAAGGTGACACGTTCGGTTCATCTCCAGCTATCGAGAGTATAGCGCTTACATAATATATTATCTTTCACCTATAACACCGTTTCCACTCAAAATACAGCGTTATTCCTCGCGAAAACCAGCACCAGCCTCCCGGTTCGGGGGTGGGGCAACACTTTGTGGGCGGTTAGAGGCGATTTTGAGATCCGACACCTACGTAGACTTTCGCGAGTGCCAGCTGGCACTCGTGAATGATAGTCGGAGTTGGCGGCTAGCTCAAAACGCCTCTGCCCACGTTGCCCCACCCCCGAACCGGGAGGCTGGTGCGTCCGTCTTACGACAAATCCTCTCTTCTATTTAACCTTACATGAACGTTCTCCAATATCCAACCTTACGCTCATTAATCTCCTGAATAATCTCCGGTTCAACCTTGAAGTTTCTTTCCATATCCATCAATCCATTGATCTCCTGCTGCACATCGCTGACCTGGGTGTAACAGAAGCCGCAGCAATATGGGATTTTCTTGACGGCTGTAGTAATATCATCAAAACGCTTGATAAAATCTTCTTTTGTATTGACTTTATTACCATATCCCCATCCGGAATCATCGTTGTTGAAAGCGATTCCACCATACTCGCTGATGATGATCGGCTGACCTTTGTACTCGTAGCCGTTTGCCAGAGCAGATTTTCCGCTGTGGTATACTTCTGTGGTCAGAATCTGGTCTTTGTATTCGGTGTAGCGTTTGTACAGAGTATCGCCCACTTCTTCATAATCATGAAGGGTGATAATATCGGAAACGGTGTGTTCCCATCCGTCATTTACAATAACCGGACGCATAGTGTCCAGACTCTTGGTCAGATAGTATACCGCTTCTGTAAAGTGCTGTTCTACTTTTCTTGTTTCAATCTGGCTGACACCCCAGGATTCGTTCATCGGAGTCCAAGTGATAATGCATGGATGGTTGTAGTTCTGTCGGACAATTTCCATCCATTCTTTTGTAAATTCTTCTACCGCATAATCGGTATAGCAATAGGCGGCTGCCATCTCGCTCCATACCAGCATACCTTTCACATCACACCAATATAAGAATCTCTCATCTTCTGTTTTCTGGTGCTTGCGCAGTCCGTTGTATCCAAGTGCATGGATCTTGTCAATATCCTCGACCAATGCTTCTTCACTTGGTGGTGTCAGATGAGAATCCTTCCAGTACCCCTGATCCAGAATCAGTCTCTGATACAGCGGATGACCGTTCAATAAAATGTTTGGTCCATCAATACGGATCTCACGCATTGCGAAATAAGAACCAACCGTATCCACGATCTCCCCTTTGTGAGTAACCGCAAAATCAATATCATACAGATCCGGTTCTGCCGGAGTCCAAACACGGACACCCCATTCCAGTCCCACTGTTCCTTCATAGGCTACATTAATGGTTGTCTCTACATGTTTCTGATTTGCCAGCACACACTGCTTTGCAACCGTTGTTCCTCGAAAACTAACGGTAGCTGTGATCATCAGATCGTCATCCAGATCTTTTTCCGCTGCTGCCACTTCATATTCCAGTTTCAGTGCAGCATTTTGCAGATCCGGTGTCATTTTTACGGATGCCAGGCTGATCTTCGGTACGTATTCACTCCATACCGTTTTCCAGATACCGGTGGTCTGTACATACCAGCATCCAAAGTTTTCGTTGATCCATCGCTGTTTTCCTCTTGGCTGCTGGGTATCAAAAGAGTCTTCTACTTTTACCGTCAGTTCATTTTCTCCGTCATGCACCAGATTGGTAACGTCAAAAGAGCATCTTGCATAGCCGCCTCTGTGGCTTCCTGCATAGGCACCGTTTACCCATACTTTTGTAATAAAATCACTGCCCTCAAAATGCAGGATATAGCGATTGTTCTCCAGTTTTTCGCCATCCACGCTGATCGTCCGATGGTACCAGATAAAATCATGGCGGGTTTCATCCTGAATGCCGCTTAACTTTGTCTCATAGGTAAATGGAACATTGATCTTTTTATCACCTTTGAATTCCTGATACCATTTCTCTTTTTCTCCGGCATTTTCATCGTCAAAGCCAAAATCCCAGGTTCCGTTCAGATTTTCCCAGTCAGTTCGCACAAACTGTGGTCTTGGATAGTCCTTGATGTAACATTTCATTTTTGCTTTCCTCCATAAATGCTTGTAAAATCCCTTTCCGTCCTTTTGACGATTTTCCCATACAAGTTTATTTTCTCAGAAAATACATTTTTTTCATATTACAATACTGTACAATTTTTTCCTTTTTCTTTGTGTAGTTTTCCCTTTGTTCAGACAACAACTGTATAAAAAACGTCTCGTTTCTATTTTGCAAAAAAAGATGGTACGGAGTTCTCCATACCATCTTTTCTATATTTCTGAAATTTTTTATCTTCCCAGCGCCTTCGCCAGCTTCCGGATGTATTCCGGGGTGGTTCCGCAACAGCCGCCTACGATTCCGGCACCGACTTCTACCAGGTGTTTGGTGTGTCTTGCAAAATCATCTGCATTCATATCGTAATGAGCTTCGCCTTTGTCATCGATAAACGGCATGCCTGCGTTTGGTTTCGCGATGATCGGAACAGTTGCCACTTCTTTCATGCTGGCAACTACTGCTTCCAGCTGATCCGGACCTACGGAACAGTTCAGTCCTACGGCAGCCGCTCCCATCTCCTGTAAAGTCAGAACTGCTTCCACGGCATTACCTCCGTACATTGCGCTCCCGTCTGCTTCCAGAGAAAGCGTACAGATCATCGGAAGATCGCAGACTGCCTGTGCTGCATCCAGTGCAACCACCGTCTCATCCACGCTCAACATGGTCTCTGCAACAAACAGATCCACTCCTGCATCCACCAGGGCTTTCATCTGTTCCTGATATGCCTCATACAGTTCATTATAAGTCAGGGTTCCTCTCGGCTCCATCAGCTGTCCGGTGGTGGTGATATCTCCCGCTACCAGAGCCCGGTTGCCGATTCCGTCTTTACAGATCTTTACCAGCTTTGTGTTCAGTTCGGCTACCCGATCCTGGAGACTAAAGTTTCTCAGGCTGATAGGATTGGCTGCGAATGTAGGAGCATATACGATCTGGCTTCCGGCATCCACATAGGCACGCTGCAGTTCCTGTAAAACTGAAGGATTTTCAAGTACCCACTGCTCAGAAGATATGCCTACCGGCATACCTGCTTTTCTCAGGTTGGAACCGGTGGCTCCGTCCAGAATTACTACCCCTTTTGCTGTCAGTTCATCAAATTGCTGTCTTGTCATTGTTTTCTCCTTCCTCTGTATATCCAAAACACTATTTCAGTATTATCAGCTTTTTTATCTTCCCACGGACTTACAGAGGGAGTGTCCCATTACTGTTTCCGTTCACAGAACTCGATCCGTTCTTTATTCGGTCCTTCGATAATAAAGAAAGCCACACCCTTTTCCCAAAATGGAAGTTCTTCAATTCCATTCGACAACACTTTATATCCCTGCTCACAGATCCATGCATAAGCAGCCTGAATATCTGTGCAGTTTAAAGCGAAGTGATTGATTGCGCCTCCAATGCCGTTGCCACCTTCGGCGTAGGTCTCGATCATCAGGTTCCCCAGCTGCAAAAAAGTAACTTTTGCCTGGTTGGCAGGTACCTGATTCGTGTGCATGGTCTGAAATCCCAGACCTTCATAGAACCGGATCGTTGTTTCTATGTCTGATGTAGGAATTCCGATATGCTGGATTCCTGTCGTCCACTGTACTACACTCATCCTCTGTATCCTCCGCTTTTTTCTCTATAAATCTTATTTACTCAGCGCTGTCCTCTGCTGCTGTGTCTTCTGTTGTAGTGTCTTCACTGTTATCCTGTGAAGAGGTATCTTCTGTACTGTCCTGTACGTCACTGGATTTTGTATCATCGCTGCTGTCGGCACTCTTGTATACAAAAGATACACTGTCGGTGACTGTGATCTGATCCCATACTTTATCTTTGACTTTAATCTTTTCTTCTTTTACCCAGTCTTCCAGTGTGCTGTCAAACAGATCAGATTTTCTTTCTGAAATAACCGTCTTCTCTTTGTTTTCTGTCGCATCTTCGTCCAGCATCTTATCCAGACGTACTACATAATAACCGTCGTCGCCTTCGATCACACTGTCAGCAACTTCTCCGTCTTTCAGTTCCAGAGCTGCATCCTGTACCGCCTCATCCAGTGTATCATCGGTACTTCCCGCTGTGGTAAATGCCGGTGCTGTCGCACTTAAACTGTCATCTACCTCTTTTGCCAGTGCATCCATATCTGCGTTTGCCACGTCATCGGATGCTTTTACTTTATCAAGCACCTGCTGTGCCAGGTCTTTTTTCTGGGCTTTTTCTTCATCGGTCAGATCAATGGTATTACCATCATCATCCTTTTCTGTTCCTTCTGTAGAAACTTTTACGATAGTGACTCTTGTCTGATCTTTTTCATTGGCGCTGACCTCGGTATCTACATCTGCAGTCATCGGATCATGCATCTTGCTGCGGATCGTTACCAGTTCCAGATACGTAACGATGTCGTCTTCAGATACTGCCAGTTTTTTCAGGATCTTTTCATCGTTATCTTTGATAAATTCCGCTGCTGCTTCTTTGATCGCTTTTTCTTCATCATCCGTAATCGTAACGTCATAATCTGCCGCATGTGCTTTCAGTACATACAACTGATTAATTGTCGTCATGACGCCATCTTTGGAGCTTTCCCCGACAGTTTTCCCGTCGTCTCCTTTCTGATCCCACACATTAGATGCAGAGCCGCTGACACCATACTGTGACATCAGCATATTATAATAACTCATGGTCTGCGCCTGCTGGTCTCTTACCATATAGCTTGCCAGACCCAATGTTACTTTTTCATCTCCTACAGTTGCTACGGTTTTTGTTCCATCAATTGCTTTTGAGCATCCGGACAGTGTACCTGCTGCAAGAGCAGCTGCCAGAATCCCACATGCTGCGGTTTTATTTAACTTTCTCATGTTTTCCTCCGTTACCCTTTTATGTACTCCGGGAGTACATTTATTCACTAATAGCATTTATTATAGACTATTTCCTCCCATGGGGCAACTTTTTTCCTTTTATTTCAATCTTTTTTCACAAGTGCTCGTTACTGTTCACTACGTTCTCAGTAACACGCTTCGCGATGCACAGAATTTATGCTGACCGCATAAACTCGCGCGATATGTCTCGGGTTTTCTGTGACTTTCACTCACAAAAAACGCCTCGCGGGATATTGCCAGTAAACAGTAACCAAGCGCTCTTCTCTTGTTTTCCTATTCTCAGGAATTTGCCTGCACTTATACCAGACACTGCATGACCGTCAGTAATTCGGTCGCCTTCTCCTGCATCGGCACTGCTTCCTTTGCCTTTCGGTTTCTCGGACGATACAGAAAATACGGATTTGTTTCGACTTTAAACTGCAGTTCTTCCGGATACTGATTCAATATCTCCGGTATCTTCGCTGTGTCAATCTTCGCCCGCTCATACATGGTAAGTTTCAGGCTGTCATCAAGCTGCTTAACTTCGGTCAGATAGATCCGATGAGCCATGGCTTTCAGGCTTGCCACTGCGAGGAGGTTCTGCACCATCTTCGGTGGTTCTCCAAAACGGTCCAGCAGTTCTTCCATCATATCCTCATACTCTTCCCGGTTCTCGATCGCCGCGATCCGTTTGTAAATATCCAGCTTCTGGTATTCATTCGGAATATATTTTTCCGGAATGTACGCATTGATCTGCAGGTCGATCGTCGTCTCGAAGTCTTCCTGTACTTCGATTCCTTTTGCTTCCTGTACGGCTTCATTCAGCATCTTACAGTAGAGATCGTATCCTACCGCTTCCATGTGACCGTGCTGTTCCGCTCCCAGAAGATTGCCCGCACCACGCAGTTCCAGATCACGCATGGCAATCTTGATCCCGCTTCCCAGTTCAGTGAATTCGCGGATCGCATGGAGGCGTTTTTCTGCGATTTCTTTTAACATCTTATTTCTCCGGTACATCAGAAAAGCGTATGCGGTCCGGTTGGATCGTCCTACCCTTCCTCTCAGCTGATACAACTGAGAAAGTCCCATTTGATCCGCATCATGGATGATCATGGTATTGGCATTCGAGATATCCAGCCCCGTCTCAATGATTGTTGTGGAGACCAGAACATCGATCTCTCCGTTAATAAATCCATACATGATCTTTTCCAGTTCACGCTCGCTCATCTGTCCGTGGGCAAATGCCACGCTCGCCTCCGGAACCAGTTTTCGGATCTGATTGGTAATCTCTTCAATGTTGTTGACACGATTGTATACATAATACACCTGACCACCGCGTGCCAGTTCCCGGCTGATCGCCTCCCGTACCATCTCATCGTTATATTCCATCACATAGGTCTGGATCGGTGTACGGTCCTGTGGAGCTTCTTCCAGAACACTCATGTCCCGGATTCCGATCAGACTCATGTGAAGAGTTCGCGGAATCGGCGTCGCTGTCAGGGTTAGAACATCGATATTCTGTTTCATCTGCTTAATCTTTTCTTTGTGAGTAACACCAAAGCGCTGTTCCTCATCGATGATCAGCAGTCCCAGATCTTTAAACTGCACATCTTTGGATAATACCCGATGGGTGCCGATCAGAATATCCACCAGACCTTTTTTCAGATCTCCGATCGTCTTTTTCTGCTGGCTGGCGGTACGGAACCGGCACAGAAGGTCCACGCGCACCGGAAAATCCTTCATCCGCTGTACAAATGTATTGTAATGCTGCTGTGCAAGGATCGTGGTCGGAACCAGATAAACCACCTGTTTTCCCTCCTGGATCGCCTTAAAGGCCACACGGATCGCAATCTCCGTCTTCCCGTAGCCCACATCTCCGCAGATCAGCCGATCCATGATCTTCGGGCTCTCCATATCCTGCTTTGCCGCCTCGATCGCCTGCAGCTGATCCTCCGTCTCTTCAAATGGAAACATCTCTTCAAATTCCCGCTGCCATACCGTATCCGGTCCATAGCGGAAACCGGCTTCCTGCTGTCTGGCTGCATACAGTGCCACCAGATCTTTTGCGATATTCTTTACAGCTCCGCGGACCTTCGTCTTGGTCTTCTTCCATTCCTGTCCGCCGAGTTTGTTTAACTTTGGTGTCTTTGCCGCATCGGAACCGGCATATTTTTGCAGGACATCCAGCTGGGTGGCGAGAATATACAGGTTACTTTTTCCTGCATACTCGATCTTGATATAGTCTTTCACCACACCATCCACTTCCATCTTCTCGATGCCGCGGTACACGCCCAGCCCGTGATTTTCATGAACCACAAAGTCTCCTACGGAAAGCTCCGAAAAGCTCTGGATCTGCTTTCCGCTGTACTGGGATTTTTTCCGTTTTTTCTTCTTTTCTTTGCCGAAAATATCCGTCTCCGAAATCACCACGTATTTGACCATCGGATACTCGAAGCCACGACTTACCCGTCCCCAGGTGACCTTGATCTGTCCCGGCCGGATCAGTTCTTCCGGATTCTCACTGTAAAAAGCTGACAGTTCCTGATCCTGCAGATCTTTTGCCAGTCTGGCCGCCCTTGTTCGCGAAGGGGATAACAACAGCATCCGGTAACCGGATTTTTTCCAGCGCAGCAGATCTTTTACCAGCATCTCAAAACTGTTGTTGTACGGGTTGACCGATTTTACAGTCAGCTGCATCTCCATAGTGAAGTTCCACCCCGTTCCCCGTGGCTCCATCGTGGACAACGACAGTGTATGCATCTGATGAAACCGATGCACTACTTCCTGATGGTTTCGGATCACTTCCATCTGTCCGGGCAGAAGATACCCCTTTTCCAGACGGTGAATCATACTCTCCCGGAATTCTTCTTCTGTTGTCTTTGCGTGTTCCGTCAACCGGTTCGGCTCGTCGATCACAACCAGCGTGTTCTCCGGCAGATATTCCAATAACGATTCTGTTTTCTTATAAAAATACCGGACAAAACTTTCTGCTCCGGCAATATGCTCCATCTCTTCTAACTGGTCTTTTAATTCAGCGGCGATCTGGCGGACTCTCGCCCCTTCCTCTGTCTTCATCTCATCCCGGAACTTCTTCTGACTCTTTTGCGCCTCTTTTTCAATGGCTTTGATGCCCTGTCGGATCGTCTCCTTATCCAGCACCATTTCCGTCGCCGGATAGATCGTAATCTCCTCCAGATTCTCGATCGAGCGCTGGCTTTCCGCATCAAAACTGCGGATGGAATCCACCTCATCTCCCCACAGTTCGATACGCCACGGATTATCCTCGGTCAGAGAAAATACATCCATGATTCCACCACGGATAGAAAACTGTCCCGGAACCTCTACCTGCGCCGCCCATTCATACCCGAGTTCCACCAGATGTCTTTTCATCCGATCCAGGTCAATCTCGCTGTCATTGCGAATCTTTATTACTTTTTCCTTCCACACGGCAAGCGGCACCAGACAGTCCAGGCAGCTGTCAATCGAAGTAACGATCGTCACTTCTTCCCGCTCCAGCAGTGCGCGAAGCACCTGGATCCGTTGTCTGGTAAGAAGATTACTATGGATATCTGCCTGATAAAAGATCAGATCCCTCGCCGGATAATACAGTACTTCCGGATCATACAGCCGAAAATCCTCATAAAATGCCTTGGCTTTCAGATCATTTTCCGCAACGATCAGTCGAAAAGGAAACTCCCGGAGAAGCCCATTGGTAAAATGAGCTTTCTGGGAGTCCAGGCATCCGGAAACCTGTACGATTCCCGGTTTCTTCAGTTGTCTTATGATCGCATCAAAATCGGCCAGTTCATATAATGGTTGTACGAATGCATCCATCGTTTTCCCTTTCTAGTTAAACTGATTCATCGCCTGATCCACTTCTCCCTGTACCATCAGTTCCACGGCCCCTGCCGCGCGTTTCAGCGCGTCATCCACCAGTCCCCGGTCTTCTTTGGAAAAGTGTCCCAGCACATAATCTGCCAGATCCCAGCCCTTCGGCTTTTCTCCGACTCCAACTTTGATTCTCTGGAAGTTCTGGGTGCCCAGCTGTGCGATAATATTTTTGATCCCGTTATGGCCACCCGCACTTCCTTTTTTCCGTATCCGGATCTTTCCCGGTTCCAGACTGATATCATCATAGATCACGATCAGTTCTTCTTCCGGGTCGATCTTATAATAATCTACCAGGGCTCTCACTGATTCCCCGCTCAGGTTCATGTAGGTCAGCGGTTTCGCCAGGATCACTTTCTGACCCGCGATCACTCCTTTTCCGTACATTGCCTTATGTTGTTTTCCCGAAGAGGGTACGCGATACTCATCCACCAGAAGATCAACCGCGTCAAATCCCACGTTATGGCGGGTATTTTCATACTGTTTTCCCGGATTGCCCAGGCCTACGATCAGATACATAGTGATAACTCCTTCATCAGCCGAAGTATACCAGCTCCTGCTCCGGTTTTTCTGCCGCTTCAATCTCTGTTGCGTACAATACCGGACCTCTGCCGTTGTATACTTCCATAAATTCGTCTTTAACTTTTGCAGTTACCGTTACCCAGCTGCCGATCCGCAGTCTCTTGGCTGCCGGATTCTTACAGATATAGCCGATAAACTGGGTATCGTCCGCACAGCAGGTCATCGCCATACGTCCGGGCACGAAAAATCCTGCGTTCAGCTCACGACTTTTCAACACCTGTCCTTTAAACCGAACCGTTTTATCCACGTATTTTTTCAGGTTATCCATCATATCCACATACCAGATACCGTAATCGATATCTTCAATATCAATGATATCCGCATTCATATCATACGGCATCTCATCCTGGAAAATATCGTCGATTTCGCCCTCTTCATTTTCAAAGACAACTTCTGCTCTGGAATTGACAACTTTGACACTGCGACGGAAGTTTGCCAGCGGATGTTCATCCTGACAGCGGTTGAAAATTACCAGGTCCGCGTTTCGGATCATCTCCATGAATAAAGATTTCATATTGTTCATATAGATCTGGAAGGTGCTGGCATCCACGGTTACGATATGCTGTGCCAGATCCCAGTAACGTGGCATATCGGTCTGATAGAACTTATCTACAGACCACAGCGGATTATACTCTACCAGAACTCTTCCCGGATGATGTTTTTTATTCAACATCTGCAGGGTATCCGCGTTAAAGTCTTCCGGGTCTTCGATGATCTCAATCACCGTATTCATTTTCTTCAGGCTTTCCTCATCGTACTCCTCTTCTCCCTCTTCACAGAGAATCAGAAGCGTTTTGTCCGGAATCTGAAAATAACTCTGATGAATGGTAAAATCCAGAAACTGGGTTTTACCACTCTCTAAAAATCCTGTAATTAAATATACGGGAACATCTCTCTTCATCATTACTCATTCACTCCAAAAATTTCAGCAATTTTGTCTTCTGCCATCTTGGAACCGATCACACAGATCTTACCTGTGATCTGTGGAGTACCGGTGCGTACCTCATACTCTTCCGGAACCATATCAAAGTAGATCCACTGTCCGTCTTTTCCGTCCACCATACCTTTGGCACGGAGGATCACACCAAGATCTTCTGCTTCTGACAGAATCTTTAATGCAGCTTCGATCTCTTCTTTTGTATATTTCTTAGCAGTCTCACGACCCCAGCTTGTAAATACTTCATCTGCATGATGATGGTGATGATCGTGACCGCATCCACACTCGCCATCATGGTGATGATGTTCGTGATCGTGGTCATGTCCGCATCCGCACTCATCGTCGTGGTCGTGATGATGATGCTCATGATCGTGGTCATGTCCGCATCCGCACTCGTCATCGTGGTCGTGATGATGATGCTCATGATCGTGGTCATGTCCGCATCCGCACTCGTCATCGTGGTCGTGATGATGATGTTCATGGTCGTGATCATGTCCGCATCCGCACTCGTCGTCATGGTGATGCTCATGATCGTGGTGTCCACCGCATACCGGGCAGAAATCTTCGTCTTCTTCTCTGCCCTGCTCCATAGCTTCCAGAATCTGTGCACCGTCCAGTTTTTCGATTGGAGTGGTGATGATCACTGCATCCTTGTTCACTTCGCGGATCAGAGCGACTGCTTTGGCTACTTTCTCTTCGGTAGCCTTCGGTGTATCGGTACGACTCAGAATAATCGTTCTTGCATACTGTAACTGGTTCTCGAAGAACTCACCGAAGTTTCTCATATACATTTTGCATTTGTTTACATCTGCTACCGTTGTATAGCTGTTCAGGCTGATCTCACAGTCCACATCCACACCTTTTACCGCTTTGATGACATCAGACAGTTTGCCCACACCTGACGGCTCGATGATGATACGATCCGGATGATAGGTTGTGATCACTTCTTTCAAAGAAGTTCCGAAATCACCTACCAGAGAACAGCAGATACATCCGGAGTTCATCTCTCGGATCTCGATACCGGAGTCTTTTAAGAATCCTCCGTCAATACCGATCTCTCCAAATTCATTTTCAATCAGCACTACCTGCTCGCCTTTTAAAGCTTCAGAAAGCAGTTTTTTAATCAGTGTTGTTTTTCCGGCTCCTAAAAATCCTGAAATAATGTCAATCTTTGTCATGTTTTTTACCTCCTGAAAAACGCCCAAAAAGGGCTGTTTTCTCTAAAACAGCCCTGAATTTTTGTCTGCATATCCTGTGAGTTCTTTCAACAGTTCCTGTCAAAAGAACTCACAGGATATTCTTACCGAATAGTTACTCCTCTATACTTTTATCACGTTTTGCCCAAAAAGTAAAGCCCCCTTTGCGTTTTGGTTTCATACAACTAACCGTTCTTTTCATGCAAAAGGAGCTTATTTTTCTGTATGTATTATCCGTGGATCATCAGATGGACGATCTCCCGGTCTGTCTCGAGCATACCCTCAGATGCCAGTTTGCCCACACAGCGGATCGTATTTTCCACGCCTTTTTTTACGATACCGTCACCGCCGATAAACTGCTGTCCGTTCTTATACATAAAGTAACCAAGGATTCCCGCGTCTACAGAGGATGCGATCTTCGCTGCGCAGGACGCTTTTGCCCCGTCGCAGATCATACCTGATACAATAGCAAGACCGTTGACAATGGCATGCTCGCCCTCCTTCTTGCCGTCTCCGTACAGGTAGGCGATCCCTGCGCCACAGCCACATCCGGCTCCTACTGCACCGCAGTATGCGGAAAGTCTGCCGATTCCTTCTTTGATATGGATCGTTGCCAGATTTGAGATCACCAGAGCCCGGTACATCGTCTCTTCCGATACCTGCAGTTCTTTTGCAAAAACCACGATCGGGACAGAAGCTGTGATTCCCTGGTTGCCGCTTCCGGAATTGATCACTACCGGAAGTTCACAGCCATTCATTCTTGCATCGGAACCGGCAGCCGCCATGGCTTTGGCGCGCACCTTGACATTCTGATCGCCGTAAGTGGCCAACAGGACCTTTCCGATATTGGCTCCATAATTACCACAGAGCCCTTCCTCGGCGATCGCCATGTTGTAACGAACCTGACGTTCCAGTACTTCCCGGACATCTGCAAGGTCCACTTCCTTTGCAAATGCAAAGATTTTTTCTATGGTAAGCGTCGATTTGTCTGCCAGTGCGGATTCTTCTTTTCCGGTAATCTCTTTTGCCAGAAGAATCTCCCCGTTTCTGGACACATGCACCAGATTCGTGTGGAAATCGGTGATCCGTACACTCGCTCTATCTTCTCCGTGATATAAAGTAATCTGAATATCAAAGATCAGATCAGAGGATGCCTCACAGACACTGCACGGAACCTTCTTCAGGAAGGTTCCCATTGCTTCGATGTCTTCCTGTTCCACATGGGAGATGACCTCCAGTTCCTTCGCAGCATCTCCTGCCACGATTCCGGCAGCTGCGGCGGCTTCGATTCCACGCAGTCCACCGGTATGTGGAACAACCACGCTTTTTACATTTTTTATAATATTTCGGCTGACCGCAACCTCCACCCGCTCCGGCAGAGCTCCCAGTGTCTTTCTGGCAACAGCTCCCGCATAAGCGATGGCGATAGGCTCGGTACATCCCATCGCCGGCACCAGTTCATCTTTCAGGATCTGGACATAAGTTCGGTAATATTCTTTTGAAAGCATATTTCTATCTGTTCCTCACTCTTTTTATTTTTTCCAGCATGCCACCATATGGCCCGGTGTTCTCTCTTCCAGTTCCGGTTCCTGCTGTCTGCACTGATCGGTCGCATAAGGACAGCGTGTATGGAAACGACAGCCGGACGGAACATGCAACGGACTCGGAAGATCTCCCTCGATGCCGCAGTGTTCCAGACTGAGTGCCCGCTTGGGATCTGCGATCGGAATGGAGGCCAGCAATGCCCGGGTGTATGGGTGGCATGGATTGTCATACACTTCATCGCTTTCTCCGCTCTCCACGATCTTACCAAGGTACATCACACCGATCCTGTCGGAAATATGGCGCACCATGGACAGATCATGTGCCACAAACAGGTAAGTCAGTCCCAGTTCCTGCTGCAGATCTTCCAGCACGTTAACAACCTGTGCCTGGATTGATACGTCCAGTGCGGAGATCGGCTCATCGCAGAGCAGGAATTCCGGATGGACGGATAAGGCTCTTGCGATACCGATACGCTGACGCTGTCCGCCTGAAAACTCATAGGCATATTTTTCCATATCGTCTGCCTTCATACCTACTTTTTCAAGAAGGCTTACGATCCGCTCATCCATCTCTTTTTCCGGAAGTTTTTCAAAGACAGATATCGGTTCAGCCATGATTTCTCTTACATTCTGATGGGGATCCAACGCAGAATAGGGATCCTGGAAAATAATCTGCATTCTTTTATGATATGCAAGGAGTTCTTTACCTTTTGTCTTTGTGATGTCGTGACCGTCGTAGGTTAAGATTCCATCGGTCGGCTCATACATACGGATCAGAGTACGTCCCAGTGTGGACTTTCCACAGCCGGACTCTCCCACCAGACCGAAGGTTTCTCCTTTTTTGATAGAAAGGTTCACACGGTCCACCGCCCGTACTTCCTGTACCAGTTTTCCGAAGAAATTTTTGACCGGGAAATACTTGGACAGATTCTTCGCTTCCAGAAGATATTGTTCTTTTGTTTCCATATTATTTCTCCTCTTCTTTCTTCTCTTTCTCGTCCAGTTCTTCTTTTGTGAAGATACATCTGGAAGACTGGGTATCGGAATATGCCCGCATGGACGGGATCCCTTTCTTACATTCCTCACATGCAAACCGGCAGCGGGTCACAAATGGACATCCCGCCGGCGGATTCGCCAGAGACGGTGCCATACCAGGGATCGGTTCGAGGCGTTCCCGACATCCGCTCTCACATTTTGGAATCGCATGAAGCAGTGCTCTTGTGTACGGATGGGTCGGATGTTCGAAGATCTCTTCTGTGGTTCCCTCTTCCATGATCAGACCCCCGTACATCACTTCGATCCGTTTCGCCAGAGAAGCTACCACCCCGAGATCGTGGGTGATCAGAATAATATTCATCTGCTCATTTTCATTTAACTGTTTGAGAAGCTGCAGAATCTGTGCCTGGATGGTTACATCCAGTGCGGTTGTCGGTTCATCGGCGATCAGCAGCCGCGGCTGGCAGCACAGTGCCATTGCGATCATGACACGCTGTCTCATACCACCGGAAAATTCATGGGGATACTGATCCATCCGGCTTTCTGCCGACGGGATTCCTACCTTTCCCAGCATATCGATGGCTACTTTTCTTGCTTCTGCCTTGCTCAGGTTCTGATGACGTCGGAGTACCTCGATCATATGATACCCGATCTTTTTCAGCGGATTCAGGGCAGTCATCGGATCCTGGAAGATCATTGCCATATCTTTTCCACGCATTTTCCGTTTTTCTTTTTCGGACATGGACAGCAGATCCTTCTGCAACAGTTCCAGATGATCTGCCTGCACATCTGCATTTTCTCCGAGAAGTCCCATGACCGACTTCATGGTTACACTTTTCCCACTTCCGGACTCTCCTACAATAGCCAGAATATCTCCTTCATCCACATGGAGGGAGACACCGCGCACCGCCTGAATCTTCTGTTTGTGACTCTCAAACGTAGTGGTCAGATTGTCTATGGTTAATACTCTGTTTTCTTTCATCTCCACTCCTCCTATTTGCTTGCGTCCATGACACGGGGATCTACATAGATTCGAAGCAGATTGCCCAGTTTGTTGAACGCAAAGATGGTCAGCATGATCAAAAGACCGGGGATGATCGCCATGTAAACGGCATTCTGCAGGTTACTCTGCGCACTCTGCAGTAATTTTCCCCAGGAAGACAGCGGTTCCTGAATACCTATCCCTAAGAAACTCAGGGATGACTCTGTCATGATCGCATTGGAGATACTGGTGGTCGCTGCAATAATGATCGTCGGCAGTACCGAAGGAATCAGATGACGGAGTACCATTTTAAATAACGGCACGCCGGCAAAGTCCGCATAGAGGACGTACTCCCTCTCTTTGACGGACATAACCTCCGCACGCACCAGGCGGGCAATTTCCATCCAGGAGAAAAATCCGATTACGATAATAATGGACACCAGTCCCTGTTTGAAGAAAATACTGATAACTGTAACCAGAATCAGCCACGGAATGGACTGCAGAATGTCAACGATCCGCATCAGGATACCATCTATGATACCGCCGAGATAACCGGCAAGGATCCCAACAGTGACACCGATGGTCACACTCATCAGCATGGCAAGCACGCCGACCAGCAGGGACACACGGCCTCCGTAGATAACACGTGCCAGATAATCACGACCCACTTCATCGGTTCCGAAAATATGGGCACTGCTTGGTGCCTCTAACATATGAGCGACATCGGTTTTATTCGGTTCCAGCGGGAGCACCGGAGCCAGTAAGGATAAGATCAGGATCAGCGCAAGGAAGATAATAGAAAATATTGCGATTTTGTCGTGTTTTAATGCCTCCCAGACATTTTCCAGACGTTTTTTTTGAGAATGATTCATTGCCATACGATTACCCCATCTTTCTGATACGCGGATCTGTCACGCAGTATAAAATATCGGACAGCAGGTTTCCCAGGACTACCAGGGTGGAAGACAATATCAAAACGATCATAACAATCGGATAGTCCATACCCTGTACCGCCTTGATAAAATACGGTCCGATACCCGGCCAGCTGAATACGGTTTCCGTGATAACCGCACCTGTTACCAGCGTTGGCAATGCCATACCCAGTTTTGTGATAACCGGAAGCAGTACGTTCTTACAGACATGTTTGAACATGATCTCTGCTTTGGAAGCGCCAAATGCCTTCTGTACCATAACATAATCCTCGGAGTACTGTGTGATCGTGGAAGAACGCACATAACGCACATTGTCCGGGATAAATGCCAGTGTCAGCACCAGATACGGTGTAATAAAATGCAACAGGAAATCAGACAAAGTATTCACGCCTACCGTATGCATCCCAAGGATCGGAAGGATCCGCAGTTTATAGCCGAACAGATAGATAAAGAGCATCGCTACCCAGAAAGTCGGCATCGCGATCCACAGGGAACAGATCCCGTCGATCAGTTTGTCCAGCCATTTGTTTTTGTGAGAACCGGCCACCAGGCCCAGCACGATTGAGATCACATAGGCCGTCAGATAAGACGGCAGCACCAGCTTGATCGTGTTCGGGATTCTTGTCGCCAGCTCATCGAAAATATTCGTTTTTGTCACGATAGAATAGCCGAAGTTTCCATTCAGGATTCCTTCCAGCCAGCGGATATACTGCACATAGACCGGCTGATCATAGCCGTATTTTTCACGGATCATCTGTACCATCTCCGGAGACATCTTTGGAGTTGTCATGGCATCAATTGCATCATACGGTGCCAGATGAATCAGAGAAAAACACAGGATCGTGATCACGATGATCAGTGGGATCGCAGTAAGAATACGTTTGAAAATATACTTTGCCATACCTTTTTCTCCTTTTGTTTTTCATTCTTAAGTCCAAAAAGCGGAACTCTTCGCCTGTTTCAGAAGAATTCCGCCCTCATTATAAATAGTGTCTAATCTTTGATGATTACTTATTCAGCAATTTTCAGACTGGAAGTATCCTCGAAGGTATATACCGGAACAAGTCCTGCATCTTCCACACCCTGGATTCTGTTATTTACAACCAGGATCTTGTTGTTGGAAATGATCGGATAGAAAGCACCTGTATCCTGAACAGCTGCCTGCAGTTTTGCATAGGTTTCCTTTCTTGCAGACTCATCCAATTCAGAACGACCTTCCTCAAACAGCTGATTGATGGTATCGTATCCACTGTAGTGCATGTAGTTGTAAGCACCATCATTTTCAAACAGGCTGGAGAAGGTATCCGGGTCAATACCCATGATATAACCGCCCAGATACATATCGTATTCGTTATCCGGATCCTTCATTGCGTTTGCAATGGCTGTTCCGTCTCCACCGGCAAGTTCTACGGTTACTCCAACTTCCTTCAGCTGTTCCTGAATCAGCAGTGCCTGTGCGGACTGTACGGCATCACTGGAGATGTAACCCAGTTTCAGTTTCAGACCACTCACACCGGCTTCCTCTAACATACTCTTTGCTTTGTCTACATCCTGCTCGTATTTTTCCACACCGTCTTCTGTGTAGAACTGGCTGTTGGTTGGCAGGAAGGTATACGGAATGCTGTAGTATTCGTCAGATTCGAAGGCTGCATCATCCATTGCTTTTCTGTCCATGGCAAACAGCAGGGCTTTACGAACGTTTTCGTCTGTTACACGGTTGCAGTTGATCTGCAGGTAACCGACACGACCCTCTGTGTAAGAATAAGCAGTCAGGTTGCTTGCATCCAGATCCAGTTTTTTCACCTGCTGTGGTGTCATCTGATAAGCATCCACTTCACCGTTCTGCAGAGCCAGGATCGCAGTATCTGCATTTTCGATGATCTGGAATACTATATTTTTAACAGACGGTTCACCTTTGTAGTAGTTTTCGTTTGCTTCAAACTTCAGATATGAGCCTGACTGATACTCTACCAGTTTGTAAGGACCGGTTCCTACGGAGTTCATGTTGTAATCGTTATGCTCGAAATCTGTGACATCTTTGTAGATGTGCTCCGGCATAATGAAAATCTGACTTAACATCTCGATAGCCGTAGGTGTTACGAACGGGAATGTGAAAGATACGGTGTAGTCATCCACTTTTTCCACTTTTACCGTTCCCTGATCGTAAACCAGCTGAGAATAAGCCCAGCCAAGGTTATCCTCCTGTTCCATGGCTTCGTATGTGAATACCACGTCATCTGCGGTAAATGGTTCACCGTCAGACCATTTCACATCATCTCTCAGTTTGAATGTATAGGTCAGATTGTCATCGGATACGCTATAATCTGTAGCCAGGAACCAGTTAATTCCATCGGCATTATTCATATACAGTGGGGAGTAGATCATCTTTACAGTAGATAATCCCCAACGGTCAGATGTTGTAATAACATTGACAGTCTCTGTGGGGTCCCCGGAGATGGCATAGGTAAATGTGCTGTCACCAGAAGTCTCTGTGGTAGCTGTACTGCTGTCGGCAGTGGTTGTGCCTGCTGTACTGTCATCTTCTGCAACCGGATCTTTTCCGCCACAGGCTGTCAGACTTGCTGCAAGCATCGCTGTCAGAGTAAGTACAGATACAAGTTTTTTGAATCTTTTCATTTTACTCTTTCTCCTCCTTATTTGGCCTGATTTTCTAACAATCATACTTCATCATGTTAGCAAAGGAAGGTACATTTGTCAATTCATTTTCGCCATAAACATAGTTTTTTGGTATGTTCCTGATCCGTTCACTGATACTATCCCGCGAGGTGTTTTTTGTGAACAGAGATTACAGAAAACTGAGCCATATCAGTCGCCTAGAGCGTGTCTGAAAAAGGCTTTTCGTGAGCTGTGAGTCCCAGTTTGTGGGAG